>JACCEB010860112.1_pt1 | contig 13661 bp, 9 predicted proteins | sample 7454761 | NCBI WGS metagenome assembly JACCEB01 (sample SAMN15323454, study PRJNA562643) | freshwater metagenome | isolation source: river surface water | place: USA:Blue River Watershed | collected 2017-08-18 | reverse complement strand
GGCGCTGCACCAGGTTGGTGAGAAAGGCACCGCCATACCCCAGCGGTGTGCGCCAGCGACCTTCGCGGTGCAAGATGCCGCGTCCCCGTGTCGTCATGACATGCAAACGATACCGCGGATGGGACAATATCTCGTTGAGACGCCCACCGTAGTGCGAGGTCAGCCCGTGTGCAAACGCCTGACTGATCTGTTGGGCCGTGGGTCGGGACTGACCGGGTAAGGGTTGGTAATCCTGATGGATATAGTCATGCTCCAACCGCACCAGGGATGGCACTGGGTCATTGAGGCAGGCAGTGGCCATTCGCCAGGCGCCAATCGAAGCCCCCACCAAATCCACCGTCTGCTCGCTGCCGGCGAGCCACTCCCCGAAGATAAATCGATCCAGCGGCCCCAGGATCAGTCCTTTGGGGCCACCGGCCGCAGCCGTGATCACACGCACATCGTGAGCAGAGAGCCCTTCACGTGACAGGTGGCGACGAGCCCCAGGTCCCGCATACAGTCGAAGGGCCTTCATCGGGTGTCAGCCCTTGTCTTTCAGTCCCTGCAGGCGTGCGAAGGCCGAGGCCATGGCCGACCCAGCCGGGGCTTCGTGGCCTGAACGACCACGCATCCCTGGGGAAGAAGGAGGTTGCGCAAAGCCACCGCCGCCCCCGCGGGCGCGGTGGTCGCGCGGGGCTTGTTCAAATCGGTTGCCTGATCCACGGGCTCGGTCACCGCCGCGTTCCCCACCGCCATCCAACTTCATGGAGAGGCTGATGCGTTGACGCGCCAGGTCCACCTCCAGCACGCGCACCTGGACCACATCACCAGTTTTGACCACTTCCCGGGCATCGCTGACGAATCGGTTGCTGAGTTGGCTCACATGGATGAGCCCATCCTGGTGCACGCCCAGGTCCACAAAGGCCCCAAAGGCCGCCACGTTGCTGACGGTGCCTTCGAGCACCATGCCTTCTTTCAGGTCCTGGAGGTTTTCCACGCCGTCGTTGAAGCGAGCCACCTTGAAATCGGGACGCGGGTCGCGCCCGGGTTTTTCCAACTCGGTCAGGATGTCGCGCACCGTGATCACACCGACCGAATCGTTGGTGAACAGCTCGGGCTTGAGCGAGCGCAGCATGTCGGCACGTCCCATGAGGTTGTGCACCGGCTGGGCGGTATGGGCCAGGATGCGCTCCACCACCGGATAGGTTTCGGGGTGAACCCCGGTCATGTCCAGCGGATTGTCTCCGCCGCGTATGCGCAAAAAACCAGCGCACTGTTCAAAGGTCTTGGCCCCCAGGCCGGGCACCTTCAGCAGTTGTTGGCGGTTGGCAAATGCCCCCTGGCTTTCTCGCCAGCGCACCAGCGAACGCGCTGTCGCACCGCTCAGACCGGAGACACGCGAGAGCAACGGGACGCTGGCGGTGTTCACATCCACGCCCACAGCGTTCACGCAATCCTCCACCACGGCCTCGAGTGTGCGGGCCAGATCGCCCTGGCTGACGTCATGCTGGTACTGCCCGACGCCAATCGACTTGGGGTCGATCTTCACCAACTCGGCCAGAGGATCTTGCAGACGCCGAGCGATACTGGCAGCCCCTCGCAGGCTGACATCCACATCCGGCATCTCCTGGCTGGCGAATTCAGAAGCGCTGTAGACCGAGGCGCCTGCCTCGCTCACCACCACGCGTTGGATGTCAACGTCGGGTTGCAGGGACTTGAGCCGCTGAATCAGGTCGGCTGCCAGTTTGTCGGTCTCCCGGCTGGCCGTGCCATTGCCAATCGCAATCAAATTGACGCCGTGCTGCGCGCACAACCGACCCAGCGCATGCAACGACCCTTCCCAGTCGCGCCGAGGCTCATGCGGAAATACGGTGGAGGTATCGACCAACTTGCCCGTGGCATCCACCACGGCCACTTTCACCCCCGTGCGTATGCCAGGGTCCAGCCCCATGACCACGCGCGGGCCTGCAGGTGCTGCCAGCAGCAGGTCACGCAAGTTATCGGCAAACACCTTGATGGCCACTTGCTCCGCCGATTCACGCAGGCGACCCAGCAGGTCGCGCTCGATAGACAGGCTCAGCTTGACGCGCCAGGTCCAGGCCACGCATTTGCGCAGCAGGTCATCGCTGGGCCGTCCTTGATGACGCCACCCCAAATGGAGCGCCACACGGCCTTCTGCCAGGCTGGGTTGGCCGGGCTCCGGTTCCTCGGCCTGCACCAGCTTGGCTTCCAGAATGTCCAGGCTTCGGCCGCGGAACACCGCCAGCGCACGGTGCGACGGCACGCGGTGGATGGGCTCTTCGTAGTCGAAGTAATCGCGAAACTTGGCGTTGTCAGGGTGACTTTCATCCTTGCCCGAGGCGAGTCGGCTGCGCAAATAACCGTCTTCCCACAACCATTCGCGCAAGGATTGCACCAGGGCTGGGTCTTCTGCCCAACGCTCGGAAAGCAGGTCGCGAACCCCGTCCAGCACGGCCAACACGCTGGAAAAATCCGTCCCCTCCGGGGTGCCCGCTGGTCTGAGATAGGCCTGCGCCTCACCATGCGGGTCTCGCGAGGGGTCAAGCAGCAACAGATCAGCCAGCGGCTCCAAACCGGCCTCGCGGGCCATCATGCCTTTGGTGCGGCGCTTGGGCTTGAAGGGCAGGTACAGATCTTCCAGTTCCTGTTTGGTGGTGGCGCCCAGCAGCGAGGCCCTCAGGGCGTCCGTCAATTGGCCCTGCTCCTCGACGCTCTTGAGCACCACGTCACGACGGGCGTCGAGTTCTCTCAGGTAAGTGAGGCGCACTTCGAGTTCACGCAATTGAACATCGTCCAGTCCCCCGGTAGCCTCCTTGCGATAACGGGCAATAAAAGGCACGGTGGCGCCACCATCGAGCAAGTCGACGGCTGCCCTCACCTGCTCGACACGCACCTTCAGTTCGGTGCCGAGTTGGTCAAGAATGGAATGCATACATCAATGAAAAATCGGGAGTCGCGCGTGGCTGCGCCAACCTGACAGTCTACGACACCCGAATCAGCGCAACGCCTGACGCAGGCTCTCCCCAATGTCCGGACGCTCGGCAAACGGGTCCGGGGGGTTGCAGCCGCTCACGATGGCTTCCATGCGGTGCTGCACATTGCCCAGGGCCTTGGGATGGCTGTAGATGTAGAACTGGTCGTCCTCGACGGCTGTGAACACCTTGTGCGCGACCTCGGCGGCACTGACTTTGCCACTGCCCACCGCCTTGTCGCTCATGGCCTGACCGATCAATTGGCTTTTGGTCGGTGCCTCGGACGAGTGTTGAGTGGGCCGGTTCCGGTGGCTCTGGCTGATGCCGGTGGGCACGAAATACGGGCACAACACGCTGGCACTGATCTGATCGGTCACCAGGTGCAAGTCCTGGTAGAGCGTTTCGGTCAATGACACCACCGCGTGCTTGCTCACGTTGTAGATGCCCATGTTGGGTGGGGTGAGCAGACCTGCCATGCTGGCCGTGTTGACAATATGGCCCCGGTAGGACGGATCTTGCCGGGCGGCATCCAGCATCATCGGGGTGAACAGGCGAACACCATGAATCACGCCCCACAGATTGACCCCAAGGACCCAGTTCCAATCGTCGAGCGAATTTTCCCAGACCAGTCCACCCGCCGCCACACCGGCGTTGTTGAAGACTAGGTGCGGGGCCCCCATGGTTGCCCACACGTCATGGGCAACTTGCTGCATCTGCGTGGCATCGGAGACGTCGACACAGCGCGCCATGCATTGCGTTGTTTGGGGTGACAACTCGGCCACCGCGCGGTCCAAAGCATCTTGCTGCACGTCCAACAGCACCAGTTGCATGCCCCGAGCTGCAGCAATGCGCGCGCATTCCAGACCAAAGCCGGAACCCGCGCCGGTGAGTACAGCCGTCTTGCCTGCAAATTCGGTGATCATCTCGTCATCCTCTGAATGGGTCAACAGCCCCAGGCCACGTCCAGCCTGGGGTCGGCGCTGCGCGATGTGTCACACCAGTTTGACCAACTGTTTGCCAAAATTGCGGCCCTTGAGCAACCCCAGGAAAGCCTCGGGGGCACTGTCGAGCCCTTGCGCCACTGTCTCACGGGGACGGAACTTGCCGCTGCCCACCAGTTGCCCCAATTCCTGCAGGGCAGCTGGCCAGACCTCCATGTGCTCGCTCACGATGAAGCCTTCCACTTTGAGGCGGTTGACCAGGATGAGCGCCGGGTAGGCCATGGGCAACGGCGCGCCATCGTAGCCGGCAATCATGCCGCACACGGCAATTCGTGCAAATGCATTGGTGCGCAACATGACGGCATCCAGCACCTTGCCACCGACATTTTCAAAGTGGCCATCGATGCCCGAAGGACACGCGGTGTGCAAAGCGCGCGACAGCGACACGGCATCGGCGTGCTGTTTGTAGTCGATGCAGGCGTCAAAGCCCAGTTCCTGGACCACGTAATTGCATTTATCCTGCCCTCCGGCAATGCCGACCACACGACACCCGCGAGCCTTGGCCAGGGCGCCATAGGCACTGCCCACCGCCCCGCTGGCGGCGCTCACGGTGACCGTGTCGCCTGCCTTGGGGGCGATGATTTGCGTCAAGCCGTAATAGGCGGTGACCCCGGGCATGCCCACAGCGCCCAGGTAATGGCTCATCGGCACCTGACGCGTATCGACTTTACGCATGAGGCCTGGCGCGTTGCCGTCCACCACGTTGTAGAGCTGCCAACCGCCCATGCCCACCACGGTCTCACCGGGACGAAACTTGTCGCAACGGCTCTCCACCACTTCGCCCACGGTGCCGCCGATCATGACTTCACCCAGGGCCTGGGGTTGCGCGTAGCTCTTGGACTCATTCATCCGACCGCGCATGTAGGGGTCGAGGCTGAGATAGTGGTGACGAATCAGCACCTGTCCGTCCTGCAGCGCGGGCAAGGTTTCCTCCACCAGGCGGAAATTGCTGGCGGTGGCCTCGCCCTGCGGGCGGTTGTCGAGAACAAATTTTCGGTTGAGGGTCATGGTGAGTTGCTTTCAGTCGGTGGCAATGCGGGCAGCTTGCGAGGAGGTGTCGCTGCCCGGGCGGCGAGGTACGTATCGAAAGGTGCCGGTGGCATGCGCGCAGACCACGCCCTCGGCGTTGATGACGCGCCCCTCCACGAAGGCCGTGGTACGGGTCCGGTGCAAAAGCTTGCCACGCGTGATCAGCGACCCCTTGGCGGGTTGCATGAAACTGGTTTTCATTTCGATGGTCACGATGCCTTCGGTTTTGTCGATGCTGCGCGCTGCGGTGGCCATGCCGATATCGAGCAAGGTCATGATGACGCCACCATGTGCCACTTCAAAAGAGTTCATGTGTTCACGCTGAGGGGTGAAGGACAGTTCGGACTCCCCGCCCTCAAACCAGTTCATGGTCACACCGAGCAAGTCGATGAAGGGGATTTCCACGCCAAATGGCAGCGACGCAGTACCCGCTTGGGGTGCTTCATTCATGACCTCAGCCTCCGGTGATGATGCTCACGCCACCATCCACGGCCAACCACTGACCGGTGATGTGCTTGCCTGCATCCGAAGCAAACAGCACGCAAGCTCCCTTCAGATCCTCGTCATCACCCAGCCGGCCCAGCGGAGCGCTCGCCGCCAACTTGTCCTCCCCCAGGGCTTTGAGCGTGCCCATCGTCATCTTGCTCGGGAAAAATCCCGGACACAAGGCGTTGACCCGGATGCCATAGACCCCCCACTCGGCGGCCAACGCGCGGGTGAAATTCACAACAGCCCCCTTGGAGGTGTTGTAGGCGATGGTTTGCATGCCTTTGGGGTTGCCACCCAGCCCTGCGATGGAAGCCAGGTTGATGATGCTGCCGCGGCGACGCGCAATCATCGAATGCTTGCCGATGTATTGAGACAGCAGGAAGTAACCCCGAATGTTGAGGTTCATCACCTTGTCCCACGCTTCAAGCGGATGGTCCTCGGCGGGGGAGCCCCAGGCAGCGCCGGCGTTGTTGACCAGAATATCCACCTGGCCCAGGCGCTGGATGCTCTCGGCGCCCAGACGGGCGATGTCCTCGGGGTCACCACAATCGGCGGCCATCCAGTCGGCTGAGATGCCGGCCGCTTTGAGTTCTGCCGCCGCTTGCTCCAGATCCGATGCCTTGCGGGAGGTGATGAGCACTCGGGCGCCAGCCTCGCCCAGCGCATGCGCCAATTGCAGGCCCAGGCCTCGTGAACCGCCGGTCACCAGCGCTGTCTTGCCATGCAGGTCAACGAGTTGTAGGAGAGTTCTTGTCATCGTGTCAGCTTTCAGCAGCGTACAAGCAAGCGACCGAAAAGTCGTCCGCGGGGTTGATTAAAAAGCCTCTTCCGGCATGTCGGCACAGGTGCTGTCGCACTGGGCCACCACCTGAAGCCAAGCCCCAATTTTGGGTAACTCGTAGTGGAAGAAGTATTGACAGGCTAGCATGCGGCCGGTGTTGGAGTCTGTACCCGCGCGACTCGACAAGGCCACCTCCAGCCAGATCCAGGCCAGGACCGTGTGGCCAAAGGCCTGCAGGTAGGGCACGGCGTTGGCGAGGACCCGCGCTGGTTCTCGGTGCGACCAGGCGTCCTGGGTGGCCTGTTGCACCTGTTGCCAGGCCAATGACAGTTGCTGCGCCCAGGTCACCAGTCGTTGGTCGCCAGCGTGGGACGCTTGCTCGGTCGTGGCCTTCATGCGCCGTGACAGTGCGGACAATCCCGCACCGTGCTCCATCACCACCTTGCGGCCCAACAGGTCTTGCGCCTGGATGCCGTGCGTGCCCTCATGGATCATGTTGAGGCGGTTATCCCGCCAGTACTGTTCGACGGGAAAATCACGGGTATAGCCATAGCCACCATGCACCTGGATGGCCAGACTGTTGGCCTCGAGACACCATTCGCTGGGCCAGCTCTTGATGATGGGGGTGAGCACCTCCAGCAGCAGTCGCGCTTCGTGGGCTTGTTCGGGCGTGCCCGTGTGTTGTTCATCGACAAGACGCGCACCGTACAAGGCCAGCGCCAAGGCGCCTTCACCATACGACTTTTGCGCCAGCAACATGCGCTTGATGTCGGCATGCTCAATGATGCGCACTTGAGGCCGCGTGGCGTCCTTGCCGCCACTCCCAGGCAACCTGCCTTGGGGACGCTGCCGCGCGTAGTCCAGCGATGCGTAGTACCCGGCGAGGCCCAGCAGGGTGGCCGCCATGCCAATGCTGATACGGGCCTCATTCATCATGTGGAACATGCAGCGCAAGCCATCGCCCTCGGCGCCGACCCGGTAGCCAATGGCCCCGCCCCCATGGCCATCGAGTCCAGGGGCTCGCACCGGGTACCGGCCTTCACCAAAATTGAGCAAGGTGTTGACGGTGCCACGCCAGCCGCATTTGTGGTTCAGCCCCGCCAGCGCCACATCATTGCGCTCACCCGTGAGTTGGCCCTGCGCATCCACCAACCGTTTGGGGACGATAAAGAGCGAAATACCCCGGGTGCCGGGCACCAGATGACCGTCGGGTCCTGGCACCTTGGCCAGGACCAGGTGCACGATGTTCTCGGTCAATTCATGATCGCCGGTGGAGATCCACATCTTGCTGCCGCGCAAGCGGTAGCGAGGCCCCAACGGGTCGGCCTCAAAATCGTCACCGTCGGGCGTGGCCCGGGTCGCAATGTCGCTGAGCGAAGAGCCGGCCTGAGGTTCGCTCAAACACATGGTGCCGGCAAAGCGTCCGTTGAATTCGTTGAGTGCAAACGCTGTTCGCTGCATTTCGGTGCCATGCGCCATGAGCAGGTTGGCATTGCCCACGGTGAGCATGTGGGCGCTGATGCTCACCGACGCACAGGAAAAAAACGCGTTGGCCGCCGACTCTACGGTGAAGGGCAACTGCATGCCGCCGATGTCATGGTCCTGCGCAGCGCTCAGCATGCCACTGGCCACATAGGCGTCATGCGCAGCCTGGGTGGCAGCGGGGAGAATGACGCGTTCGCCATCGAATTGAGGTTCCTCGGTATCGACCGTGCGGTTGTGGGGGGCAAATTTCTCGCGCGCAATCCGTTCGCAGGTATCCAGCACCGCGTCGTAAGTTTCACGGTTGTGCTCGGCAAAACGCTCTCGGGTGGAGAGCGTTTGGACCTGAAGCCACTCGTAGAGCAGAAAATCCAGGGTGTGTCGCAAGCTCATGGGCGCGCCTGGCCAGCCTCCATGTGGGAATGGGGGGTCACAGCACTTCGAAGACGCCAGCCGCACCCATGCCGCCACCGATGCACATGGTCACGCACACGCGCTTGGCGCCACGGCGCTTGCCTTCAATCAGGGCATGCCCCGTCAAGCGCTGACCGCTCACGCCATAGGGGTGACCCAGGGCAATCGCACCACCATTCACATTCAGGCGGTCAGCCGGAATGCCCAGCTTGTCACGGCAATACATGACCTGCACCGCAAACGCCTCGTTGAGTTCCCACAGGTCGATGTCGTTCACGCTGAGGCCCAGGCGCTTCAACACCTTGGGCACGGCGAACACCGGGCCAATACCCATTTCATCGGGCTCGCAACCGGCCACGGCAAAGCCGAGGAATCGGCCCAGGGGCTTCAGACCCCGCTGTTGGGCCAGGGTTTCATGCATGACCACGCAGGCACCTGCGCCATCAGAAAACTGGCTGGCATTGCCGGCCGCAATCACACCGCCAGCGATGGCCGGCTTGATGCCGCTGATCCCTTCCTTCGTGGTGCCTTCACGGGTGCCTTCGTCCCGGCTGACCGTGACCTCTCGGGTGATCAGACCCATGACCTTGTCCACCACGCCAGCCTTGACTGTGATGGGCGCAATCTCGTCATCAAACTTGCCAGCGGCCTGGGCGGCACAGGCTTTTTGCTGGCTGGCAGCACCGTACTCGTCCATGGCTTCACGGGCGATGTTGTAGCGTTTGGCGACCTGCTCGGCCGTTTGCAGCATGTTCCAGTAGATCTCGGGCTTTTTCTTGCTGAGCGCCGGATCCACCAGCATGTGCATGTTCATTTCCTGCTGCACGCACGAAATGCTTTCCACCCCGCCAGCCACATACACATCGCCTTCACCCGCGATGATGCGTTGTGCGGCCATGGCGATCGTTTGCAAGCCAGAGGAACAAAAGCGGTTGATGGTCATGCCTGACACGGTGATGGGGCAGTCAGCCATCAGCGCAATTTGTCGCGCGATGTTGGCGCCTGTGGCGCCTTCGGGGTTGGCGCAGCCCATCAGCACATCCTCGACTTCGCCGGCTTCTATCCCAGCGCGGGCAATGGCATGCTTGACCGCATGCCCCCCCAGGGTGGCCCCGTGGGTCATGTTGAAAGCGCCGCGCCAGCTCTTGGCCAGGGGGGTGCGAGCGGTGGAGACGATGACAGCTTGAGTCATGAGGAATCCTTGGGTGTTCGGTCAGAGGACATTGTTGAAGGTTTTACCTTCAGCCGCCAGACGGGCCAGGAGGGGCGCGGGTGTCCAGAAATTCGCATCGTCCAGGGGGTTCTGGGCGAAGCGGCGCATGGTGTTCACCACGTTGAAGAGGCCAAACTGATCGGCATACAGCATGGGCCCGCCACGGTGCATGGGGAAGCCATAACCCGTGATGTACACCATGTCCACATCGCTGGCCTTGGCGGCAATGCCCTCCTCCAGGATGTGAGCCGCCTCGTTGACCAGGGAGAACACCAGGCGCTGCACGATCTCTTCGTTGCTGATCTTGCGCGGCGTGACACCCAAAGTCTTGCGGTACTCGGCAATCATGTTGTCCACCACGGCCGAGGGGATGGCATCACGCTTGCCGGGTTGGTAGTCGTACCAGCCTGCACTGGTTTTTTGACCGTAACGGCCCATCTCACACAACAAGTCGGCGGTCTTGCTGTAACGCAGGTTGGGCTTTTCCACATAGCGACGCTTGCGAATGGCCCAGCCAATGTCGTTGCCGGCCAGGTCTCCCATGCGAAACGGGCCCATGGCAAAGCCAAAGGCTTCGACGGCCTTGTCCACTTGCTGGGGCGTGCAGCCTTCCTCCAGCAGGAAACCGGCCTGGCGGCTGTACTGCTCGATCATGCGGTTACCGATGAAACCATCGCACACACCCGATACCACAGCCGTTTTCTTGATTTTCTTGGCGATAGACATCACCGTGGCCAGGACGTCTTTGGCCGTTTTTTCGCCACGCACCACCTCGAGCAACTTCATCACGTTGGCGGGGCTGAAGAAATGCATGCCCACCACGTCTTGCGGACGCTGGGTGAAGGACGCAATGGTGTTGACATCCAGGGTGGAGGTGTTGGAAGCCAGGATGGCGCCGGCCTTCATGGTCTTGTCCAATTGTTGGAAGACCTTTTCCTTGACACCCATTTCCTCGAACACCGCCTCAATCACCAGATCGGCGTCACGGATGTCCTGGTAGCTGAGCGTCGTGGTCAAGAGCGCCATGCGCTGGTCGTACTTTTCTTGCGAAAGCTTGCCTTTTTTGACCTGGGCTTCGTAGTTTTTGCGGATGGTGGCAATGCCTCGGTCCAGCGCGTCCTGCTTCATTTCTAGCATGCGCACCGGAATACCCGCGTTGAGGAAGTTCATCGAAATGCCACCGCCCATAGTGCCAGCGCCAATGACGGCAACCGACGCAATGGTGCGCACCGGCGTGTCGTCGGGCACATCGGCAATTTTGGAGGCTGCACGCTGCGCGCCAAACAGGTGGCGCAGCGCCCGGCACTCAGGGGTGGTCAGCAACCCCAGGAACAGTTCGCGTTCGTTCACCAGACCCTTGTCAAAGGCCATCTTGGTGCCAGCTTCCACTGCGTCCACACACTTGAGAGGTGCGGGAAAGTTCTTGGACATGCCTTTGACCATGTTGCGCGCAAACTGGAAATACGCGTCGCCCTGGGGGTGCTTGCAGGGCAAATCACGCACCCGCGGCAAGGGTCGTGCATCGGCCACTGAGCGGGCATAGGCCACGGCTTCGTCCATCAAGGATTCGCGCGAGGCAGCCATCTTGTCAAAGAGCTTTTGACCGGGCAAGGACGCGAGCATCTCGCTCTTGATGGCCTCTCCGCTCACGATCATGTTCAAGGCCGGCTCGACACCCAGCACGCGCGGCAGGCGCTGAGTCCCTCCCGCACCAGGAATCAGACCAATCTTCACTTCAGGCAGCGCGATGCTCGCGCCGGGTGCTGCGATGCGGTAATGACAACCCAAGGCCAACTCAAGACCGCCGCCCATGGCCACGGTGTGAACCGCCGCCACCACCGGCTTGGGACTGTTCTCGATGGCCAGGATGACGCTGAGCAAATTGGGGTCCTGCACCGCTTTGGGGGTGCCAAATTCTTTGATGTCTGCCCCGCCCGAAAACGCCTTGCCCTGCCCCGTCAACACCACGGCCTTGACGGTCGCATCGTCCAGGGCTTGCTGCAGCGCGTGGACGATGCCCAGGCGAGTGGACAAACCCAGACCGTTCACCGGTGGGTTGTTCATGCTGATGACGGCAATGTCGCCTTGGGTGGAGTAGTCAGCGCTCATGCGGAGTCCTTCGGGGAAAAAAGAACGATCGTTCGTTTTTGGATTGTATCGGGGAATCTGATGCTGAAATGGGGGTGTCTGACTCAGACCTCCAGCCACTCACGACGCGCGCTGGGGTCGTCGCGCAGGGACTGGGGCGTGCCCTCAAACACGATGCGCCCGTGCCCCATGACCAGGGCCCGATCGGAGATGTCCATGGCGATGGTGAGTTTTTGTTCGATCAGGAGCACCGACATCCCGCGTTCTTTGAGGCGTTTCAGATACTGTCCCACTTGTTCAACAATTTTGGGGGCCAGTCCCTCGGTGGGTTCGTCAATGATGATGAGTTCAGGTTGTCCCATCAGGGTTCGGCACAGGGTCAGCATTTGCTGTTCGCCCCCGCTCAGCACACCGGCCTCGGTGTGTTGACGTTCACGCAAACGTGGGAACATCTGGTACATGTCCTCGTAGTCCCAGCGTGGTGCTTGGCTGTGGGGTCGGGCCGGAGACTTCAGACCCAGCATCAGGTTTTGATGCACGGTCAGCGTGGGAAAGATATCGCGGCTTTCGGGCACATAGCCAATGCCCCGTTGAGACACTTCAAAGGCCTTGAGGCCCGTTAGCGATTCACCGTGCCAGGTGACTTCGCCCACACCGTCGACCAGGCCCATGATGGTTTTGGCGGTGGTGGAGCGACCCGAGCCGTTACGCCCCAGCAACGCGACGATCTCGCCTGGGTGTACCTGCAAACTCACGCCATGCAACACATGACTCTTGCCATAAAAGGCATGGAGGTTATTGAGTTGCAACATCTCAGTGCCCCCCCTCACCACCCGAGGTGCCCAGATAAGCCTCTTGAACTTTGGGATTGGCACGCACCGCCTCCGGCGTGTCGAAGGCGATTACTTCGCCATAAACTACCACCGCGATACGATCAGCCAGACCAAACACCACGCCCATGTCGTGCTCCACGGTCAGCAAGGTTTTGTTCTGCGTCACCTCACGGATAAGCGAGACAAACCGAGAGGTTTCGCTGCGACTCATGCCGGCGGTAGGCTCATCCAGCAAAATCACAGTCGACCCGCCAGCGATGGTGATGCCAATTTCCAGGGCGCGCTGCTCCGCATAGGTGAGGTTCACAGCCAGCACATCACGGCGTTTGTCCAGGCGGATGCTTTCTAGCAAGGCTTCGGTTCTGTCGTTGGCATCGTCCAGATCGGCCAGAAATTTCCAAAAGGTGTAGCGATAGCCCAGGCTCCACAACACGGCGCAGCGGAGGTTTTCAAACACACTGAGCTTGGGAAAGATATTGGTGATCTGAAAGCTGCGCGACAAACCCAGACGGTTGACTTGGTAAGGCGTTTTGCCGTCGATACGGTGGCCTTGTAACCAGATTTCACCCTGGCTGGGTGCAAATCGTCCACTGATCAGGTTGAACAAGGTGGACTTGCCGGCGCCATTGGGCCCAATGATCGCCACCCGCTCGCCCTGTTGCACCTGTAAATCGACGCCACGAATGATCTCGGTCTTGCCAAACTGCTTGCGCACACCCTTGAGTTCCAGGGCAGGGGTGCTCAACCCTGCGGCCAAGGGGTCGGTGGCTTGACGTGTCGAGGCGATACTCACAACGCCTCCCGTCGTTTGATTTCCTGCTCGATCTGCACCTGGATCTCATCCCAATCCCGTCGGTATTGCCGCCTGGCCAGTTCGAAGAGTCCCAGCGCAGTGACCAGAACAAATCCGGCACCAAACCAGCTGCGCACACTGAGCGCATCCAAGGTCATGCCGGCGAACTTCAAGGTGGGCCCAAGCGCCGAGTTCAGTTGCAGGTGATACACCATTTCAATCCAGGCCCCCGCACTCAACAAAGCGATGACTGCCAGCACGCCCAGACCCACATACGCCACCCACAGACGACGCAAATGACCAAAGCTGGCCACCCGCAGATTCATCATAATCAGGCTGGCCATGCCGCCCGGGGCGTACATCACCATGAACAAAAACACCAGGCCCAAGTACAACAGCCAGGCCTTGGTCAGTTCAGACAGCAGCACGCTGGCCAGAATCATCAGGATGGCACCAATAATGGGGCCAAAGAAGAAGGTGGCTCCACCCAGAAATGTGAACAACAAATACGCACCCGAGCGGGCAGCCCCGACCACCTCGGCGGTCACGATCTCAAAATTCAGCGC
>JACCEB011374883.1_pt1 | contig 13669 bp, 5 predicted proteins | sample 7454761 | NCBI WGS metagenome assembly JACCEB01 (sample SAMN15323454, study PRJNA562643) | freshwater metagenome | isolation source: river surface water | place: USA:Blue River Watershed | collected 2017-08-18 | reverse complement strand
GTTTAAATATTTTATTAACTTTAACTGTAAGTAATGAATTATTGAATTTATTTAATAACGCTTATACATTGTCAAGTTTTAATTTTTCTCCTAATCAATTTGAATTTTTAAAGAACAATACATATTTTAAATTAAGCATTCCTAAAAATATTTCTATTTCTAACAATCTAATTTTAGATATTTTAAATATCGAAAATCAATACATTCCTTTTGATTTTTATAATTTACTCTAATAAACTTTAAATTTATTAATGGGATTTTTTTGATAAATTTTATAAACAAATAAATATAAATAAAAATTAAGGTGTATTTTATGGCAATCTTTAAAAAAGATTTGGAAAAAATTAATAGTTTAAATAAGAATCAAAAAGTAAATGTTAAATCAGAATTTATTCAATTAATTAATTTTCAAAATGAAGCTTCTGATTATAATTTTGATGATTTGTCTTTTGAAGTAGATATTAATTTTGGTAAAAAATTTCAAAAAAATAAAGATATATTTCTAGATATCACTAAAGGTGTGATTGAACAAAACAAGATAGATAAATTAAAAATTTATAATCTTTTTTCTTATTTTAATTCTTTAAACAGGGAGATTTTTGTATCACTTGAAAGATTAATATATCAAATAAAAATAGAAAATGATTTATTTTCAGATGAATTAAGTGTGGTTTCAACATCAAATAAAAACTCTAAAAAACATCGCTTTGATGCATTACATTCTTTTTTGTTAAATAATAACAGGGAACAACTATTATCAAATAAGGCAGGATTATCTACAACAGCTATAGTTTTTGCTAATTTAGACGAAACAATTTTAGGAGAAGCCTCTGAATCAACTACTCGATTTTTTAATTTATATCAAACCTTTATTGATGTCACATCTCGAAATTCAGCCAAATTTTTAAAAACTTATTGTGGCTTTAATTTTTTAGATTTAGATAATAATCATTTAATTTTAAATTATAATAAACCTCTAAGCTTAATGAGTTTAGCAACTTCTATTAATAACGTTATTAATAATTCATTTGATTACGCGTCATGTAACTCTTTATTTAAAGGTATTTACACAGAAGATGAATTAAATTCAAAAATTAACCCTACTCAATTCACTAATAGCGCAATTATTGAAAATGATATTAGTAAAGAAATATTACCTATAAAATATGTCGATAATTTACAATCTATCTCTGAACAAACTATCAATCAATTTATTGATACTTTTAACAGTAATTTATCGTCTATGAAAAATATTAAGAAAAGTAATAATGAAAATATTTCAAAATTAGGAATTTTTTCATTTGAAGATTTTTTAACATCAGACAATATTGAAGATTTTGATTTTTCTGCGAATATGTCAAATTTAAGTATCAATGCTAACGTTGAATATCCCGATGTAGATACTCAATTACCTAGTGAAAAATTATTAGATATAATCACAGCTAATGTTAAAAAAGACATTGTTTCTATTAATAACAAAAAAATTATTCATTTTTATGAATGTTTAAACATGATTGCTAATCATGTAGATTCTTTTAGAATTAAATTAATATCTGGTTCGGTTACAAAAAATAATAACGCACCTTTTACTTACGAAGAAATTAAATTTAGAAAACGAATTAATTCCAATAAAAAAGGAATATTAAATTATCGATTTGAAGATACTTTAAACTTTACTGATAATATTCTTAAAACTAGATTAAATTGTAATAACATCGTCAAAACATATAAAAAATATGCTATCAATAATGGATTAGATGCATCATCAAATGACAATTTAAATTTAGCTAATATCTTTTTAAACCCCAATGATAATACTAGAAGTCCAATTCAAAAAGGGGTGCATAGTAATAATTTATTAGATGTTATTCCAAAAATGTTGTCACAAACAAATCAAAATAATTTTTTGGAAAGTTTTAATGAAGTTGATAATCTTTTTGAAATATTTTCACAAAATAAAAATAAAATTAATCAAGATTTAATTATAATTGATAATTCTATTGTTGGTGAATCAAATGCTGAGGCCTTTATTTTTAATACTTTTTCAACTAATATTGATAACGTAAATCAAAAAATTAATTTATTAGATAATCAATTAAACATTGGTAATATTAAAAACAAACTTTTACAAAAACATAATTCTGTCAAAGAATATGTTAACAAATATTATAATACTTCAAAGATTTTTAAAAATACGTCAACTTTTTTTCAAGAATTAAAAAAAATCGCCGTCAATAATTTTAAGTGGCATTTAAAAAAGAAAAGTAAAACAAAAGCAACATCTGATCGTGCAGATTTATTGAATAACGCTTCTATCTTATGGTTATTTAATGATTATTGTGAAGCTTTTTCTTCTGGAAACAGAGAACTTTTTCAAAACAATTTTGTCAATTTATTGATTTCTTACTTGTATACTTCTTTCAAAAGAAATACAAACAATAATTTCAAAAGAGATTATTCATCAAAGGCAACAAATGTAATGAATGAATATGGTCCAACAGTCGATGTAATTACTGAAATAGCACCTTTTTTTGGATTCTTTTCTTCACATATTGGAAAGATTGATCAAAAAAATATCACGTCAATAAATAATAAAACATTAAAAAAATTAAAAGAACAAGATAACATAAATAGAAACCAACGTTTTTATAATGAATACTATAATATAACTGAGGATATCTTTGAATCAAACGGCAAATGCACACATTTCTTATCGGTTCCATGTTACGCTTTTGAAAACAATATGAATTTAACACATGTTGCTGGACATAAATTAAATAATAAAGATTTAGACTTACAAGACATTACGTCAGTTCCATTTAAAAATAATGATAACAAAAAGAACATTTTATTAGCTGGACGTAATAAATTTGTATATTCAAAATTTGAAAATGGTAATTTATCATATTCAAATATCGAGTATGTATTTGTGCCACAATTAGGATTTAATTTTGAAAATGCGAATCAAATTAAATATTTTATTTACAATTCTGCATTTATGGATAACCCAGAAGAATTGTTTAGAGTTAGAGAAAATACACTAAATGATTTAGAAAATTTAATGTCTTATCATTTTGTAACCAAAAATAATTTTCTAAATGTTGTTAATTTTTCAGGTATTATATCAGATGAAGAAGGGGCTTTAACCAATAATTTATTTTATCAAATGTTAGATATCTTTAAAGATATTTTTGAAAAAATTAATTTTCCTTCATTCAATAACTTTAATGATTTATTTACCTTTTTATCTCAGACGTCTAATAAAGATATTAAAGATTTTCAATTTATGATGCAAAATACTTTAAAAGTTATGTCATCAATTTATTGTAAAATGTTTAATAATTTACAGTCATATACAAATTTAGCTGATAGAATCTCTGAAAGTAATGTTTTTGCTGATAATTACTTTCAACAAAACAACGATTTAAGAGCTTATAATCCCGATAATAGATATCAGAATAACGCCTATTATAATAATAATTTTTTTAAGCATACAAATCGATTTTTAAATTTATGTGAATTTAACTCTAATTTTACCTTGCAAGATTATAAAAAATATCGAAGTTTTGCTAGTAAAAAATTTGTCTATTTTTTAAATGAAATATTAGGAATCGATTTAAAAGAAATTGAATTGATTATGGAGAAAATTCAATCAAAAAATATAAAAATAGACAATAATACTACAGTAACATCAAGATATAAAAGATTAATTAATCAAAGTAATAATCCTTTTCCTCAAAACAACACTTCACAAATATTTGAAAATATTATTAATGATAATTTTGACGAATTTATGACAAACCCTTTTGAAATTTTTAATTTATATACAGCAGATTTATTTCAATTAATTCCAGGGTTATATAATAACAGTGATGAAATTGATGCAAATTATCAAATAGACAATACAGATAATTTAACAATTTTAAATTTATTTAAAGCAGGTAATGATTTAAATTTGACTGATATTGTATACAGTAATTCTAATTCTCCTCCTGAATTAATTCAAATTGCATCAAATCTTTCAAATTCTGTGTTTATTAATGAAATTGTAAATATGCAAAAAGCATTAACAAATCTCGATTTGTTTTCATTCATAAATGTAATAAATAATCAGAATAAACAAGAATTTAACACTTTTTCAAATACACTAAATGTAAAAAGAAGCGTTTATTCAAACATTATACCATGGACACCAAATCAAATTACGAGGTATAAAGAAAGTTTTAGAAGTAATACACCAGGGCAATATTGGTATACAGCATCAGACATTGCAGATATTTTATTAGGTGGAGGTTATAATAACGCAAATACAATTACAGAATTTCACAATAATCTTTGCATTAATATTAAAGATTCAAGCTTAGATAATAATACAATTTTAAACAAAAGAAATTATAAAATCAATCCTACATTAAATGCAGAATCTATTTTTGAATTTTTAATTAATCCTTCTTTCGTATTAAAAGAAAATTATTCTCTTACTAATTTTGAATCTGTAGGAATAAGAAGATCCGGATTAAATGAAAGTTATTCATATACTCAAAACTTTTTAAGAATGAAAGAGATTGATAGTATTGGTAATAATATATCTGGTTTTAATTTTAATTCCTTTAATGAAATACTGAATAAACGATACGTCGATATTAATTTAAATTGGTATAATCATATTATGCATGGATTGATTATTAATGATTTAGGTTTATCAATGTCATTTGATTTCTTGTTGTATTATTATAAAGATTTTATAAATGATTTTGAAAGAAATTTTCAAAAAATTACGCAACTTAGGAATAACAAAGCATTAACAAGATTATTAAACGTTAATGAAGCAAAAAACAATTTAAGTAGATTCTCTAATCTTGATAATAATTTAACTGAATTGTCAATTGATAATTTTAAAATTCAACAAAATTATTTAAAAAGTTTAATTAAAAATAAAGCATTAGCTAATATTGTTTATTCAGCTGAGGCGTTAAACAATATTTTTTCCAATACAAGCGATGACAAAGCAATTCAAAAAATTGTTAATTTAAATGGAAAAAATGAAAATGGCGATTTTTTAATGTCATATTTTGATGATTTTTATATTAAAAATCTTTGGAATGTTTTAAAATTGGGTAATTATGAAAACTTTAAAAATAAAATTAATAAGAATTATGAAAAATACTACGATAGTCTTTTGTCAAATATTCAAATATGCAATCAATCTGAATTTTTATTAGGTTCTCATTTACTAACTGTCGGTATTAATAATGAATATAAATTAGACAAAGATGATATCGTTTTAATAAAAATTGAAATGATCGATCACGATTTTCCTGAAATAGTTTGGGAACCTAAAACTTTTGAATATTATGCTGGATTTGACGATATCGAAAATGCATTTCTACAACATGCAGATACTTTAAAACCTAGTACTATGAATATTATTACAAATGAAACATCGCCGATTCAAATTAATTCATTTTATAATGAATATACTATTGAACAATCAGTTGCTTCTTCTTTAAAGGATTCGTTAATTAAATCTAGTATTACAGAAAATAATGTTATTAATGATTTAAATATTAGCAATAATATTGGATCGGCTACTTATGTAAGTAATAATAATATTTCTAATTTACATCCTTTCACTTTTTCTAATAATGATGAAGAAATTTTAAATATTTTAATTAACTCAAATGAAAACTTTATTTTTTCAAAAATCAATAATACATTTAAAGAACAATTAACAAATGAAGAATTACAAAATATTCGAACTCAATTAATTAAAAGATGTATTCATAATCAAAAGATGAATTTGCGTTTTAAAAAAATGAGTAAATTATTAAATGGGTTTGAAGGAAATCCAAATTTTAGTTTAACAAAAAACGAGTGGATGCAAGATTTATTTGTATTGTCTGACATTTATAATTTATTTATTCAAAATTTCAATAATAATGGTGTTGATAATGTTAAAAGTATTTATCCTTTTACATATGAAGAAATTTCAAATGCAGTTGAAATTGAAAAATACAGTTATGCTGGTTTAAAGTTTCACAAAATGCATTTTACCACAAATCCTAAATTAAACATTTATTTGGAATTTTTTAATAAATTTACAAAGTCATTAATTCCTGATTTTATTGACATGACAGAACATAATTTTCAAAAGATTTATACAATGGCACTTAATCCTAAAGATTTTATCGTAACAGGATTAGATGGGGAAAATCACGATTTTATTCCTGTTTCTTCAGATTTGCTTTTCGAACGTGTTCAATATACTACTCGTGATAGAATTACAGGTCGAATAATCACAATTAACAATCAATATATTGATGAAATTGGAACTGAACCGTCATTATTATTACGATTAATATCAGACAAGACACCGCAACAGGATAACATTAATTATTATCGCATTGTCAATAAAAAAACTAATCAACAATATATACCTAAAAATGTATCATATCGTATCACAACCACAATTTTGGAGTAAGAAGAATGAAAAATAATAAATTTGATATTATCAATTATGATATTCCTAAGTTTCAAGTGAATGTTGAATTTGAATATTACAATTATGATGAAACATCAGAAGATATTGATAAAGTCAATGATTTTAATATAAATGTAAAAAACAACAATCTCGATATGTTTTTGGCCAATAAAATTACAATTAACTTATTAGATTTAAGAGAAAGATTAAATTACGATTCAAATATTTCTTTTTTAAATAATATTAACACAAGTGTTAGAGAAAAATTACGTAATGAATTTCAAAATATCAATTTGAATGAACAAAAAATAGATGAAATTAATGCAATTGAATATTTTAATTCAAATTTAAAATTTGATGATAAATCTGTTAATTTAACAAGCACACTAAATAATAAATTTAAAAATAGAATTTTAAATGCTTACAATATTTCATCTAGTTTAGCTTATTATAATTTATCAAAATTTATGCAAAGAAATGTCTCATATTCAACAAATCATTTAGCACAGATTATGCATAGTAAAATTGCATCAGGATATGCTTATGATTTTCAAAATGCTGAATTTTTATCAGATATTAATCAAACAAATATTGAAAAAATTAATGCAGATTTCTTATCAAAAAATATTTCTGTATCAACCGACAAAATTAACGCTTTATTTGCAAATAAATTAAGTGATGTTGAAGTCGAACCTAGGTCTGAAGATTTATCTTTACTGTTTAAGTTTAAGCCTTTTGAAATTTCACCATTAATAGAAGATGACAATCAATTAAAAAATGAAACAGGCGTGGCATTTGTAGGATTTTTAATTAAAAAACATCTCAAAAACAAACAAGGAGAAACATTTTTAGAAGTAGGTTCTCAATTTATTTATTTAGACGCTACAACTTTACCACCTACACAGATTGTATTATATGATAATTTATTAAATTACGCAAATTCATATTCTTATGAAATTTCTCCCGTTTTTTATTTAGGATTATATCAATATTCAGGGTATGAAAGGTTTAATTTTCCATTAATTACACATCATTTAATTTATAGTCAGTCACAAAATACTAATTTTATAAGAGCAGTAGATTATTTTTCACCTGAACCTCCTAACGCGGTGCAAGTAAAATTTAGAAGTAATATTTTTAAAGCTGAATTAACTTGGGAACACCCTACTAATCCTCAAGGGGATGTCATTGGTTTTCAAATTTATCGTCGTTCTAAGTTGGAAGAAAATTTTAAATTAATCAAGGTTTATTTAAAGAAGCCAATTAGTGAATTTCCACATATGGACATGTTTTCAGACAATATGCCTTCTAATTTAATAGAAACGGCAAAAAATAATCCTAATTTAGACATGTATTCATTTATTGATATGGACGAAGTTGTTGATATTACTAAAAACGCTTATATTTATGCAGTTTGTTCAATTGATGCACATGGTTATGTTTCAAATTATTCAACGCAAGTAGGTGTAAAATATTCTAAGATTTATAACGCATTAATTATTGATCAAGTTAGTATGCAGAATGCACCTAGAACGTATCCTAATTTATATGTCAAAAGAAAATCACGTTTATTTGAAAATGATGATTTAATTTTTGATTTTACTCCTAATTTTAGAAATAAAGAAAAGATTAAAGTTTATTTTACCCCTGACGCTTTAATTTTAAAAGATGGGGAAAATTTAGAAAATATTTTAAACGTGTTTAATATTGAAAATCAGTATCAATTATCTGTAACTCGTTTAAATGATTTAAGTTTAAAAAACATTAAATTTAAATTAAATTTACCATAAAATTAGATAAGATATAATTAAAATTAAAAATAAAGGAATATTATAATAATATGGGATTTTTAGATAACACAACAAATAGTATTGTAATTGACGCTGTATTAACTGAACGTGGACGTGAATTATTATCACAGAACGATAGTTCTTTTACAATTGATTCATTTGGATTTGGGGATGATGAGGTTGATTATTCTAATATTGTCAAATATGGATTGAATATTGGAAAAGAAAAAATTGAAAAAAATACTCCAATTTTCGAGGCTCAAACCAATGAAAATTTAGCAATAAAATATCATAATATCACTCTATCAAATTCAAGATTGCGGGCTTTATATATTCCTCAATTGTATTTATTCGATACTGATATCTCTTTAACTCCTGCTGCAGCTTCTCCAATTATATTATATTCAAATTCGGATAATCAAGCAGATATTTCCAAAGAAATTAAAGTTTTATCTACATTGTTAAAAGAGAGTGGACAAACTGAAATTGATGCTAATTTAAGGGATCGAGATTTTTATGTCAAACTGCATAGTGAACTTTTACAACTTACAATTAATGATACCGATACTGGTTTAATTGGTGATGATGATGAAAATAGAATTAGAACATTTAAATTAATTAGTACTGATAGCAGTGCTGCTTTAACTGGTTCACAAAATTTTGCACTAGCAAATCGACAATTACTGAAATTCACTATTAAAATTGTATCAAATCTCAGTAATACAGAATATGAAAAATTTGGTACTTTAACAAGCACGACAGTTAATAATGTGACTACATTAACAGGCTCAATTAATACTTACGTAGAAGTAATTGGCGGCAGTTCAGGCACTCGTTTATTAATACCTATTCAAATTAAATTGTCTTAAGAAGGAATATTAAATGGCAGGCAGATTAAAAACTCTAAGCGTACAAAATAGAAAAACAGCAGAAAAATCAACCCTAAATCAACTAATCGATATTATTAGCGCTGATATTAGTAATGGAGAAAACAGACGTAAATACCCTTCTTTCATAAGAGGCGAAACAACTCCTGTACAATCTTCTCTTTTTAATACAATCTTCGATCAAGATCACACATTACAAAGTGCAAATGCATTATTTGATATTTCTTTTGGACTTTATGCAAAAACTAATGCAGCAGGTACCGCAATTGAAGGTTCAACAGTTGTTACAGAATTAAACGGATTAATAGACAGTGGCGGAAAATATAATTTTGTGCCAGCAACCAATTCAAATATGATGAGGGAAAAAATTGATATTTATCGTCAATATGCTCAATCATTATTAGGCGATAGTAGCGCTGTCTTTAAAACACCTCATACAGCAGTACCTACAGATAGTAATAGTGGTAAACAAATAAAAGAAGCCTTATTTATCAACATTAAACGTTTGTTTAAAAGAGATAATATTTTTAAAGGCTCTTTCGGTATGAAATTTTTTAATAGAGCAGGTAATAATACACTTTTAACAAAAGATGCAGCTCATGCATTTTCTGGAACATTATTTACATCCCCTGCAGCAACAGGATTTGTAGGTAGATCTAAATTACAAAAAACAGATACTGAATATACAGCTAATCAAGTCACGATTTTGGACACAAATGCTTCTAATCAAAGTAGTATTATACCTTCCATCGGTTATTTTTCCACATTAAAAATGTATTTAGGCAATGCATCTCCTGTAGACTGTGGTTTAATTTTTTATGATATGGGTATTATTGTGTTAGATGTTGACGTTATTTTTGATTTAGATGATAAATTGCAAGGCGTTATTGATTTTCCAGATACTACAGGTGAATCAAAATTATATACATTAAATGGGGGTACAGAAAGCATTTTAACAGCTGCAGGTCAAAAACATTTTGGTGATACCACAACTGTTGATACTAGCACATTAAAAAAGTTCTTGCAATTAGCGACTGTTGATGATATTATTAAACATTTTTGCGAATCACGTTTTCAAGATGAAAATTATACAGCTTTAACATTTCAAAATGAAACAATTATTAATTCAACAATTTTCTTTTGTGAAGCGGCACCTGATGATTTTAATTACAGCACTAATCCTACATACACTGCTGATGATGGTAAAATTGTGGTTTTAAGAACTGATACAGCGCAACCATTTAGTTATATAACGACTGTAGGATTGTATAATAACGCTGGTGAATTATTAGCAGTAGCAAAATTAAGTCGACCTATTGAAAAAAATCCAAATTCTTCATTAACAATTAGAGTTCGTTTAGATTATTAATTTAAATCACAAATAATTTTGTTATTTTATAAAAATAAATAAGTATAATATAAAATAACAAAGGTTTATTGACAATGTCAATTATTAATTTAACTGATGCGACAAAAGCGTTTGAAGAGATTAAATTGTCTCCTCAAAAGAATTTTAAAATTAAATCAAATTATACGACTGACCATTATAATTTATTCGATGAAACGATAATTGATACAAGCGCCATTTCAGCTACAAATTCAGATACTGGGTTTACTTTTTATGGTTTAACACCTTTGTATTCATTTAAAACTAACGTATTAAAAGAAATTGGTAGTGGTGGTAATACTCAAAGTAAAGTCAATAATAATTTTTTAAACATAGATAATGAAAATATTTTTAGTTATCCTTTTTCTGATTTATCAAAAATTAGACCTGAAGATAATAATCAACTTGAAATTGATTCAAATTATTTTGGTATTAAAAGATTGCAACAAGAATTAAAGCCTTTTAGCAAAACTTTAAACAAGAAAAAAATAGTAAGAAATTTATATGAATCATATCATAGTTTAACAAAAGCAAAATATTCTCAAAAGTTCAATTATGGTTTTTACAATTATAATTGCTTTAATTTTTTTAACATTTTACCAGGAAATAAAATCAATAATCAGTTTAAAGATAATTTTAAAAACAAATCTCATAAAAAAGCTTTGATTTATTCTAATGCTAATTTAAGTTCAGCTAATTTATCAAATCAATCACAAATTAAATTAGGTGCTGATGAAGATTTGACAATTAATTTCTGGATTAATCCTAAAAGAACTGCGATGATTAATAAAAGATATAATCCTGGTTGCATTTTACATTTACCAAACATTATTTCTATCTATTTAATTCCAGACAATTCCAAACTTAACTTTAATAATCAAGCTATTGAATTTAAAATTTTATGTCTTTTAGGGGAATTTTCTAATATATTACCTGATAATAATAATATCAATGAAGAATTTGATCATTTTTTAATTTCTGATACCAATCTAACACTGAATACTTGGTATAATATTTCTATCATTAAAAATAAATCTGATATAAAAGTGTATGTTAATGATACTTTTACAGGCTGGCGTAACGATGATAATAATACTGATTTAGATAATCTAAAATTTGAAAATGAGATACCTTCAATATTAACTATTGGTAATCGACTAAATAGTGAAAATATAGAATTTTGGACTAATGATAAAGAAAAATTAAAAAATTATTTCTTTAATAAAAATAATTTTAAACAACAACATCTTAATGAAAATGAAATTAATTTAGATTATCAAACGCAATTAACAGAAAATGAAATAAATTGGAATGTTAATATTTATAATCAAGTTGACGCCAATTTTAATTATGCTTTAGCCTCACAGGCCTTAAATGCAGAGTTATATGGCTTAATGATTTTTAATAAAGAAATTAATTTTGATACTTTAAAAAGATATGCGTATGGTAATGAGTCAATTATTAAAAATATATATTTGTCTTTTTATCTACCTTGCATCTATATTGCTGATTTAATTAAACGTAAAGGTTATATTACTTTAGGAACTCGAGACGATATTGCCTATCGTTCAGCAGTCAATCCTTATTTTGCTCATAAAATTTATGGACATGAATTATCTATTGAAAGTTTTTCTTTAGATATTGTTAATTTACGTAAACCATATATTTTAGGAATGAATGGTGAAGAATATCCTGACGCTTTTTCTACACAACTAGGAAATTTCACACAAAATGGTGAAAGATTTGCAATTGCAGATGAAATTAATTTAGTAATCGATTTTTTTGTCAGACATCGAACACCTACACAATTATTAAACAAAGTAATAACTAGTAACATCGGATTATTAGATAATAATTTTTTAGGTATGCAATTTAATAATATTGTTTATAGAAATAATTTTATATTACCTTGTGATAATGGCAAAACGCAATTTGATTTAACAGAAATTTTTAATGAGACAAAAATAAAAAATATAATTGGCGATTCAATTAAAACTTTTTATCATCATCAAAATCCTCATTATGTTAAATTAGAAAATCTATATCAAAGCAATAAAGAATATTCTGCTACGACACCACAAGACTTTTTTGAAAATCCTGTTATTTATGATAGAATATTTGGTAATACTGAACGATTTGTTAGTTTACCACCTTTATCGGTTAGAATACCTGGCCGTCGTCAATATGTTCCTGAATTATTATTTAATGAAAATAGCGAATTGTATATTCAAAAAATAATTTATGAAACAGCGCGAGAAGCAACTTCAAAAGCTAAAGTTCAAGATTTTTTTCAAAATCTTAAAGCTTTTTCAAATAATAAACATTTGTTAAGTAATTCTCTTTTCAAAAATATCGACAATAACTATAACGCATCATTAAGTAATCCAGAAAATATAAATTGGTCATCTAAATCAATTGATAATGAAACGGTTTTCTATTCTGCTTATTTTAATTCTCATTATAGTATTGAAGGTGATTTGGCTGAAACGCATAGTGTATTATTCGACATTTCAAATGTTCTATATTCAGCTCAACTTCGTAAAAAATTCATTGAAATTAAAGACATTGATTTAGCAGGTAGTGGTGGTGCTTTAAATATTACAATTAAAGACAACGGGTTAGGTCAAATGTATCGTGCTGATTGTAATGGCGTTCATGCTACTTGGGCACACTTAGGCCATGCGTTTTATTCTGATGGATTAGTCAATGTTTTACATCCAGGTTTGAGTAATTTTGGGGAAAATAATTTTAGTTTTGATTTAAAAGGTGAACATTCCTTACATGTTATGCAAATTGATATACCTATTGAACGGGGGGATTTTAACGTCTCTCAAAATAAATCATATATTAAAGGCTTAAAACCTTCAAATAATTTATCTGATTTAGAAGAAACTGATTTTGTCTATGTAACTGGCGTCAATTTACATGATGAGAACCTGAATATTGTTGCGAAAGCTAAATTTGCTCAACCGATTGTAAAGAGATTAAACGATAGATATAATATTAGATTAAAGATGGATTTTTAAGAGATGATTTTAGGTTTAGATATTTCCTCGAGTATTGTAGGAATTTCAATTTTTAACGATGATAAAACTTTATATGATTTAAGATATGTTGATTTACG
>JACCEB010981817.1_pt1 | contig 13669 bp, 12 predicted proteins | sample 7454761 | NCBI WGS metagenome assembly JACCEB01 (sample SAMN15323454, study PRJNA562643) | freshwater metagenome | isolation source: river surface water | place: USA:Blue River Watershed | collected 2017-08-18 | reverse complement strand
GTACGGGGTTACGGGGCAGACAAGGGTGATGGTGGTTGGGGTGGTGTTGGCGGGGATGGTTTGGTTGTACAACGGGTGGGCGAAGCGGGTGGCGGGTTTTGGGGCGTTCACGATGGGGGCGTGCCGAGCGTTGAGCATGATGGCGGGGGCGGTTTGTGGGCCGATTGCGACGTGGCAGATGGCGTTGCCAGCGGTGGTGACGACGGGGTTGTTCATTGCGGCGGTGACGCATTTGGCGCGGTTCGAGACGTTGCGCCAAACTCCGCGGGTGCCGCGTCATCTGCCGTTTCTTGCCCTCTTGCCGGGGTGTCTTTTCGGAGTGATGAACTCGTCTTATGCGCCGGCGAAGTATCCCGCTGTCATCCTGTTCGCGTATGTTCTCTTCGTTGCGTTTCGGATTCAGTTGCGATTGTTGCCGCGGGAGGCTCCCCCGATTCCGCCATTGATTGGAGCGCACATTCGACTGTTGATCCCCTTGCAGGCGGCGGTGTGTTGGTTCGGTGACCCGCAAGGTGAGGGACGCTGGATTGCGTTAGGGTTGCTGGTTTTTGGGGCGATGGCCCGAGTGGTCGGGCGTTGGTTTTACGCCAGTTGACGATTGCGTTTCGGATTGGGCGACGGTCTGGTTCGATTTTGAAAAAGAGAGCGGCTCCCCGTCGCCGAGGAGCCGCTTGGATGGGGTGGACGGTACTGCCATCGCAGCCCGCCCTACCGAGCGTTTCACACCAGTACGCTACACTGCTTTGTCGCCCGTTTCCTCGGTCCGAATCCGGACAGCCTCGTCAACGGGGTAAACGAACACTTTACCGTCCCCGATTTTGCCGGTTTTGGCGGCCTTCACGACGGAGGCGATTGCGGACTCGATGAGTCCATCGGAGAGCACGACCTCGATCTTGATCTTGGGCAAGAAGTCGACGGTGTATTCGCTTCCTCGATAGATTTCGGTATGGCCTTTTTGGCGGCCGAATCCTTTGACTTCGGTGACGGTCATGCCTTCGATGCCGATTTCGGCGAGGGCCTCTTTCACTTCCTCGAGTTTGAACGGTTTGATGATCGCTTCGATTTTTTTCATGGCTTTCGTTCGGTTTTTGCCTGGGTCGCGATGGTGGATCGGCGACCCCGTGGCGTTTTTGGTTTAGTGGTCTCGTTCTGTGCTCGGCTGCGATCAGAGGATGTAGCCTTCTTCGCCGTGGTCGGTGACGTCGAGCCCAGCGGTCTCTTCCTCTGGGGTTGGGCGTAACCCGATGAGCGCTTTCACGATGTAGGCGAGGATGATGGTGCCGACCAAAGAGATCACGAGGGTGATCAGGATGGCTTGGAGCTGCGCTCCGACGAGGCTTCCACCTTCCACGAGTTTCGCGAGGCCATTCTTGGCGGCATACGCGTTGCCTTCGGTGAGGTTCGCGTTGCTTTTCCCATCGGCGAGGATTCCGGTGAGGACTGCGCCGAGAGTTCCGCCGACGGCATGCACGCCAAAGGTGTCGAGTGCGTCGTCGTATCCGAGCTTGGATTTCACGACCATCACGAAGAAGTAGGGAACCACCGCGGCGAGAACGCCGATGAGCACGCTACTTGAAGGGGTGATGAAACCGCAGGCGGGTGTGACGACCACGAGGCCTGCGACGGCGCCCGAGCAGAAGCCAAGGATGGAAGCATGACCGCGGAGCATTTTCTCCATGACTCCCCACGTGAGCGCTGCGGTGGCAGCGGCGAGGGTGGTGGTGGTGAATGCGTTGGTTGCGATGCCATCTGCGGCGAGTGCAGAACCTGCGTTGAAGCCGTACCATCCGACCCAAAGCATTCCGGTTCCGACCATGCAGAGCACCATGGAGTGAGGTGCCATCTTCTCCTTACCGAATCCGAGGCGTTTGCCGAGAATCATGCACAACACGAGTGCACTCCAACCGGAGGTCATGTGAACCACGGTGCCGCCTGCGAAATCGATCGCGGGGATTTTCGCGTCAGCGTTCCAAACCCCGTTCATGAGACCTGTTACGCCCCAAACCATGTGGGCCATCGGGAAGTAGATGACAAACATCCAGAGACCGATGAAGACCATGATTGCGGAGAACTTCATGCGTTCCGCGATTGCTCCCACGATGAGTGCCGGTGTGATGATGGCGAACATCATCTGGAACATCGCGAACGCGTTCTGGGAGACCCAGTAGCAGTAGTCGGTGTTGGGCGCTGAATCGACCCCGTTGAAGAAGAAGAACTCGGTGCCGCCCAAGTAAGGGCTTTCGAAGTTCTTACCGAACACGAGGCTGTATCCGAAGGCCCACCAGAGCACGCTCACGAGTCCGGCGCAGCCGAGACATTGAGCGAGCACGCTGAGCACGTTCTTCTTGCGGACAAGGCCGCCGTAGAAGAGCGCGAGGCCCGGAAGGGTCATGAACAGGACGAGTGCGGAGGACGTCATGATCCATGCATTGTGTCCCGGCCCGGCGGTTGCAGAGGTTGGGGTTGCGAGTCCTTCGGGAATCTTGTCATCGACCTTGAGCGCTGCTGTGGGGTCGGTGTTGTTCACGTAGGCTTCGAGGGAGGCGATACGCTGTTCGAGCGATGGTTCCGGCTTGGCTGCTGCCGGTGCGGGCGCTGCGGGCGCAGCGGCCGGGGCGGGAGCAGCCGCGGCCGGAGGTGCCGCGTCTTGAGCGTAGGCTGTCGGATAGAGGTCCGTCATCACGGACCAAGCCGCGAGAGTGAGGGCCACGATTCGTAGGGTTTTCAACATAGTGTTCTGTGTTGGTTGTTCTGTTTCACCCGGCTCAGGGGCGGTCCCTCACTTGAGGATCCGCCCGGGAGCCGTTTGCCGTGCCGACCAAACGGCCGGTTCTGGCACGCCCGACCCTTAAGCGACGTGCGTGCCAAGGTTTGTAAGACGCTTATGGGCAATGGCATAAGGGTTTTCAGAGCGCGTTTATGCTGTGTAAATCACAACAGGGTGTAAAAAAACAAACAGGCCACCCGCGGTGGGTGGCCTGTCGGTTTGGAGAGATTGGCGTTTCAGTGTTTGGTTAGGCGAAGATGTCCTTTGCTGCGACGCCTTTGCCATCGAGGGTGGCGTAGAAGGGGCGGTTTTCGATATCGAAAACCGTTTTCGGGCTTATCCCCATCGCGGTGAACATGGTGGCGTGTACATCACTGACGCTGAGCGGGTTTTTGATCGCGAGGAAGGGTCGTTCGTCGGCAGTTGCGCCGTAGAGGAAGCCTCTCTTGACGCCGCCGCCGAACATGGCGATTGAGCATCCACCGGTGAAATGGCGGTGCAGTCCGTAGTGTTTCGGATCCTCCATCGTGTCGCCCCGATGGGCGGCCTGATCTCCAGCGGTGGAGCCGACGGTGCCTTCGACCATTGCGTCGCGACTAAACTCGGTCGCGATGACGACGAGCGTTCGATCGAGGAGTCCTCGAGCCTCGAGATCGCGGATTAGCGTGGCGATGGGCAGGTCGATCTCCTTGTGCATGCGGACAAGCGTTTCATGTCCGCTGCCATGTGTATCCCAATGAAGAAAAGGCACGTATTCCGTTGTGACTTCGACGAATCGGGCGCCGTTTTCGACCAGACGGCGAGCGAGGAGACAGCCGCGTCCGAAACGGCCGGTGTCATACTTTGCGTAGCTCTCTTTGTCCTCGAGGGAGATGTCGAATGCCTCACGTTCCTTTGAGGTGAGAAGGCGTTGGGCGTTCTCATAGGAGCGGAGCATGGATTCACGTTGGTGGTCGGAGAGGACGTCGCGGTTGGGGTGTGCATCGACGAGTTTCCGATACAGCTTGTATCGGTTTTCGAAACGTCCGAGCTCCATTCCGGCGGGCGGGCGCACTGCGCGACCGGCTTCCTCTGGGAAAGGAAGGTTCATGGGACCGAACTCGGAACCGAAGAATCCGGCGGTCGTGAATGCCTTGATCTCTTCGGACTCACCAACGCCCTCGATGCGTTGTCCGATATTGATGAAGGCAGGCATCACGGGATTCCGGGGGCCGAGGACCTTGGACATCCACGCGCCGATGTGCGGGCATGCAACGGTCTGCGGCGGAACATATCCGGTGTGCCAGTGGTACTGGTGGCGCGAGTGTAGGATGCTACCGAGATCCGGCTGAAAGTGGGACCGGATGAGGGTGCCTCGGTCCAGAACGGAACCGATGTTCTCGAGGCCTTCACAGATCCGAATGCCGTCCACGGCTGTTGGGATGGAGGGGAAGGTTGACTGGATGTCGGCCATGCGATTGCCCTTTGCGTAAGGAAGATACCGTTTGGGGTCGAAGTTGTCGGGGGCGGCCATGCCCCCTCCCATCCACAGGAGGATGCATGAGTCAGCCTTTGCTGCGGGATGGGCCACTTGCTCCGCGCGAGTGCTTGGTGCGGGGGCCATGAGGCTGGCGAGGCCTGCTGCGGAGAGTTTGCGCAGGAAATCGCGGCGGGGTTCGGAAGGGTCGATGGAGAGCGGGTTCATGGTGTTGGTTTCCTTTTTGGGCGGGTCCTGATCGCTAAATGCAGATGTTATTGGATTCGTTGGAATTCGGGGAGGTTGAGGATGGTCCAAAGAACATCTTCAATCGATTGGGGGCTGAGTTTTTGGCCGAGGGTTTCGAGGAGCGCTGCGCGTTCTTTGGCGGATGCGGGCCGTGTCAGCATCGCTGGGAAGAGCCAGTCTACGAAGGCATCGGGTTGATTAGACCAATGCGATGCGAGTTTTGAGGCACCTGCGGTCAGCATTTCGGCGAGTCGTTGACCGGCGGAGAGGTCGAGGGCTTCCAACGTGCTGAGGTCTTGCGGTCGTGACGTCACGATCTGGTCGCGATTGGGACGTCCGAGCGCGCGGGTGAGAAGGTCTGCTTTCCGCAAAGAGGATCTGGCGGGTTTGCGTGGTGCGACTGCGCGCGAGAGTTCGGCGATGAGTGGCGATTGGGTGGGCTGGATTTCGGAGCGGCCGGCATCGTTCCAGATCAGGTTCTTCCATTCGGTCGAGTCCCCCTTAATCTTGTTCTTATCGAGGGCTTGAGGCGGCACGTGGGTGGTTGTTTGCCACGGTGATTCAGCGGAAAGCCACTGGGTTTCGCCTGATACGTGAATAGCGGCGATCATGGGTTGGACGGGAGTGGGAGAGGGAGACGTTGGGAGTAGGATGAGGATCTCGTTTGCGCCTTTTTTGAGGTGCCCGACGGTTTGGATCTCCAGAAGAGAACCATTCGAGAGTTCTTGGAGTTCGTTGGGGGCGAGGAGGGTGCCATTTAGCGCAATCCGGCTGCGGGGCGGTGCTGTCACGATGCCCGCGAAGCGTCGGGGTTTTTCGCGCAACTCGAAGGCGAGTCGGAGTGCGGGCGCCGGTTTTGATTTGGGATCAGCTGGGGTATCTGCTGCTGCGAGCCCCCGATTGGGGATTGCAGGAAGCGTCACGGGGGCGGATGTGTCGTCCCAACGACGGACCGGAGCATCAACGCCTTCGGGGGCGGAGGCTGTCACCTGCCAAAGGGCATCGACGAACTGTTCGGCGGTGAAGCGTTTTGGGAGGGGACCGCGGAAGGTGAATGGGCGTTCGGATTCCTCGCGGGAGAGGGTGACAAGCTTTGCTCGGTAGGCCTGAGATGTTGCGATTAGTTCGAGGGATGCCTTGAGGTTGTACCCTGCGTTGGCGTGGTGCCATCCCAGGTAATCGAGAAGGTCTTCATTCCAAGGCTTAGTGCCCATCGCATCGACGGGATGGACAATCCCGTGGCCGAATAGATTGGCCCAAAGTCGGTTAACGATTGTGCGTGGCACCCACCCGTTGTCGGGATGGGTCATGAGCTCTGCGAAGCGTTTTAGGCGTTGGTCGCGCGGAGTTGCTGGATCGATCTGGCCGATTTCGGGGAATGGCCAAGAGGCGACTGCATTCTTTCCGGTACCTTTTTCGCACCGCGCGACTTCGATGGGTTTTTCACCATAGATGGCGGCAAGTCCGTAGGCGTCAGTGAGCTTCCATCGGTCGATGAAACTATCGTGGCATGAAGCGCACTTCATGTTGATGCCGAGGAAGGACTGTGAAACGGATTGGGCGTACTGGACTTCGCGGGTTTGACTGGCGCTAACGGTTCCGCGCCAGGTGATTCCCATGGCATAGCCCTCAGTGTCGGGGCTGGGATTGACGAGTTCCCGAACCATCTGGTCGTACGGGGTATTTTCGAGAAGGCACCGATAGAGCCATGCAGAGATCTGCTTTCGACCACCGGTGATGAAACCTGTTCCGCCGTAGTCGTTGCGGAGAAGATCATTCCAGAAGGTCATCCAATGATCCGCATAGTCGGAGTTTCGCGAGAGGAGCGAGCGGATGAGTGTGACGTACTTTTCCGGATTTTTGTCATCTAGGAACTTGGTCTGTTCTTGCGGCGATGGGAGAGTGCCGATGAGGTCGAGGTGGGCTCGTCGGAGGAAACTGGGGTCGTCGGATGGCTCTGGTTGTGGGATGCCTTGCTTACGCAGGTGCTCGTCGATGATGCGGTCGATGGGATTGGTGCGGCCTGCAACCACTTGAGGAAGTGAAGGTTTTCTTGGTTTGATTGGAGCTTCGTATGCTGGACGAGCGAAGCTGAATCCTGATTCCCATGGCGCTCCTGTCAGAATCCATTGCTTGAGAGCTTCACGCGCTTCGGAGGGCATCGCTTTGGAAGGATCTTTCGGAGGCGGAGGCATGGTCGTGTCCGAGTCTTGGCTGAAGAGGACTTCGAGCATTTTGCTTTTCGCAAGGTTGGCGGGGTCGATGACCTTGCCATTTTCGCTGCCGGCTTGGAGATCGGCAGCGGTGTTGAGGGAGAGACCGCCTTTCTTTTTTTCGCCCATGTGGCAATCGCCGCAGTGAGTTTTGAGAATGGGTGCGATGCGGTGGGCAAAATCCACTGGGCTTGCGGCGAGGAGCGATGCGGGCGCGAGGATCAGGCTGAGCGCGGAGAGAGTGCTCTTGTTCATGGGGACGTTTTTTCAGAGTTAAACCGTTGGCATCAGGATTTCATTAGTCCGACGGGGGAGGTGTGGAATGCAACTGGTCGATCAGCAGGGTGGCGAGGCGTTCGGGAGTGCCGTTCCACGGAATGTGATCGAGGAGAGAGCAACCGAGGAGATCTTCGAGGATGGATGCGTTGGTGAGGGATGCGAGGTGGTCCTCGTGATTCTCTGCCGGAGCGGACTCGGCATCGTTCAAGATGGTCCCAAACAGTTGAACCCGTGATTGCTGAATGGATTCCAACGTGAGGCGCGTGTGGTTGAGAACGCCCAGTCGGTTTGTTGCAACCACTGCGACGGGAAAGCCGATGCTCTTTGCGAAGTCTGAAACGGCAAAGTCTCGCAAGATCGGAACGCGCCATCCGCCAGCACCTTCCACGAGAACAAGTTCGTGTCGGCGACGGGCGGACTCCACGGATTCCATTGCTAGGCCGATGTCCACATGGCGTCCTTCCACCATGGCGGCGACATAGGGTGCGGCGGGAGCGCGGAACCAGACGGGATTCGTTTCCTCGATTGAGAGAACGGATGCGGAGGCTTCGCGGAGCAGTTCGGCGTCGTCGCGGGGGCCGCAGCAGAACGGTTTAAGCGCCACGGCATCGATGCCCCGCTGTCGGAGGAGGCGGGTCAGTGCGGCGGTGACCCAGGTTTTGCCAACGTTGGTGGAGGTTCCGGTGATGAAGAGCCCGTTTGTCACGCGTTCAATGGTGTGCCGAGATTTTCACGCGCCGATTGACTCCTTGAGAGCATCGGCGATGCGGTCGGCCATGGGTTCGATGAGGGAAGCGTCTCGCCCTTCGATGAGGAGGCGGACCTTTGGCTCTGTTCCTGAGTAGCGGAGGAGGACGCGGCCTTGGCCGCTGAGTGCGCGTTCCGCTTCTGCGAGAAGTGTAGAGACTGTGGTGAGCGATTCGAGGGGAGGCTTGGCCTTCACACGGAGATTACGCTGGGCTTGTGGGTATTTGATTAGGCAGCGTTTCAGTTCGGAGAGGGGGCGTCCGGTTTCCACCATGATCCGGAGGATTTGCAGGGCCGCTGCGAGTCCGTCCCCTGTGGTCGCGTAGTCTCTGAAAATGAGATGGCCGCTTTGTTCGCCTCCAACGTTCAGATCCTCCCGCATCATGGCTTCCATGACATTTTTATCGCCCACTTTGGTGCGGAGGACGCGGCCTTGGTTTGAGCGTAGGGTTTCATCGAGACCGAAGTTGCTCATTACGGTCGCGACCAGTGTGTTTTTGGCGAGACGCCCCGAGCGGATGAAGTCGATGGCTGCAATGGCGAGGATTTCATCGCCATCGACGATCTCGCCATTTTCGTCGCAGAGGAGGACGCGGTCAGCGTCACCATCGTGCGAGAGGCCCACGTGGGCTCCGGATTCGCGGACGAGTTTCTGAATCTCCTCGGGATGCGTGCTTCCGCAGTTGGTATTGATGTTCCGCCCGTTCGGAGATGCGTTGTAGATGACGGCGTCGGCACCGAGTTCGCGGAGGACGCATGGGGTCGACTTGTAGGCTGCGCCGTTCGCGCAGTCGACGGCGATGCGCATTCCCTCGAGGGTGAGCCCTTTCGGAAAACTGGCTTTCGCGTACTCGACATAGCGACCGAGTGCATCGTCGATGCGTTTTGCTTGGCCGATTTTTCCTGCGGTGGGGCGGATGGAATCGATTTCTCCGGTGAAGACGAGCTGTTCGATCCGTTTCTCAATCGCTTCATCGAGCTTATAGCCGTCGTGACGGAAGAACTTTATCCCGTTGTCTTCATAGGGGTTATGGGAAGCGCTGAGCACGATGCCTGCGTCTGCGCGGAGGGAGCGGGTGATATAGGCGATGCCCGGTGTGGGGAGTGGTCCGATGAAGAGCACGTTCACGCCTAGCGACATAACACCTGCGGCCAGAGCGTTTTCGAGCATGTAACCTGAGAGGCGTGTGTCTTTGCCGATCACGATGGTCGGTCGGTCGCGGCGTTTTGCGTCGGGTCGCAGGCTGCTGTTGGTGAATACGTGGGCGGCAGCGCGTCCCAGTTTGAGAGCGGTTTCTGCGGTGACGGGTTCGAGGTTGGCGACGCCGCGAACGCCGTCTGTTCCGAAGAGTTTCGGGGATTGATCTGAAGTGGTCATGAATGGAAGAGGGTCAGGGAGAGGAGTGGGTGAGTTTTGCTGCCATGAGGAGCGCTTGGATGAGGCTTCCTGGGTTTGCTTTACCCTGCCACGCGATATCGCAAGCGGTGCCGTGATCGACGCTCGTCCGGATGATGGGGAGTCCTAAGGTCGTGTTGACCGCGGAGTCGAAGGCGAGGGCTTTTAGGGGGATGTGTCCTTGATCGTGGTACATGCAGACGAAGGCGTCTGTGGCTTTTCGTCGTTCGGGGAGGAAGGCGGTGTCGGGCGGGATTGGGCCTTCGACGCGAATGCCTTCGGCTTGGGCTGCTTGGATGGCGGGCAGGATGATCTCTTCTTCCTCACGATTTCCGAAGAGACCGTTTTCACCGGCGTGCGGGTTGAGTCCGAGCACGCCGAGGAGCGGATTTTTGCGGCGGATCTTCGACATGGCATCGGCGGTGAGGCGAATGACCTCGAGAATCCTTGGCGTAGAGAGCGCGCGAGGAACTTGGGCGAGGCCGATGTGGACGGTGACGAAGCTTGCGCGGACTTCCTCGGAATATTGCATCATGCAGGCGGATGGCGAGTTGCAGCGGGACGCAAAAATTTCGGTGTGACCGGGGAACCGGTGTCCTGCGGCATGGAGGGCTTCCTTGCTGAGTGGGGCGGTGGTGATGGCGTTAAGTTTCCCGTCGAGAGCATCGGTCAGTGCGGTGCTGACGTAGTTGAAAGCGGCGTTGCCCGTTGCAGCCGAGATGATTCCGGGTTTGAGACTGGTTGAGGGGAAGGAGCCGATTTGAACGACGCAGGGGGAGTGGGGTGGAGAGGCGGTGAGGAACGCCTCGCGGGAGAAAGTTTGTGTGGGGTGGGGGAGGCCGAGGGTGGTTGCGCACTGGCGGAGAACGTCTGCGTCGCCGTAGATGACGGGTGTGCAGTGACGGGTGACCTCGGGGTGGTTGAGGATGCGGAGGCAGATTTCGGGGCCGACTCCAGCGGGGTCTCCCATGGTTACCGCGATGAGGGGAGGGCGCATGGAGGGTACGGGTTAGCGCACGATACGAACGGCGACGAAGTCAGTATCCGGGAGGATGTATTTTCTGAGTTCGAGTTGGAGAGATTGGACATCGAACTCGGAGAGGATGCGGGTTGCGATCTCTTGAGCGAGGGATTCGATGAGCTTCCAGCGGGACTGGGCGGCGATGTCGCGGATGCGGCGGGTGAGGGCGAAGTAGTCGACGGTGTTGGTGAGTTCGTCGTTGAGCGCGGTGAAATCGTGTTTTGGTTGAAGGGTGAGTGAGAGGGTGAGCCGTTGAGGGTGAACACGCTCTTCGTCTGGGACGCCGATGTGCGCGGAGAGTTCGAGGTGCTCGATGTGGATGGAGTCCTTGGTCATGGCGCGTCTTGCGGTGGGGTGTCTTTTCGGATTTTGCCTCCCCAGGAGAGGATTCTTGCTTTTGCTCCGGCGGCCTCGGCCTCTTGGATTTTCCCGGCGCGCACGTAGAAGAGAGAGAGGCTGGACCAGGCGAGTTGTTCGTTTGGATTAAGGTCAACGGTTTTGAGGCCGGCCTCGATGGCCTCTTCGAAGCGGCCAAGTTTCATGAGGGTCATGCCCTTGGCGTGCCAAGCTTCGAAGTGATCAGGGGCGAGGCGAGTGCAACGGTCGTAGCAGGCGAACGCTTCGTCGAGTTCGCCGACTGCGAGGTGACCGCTGGCATCGTCCAGGAGGGATTCGAGATCGCCTTCGGACATCGGGATTCCGGTCAAGGTTGGCGGGGTTTGCGCAGGACTTCGACGGCAGTCTCGTTCCTCGCGATCAGGATCCACTCGTTCAGGAGGGCTTCGCTTCGGGTTGAGGCGAGGCGCTCTTTGATTTCAGCAGAATCTTTTTCGAACGCTTTTTCGTCGATGGGGAGTCGTTTGTGGACGTGTACGAGGATTAGGCCGGCGGCGGTATTGACTGGATTGCTGGTGTTTCCGTCTTGGAGTTCGACGATGGCAGACTTGATTTCTTGAGCGTCGGGGGCATCGAGGGTGACATCACGGGCGGAGAACGGTTTGAGCGATGCAGGTTCGACGCCGGCCTCTTTTGCGGCTTCTGCGAATGGTTTTCCGGCTTTGACGGTCGTTTCGATTTTCTTCCTGGCTTCCGCGGCGGCGAGTTGGAGTTTTTCGTTGGTCCGTTCGGATTTGAGTGATTGGGAGAGTCGTTCTTTCGCTTCATCGAGGGTCATTTCTCGAGAGGGCTGAGTTTCGACGAGGTTGAGGACGTAATAGGATTTGTCGCCAACGACGGGGTCACTCGTGCTTTGGGCGTCGGAGAGTTGGAATGCTGCCGAGACGGGGCCAGGGGCTTTGCTGAACTCGTCGCGCGGTTCACCGAGGCCGAAGGGTTCGGTGGTTTTGATTTCGAGTTTCGCGTTTTTGGCGATTGTCTCGAAGTTTGCGTCTTTGGCGAGTGCTTGAGCGCTGAACTCACTCGCTTGATCTGCAAGTTTTTGCAGGGCTTCGCCCATCTCTTTCCCGGTCAGTTTTTTTTGCTCTTCGGACAGGTTAAACTGCACGAATCGGACTTTCCGTTTTTCGGGCGCTTTGAGGGTGGATTTGCGCTGGTCGTACGCTTTTTTGACATCCTCATCCGAGACTGCGACGTCTTTGGCGTAGTTGTCTCGAGCGAATCGGACAACGGAGGCCTCGACCTGTTGATGGTCTTTGGCGTAGGCCTCCATGACTTCGGCTTTCGAGGGTTGGGTGGAGGCGCCGAGGAGGTTTTTGATGCGAATGACGCGGACGCTGTCGCGGATCAGTTCCTCAAAATCTTCCTCGGACATGCCGCGGGGTCCGAGGGCCATCTGCATGTAGAGTTTGTAGCGATCGTGATCGAATTTCCCTTGGTTTTGGAAGGCGGGAAGTTTTTGGATGGCCTCAAGGACTTGCTCCTCAGTGGGGTTGATCCCGAGTTGGTCGGCTTTTTGGCGGAGGACAATGGTGTTCCAGACGAAAGCGTCGGCGCTGTCTTGGGGGGTGTTGGCCCCTGGGGTGAGCGAGATGAGCAGTTCGAACATTCCGAAGATGCGGCAGAGCTCGAAGTTCCGTCCGAGGCGGAGGTACTCGAGGGACGACACGTCACGACCGGCGACGCGGCCCACGTTATCTGAGCCGAGTTTGTCCATGCGCGCGCCGGGGCCGCCGTAGAGGACGACGAAAGTGACGATGACGACGATGGTGAGGGCGGTGAGCAGGGATTTCTCGAAGCGCCGGAAAAAGTTGATCATAAGGGAAGGACGGTATGTGGCACAAAAAGACTGCCCAACAAGCTGTTGCTGCCTGTTGGGAGAGTGGCTAGAGATTGAGGGATGAGGCTAAGGTTCCCAGCGTTGGTCGCAATCCCTTTTTGGATCGCTTGGATACGTGGTTGCGGTGCTGTGTGCGGTGACGCTGTCGGGCGGGCGGACGGCGGCGATTGCGCAGCAGCCGGGGGCTCAGCAACCTGCGCCCCAGCCGGCGGGCGAGGGGGTGACGCTCGTGGATGGGCGGTTCCAAGCTGGGCAGGTGGTTGGGAGTGATGGGAAGACGGTACAACTGAAGGGGACGATTGGGGTGATTGGCTTGCCGATGGCACAGATTGCGTCGGTGCGTTCGAACCCGCCCGCGCCCTTGTTTGCGCCACCAATGGAAGCGGTGCGTGCGGGAGAGTTGGCGAAGGCGATGCCTTTGTTTTGGCAGGTGTATGAGAAGTTCCGCGGGGTGCCGGTCGATTGGGTGGCTACGGTGTTCGGGTTTGTGATGGACGGGGCGATGTCGGCGGGGGACAAGGGGATGGCTGATCGGGTGAAAGCGGAGGTGGAAACGTTCCCGAAACTGGGGGAGTTGCCAGGGATGGAGATGGTTTTGGCACAATCGGACTTTGTGGCCGGACGGTTTCCGGACGCGGAGGCGAAGATTAAACCGGTGATTGGGAAAGCGCTGGGCGATCGGACGCTCGGTCAGTTGACCCCGCAGGCGGCGCAGTATGCGAAGGCGCTGAATCTGTCGGGCCGCATTTTGGAAGGGCAGGGACGTGAGGGGGAGGCGTACGAGCGTTATTTGCAAGTGACGCTTCTGTTCTCGGGGGACGCTGCTGCGGCGAAGTTTGCCAAGGAGAGGGTGGCTGCATTGCAGGCCAAAGGAGTCAAGGCTCCCTGAGGGACGGTTAGAACGGTCTCGCCTTTTCCGTCGCCATTCTGGGTGGATTGACTTCCTAGGCAACGAGGGGGATGGATTTGGCCGGTTCTTTGCTTCAGCGTGCCAACAGAGATTTTTCAGAGAGAGCCATCCATCCTGTGAGAGTCCCGTGAGTGACGATTCGAGAGTATTCTTATTTGCCCCAACCTATGAAATCATGCCGATCGACCCAGTTGTTGTGTGAGTGTAAGCCGCCGAGTTTGTGGAGTCGGTTTCGGGCATGGTTGGCGCCGTTGGTCGGCCTGATTTTGGTGCATGGGATGGCGCTGGCGCAGGAGGCTGCGGAGGCTGCTGCGGAGGATGGGGGGCACGGCAACAAATCGGTGTTTGAGACGATCAAGGAGAGCGGACCGTTGGTGGTGGGGATTTGGGTGGTC
>JACCEB011322459.1_pt1 | contig 13670 bp, 13 predicted proteins | sample 7454761 | NCBI WGS metagenome assembly JACCEB01 (sample SAMN15323454, study PRJNA562643) | freshwater metagenome | isolation source: river surface water | place: USA:Blue River Watershed | collected 2017-08-18 | reverse complement strand
CTATATTTGAAGATTTATTTAGTTGTTTTTGTAAAAAATTTAATAAATATAATTTAGTTTTTTTAATATTTAATTGTATATTTATATACATATTGTTTTCAGGTGTATTTTCAGTTAATAATTTTTCAATATAAATTATATTTGGATCACGTGAAGTTATTTCAGATGGAACAGCATAAATAGAATTATTACTATTTGTTTCTTCATAATGAGGAAATGTTTTTTTTTGTGGTGAATAACTATGATTTTTAGCAACAGGAAGATGACCACTATTAACTATTTCATTCACAGGTTCAGTATTTTTTGGCCATAATTCTTCATATGAAGAATTTGGGGTTATTACTTCAGATGGAACTGTATAAAGAGGATTAGGTCTAACTGTGCTGGGTATAGGAGGAACTGATTCATAATTAACAGGTGTAGTATCTCCATTATCTCCATAAATATGTTCTTTAGTATCAGGTTTTCTTGCAAGACGACTATAAACTGGATTAGTGGATCTAAACACTCCATTTCGTTGATTTGGTCTAAGTGATTCATATATTCCACTGCTTGGTGTTTGTTGAGAGGATGTGTAACTGCTAAATGTTGGGAAATTTATTTCATTGATTGATGCATATACAGGTTCGTTAGGTGTTCCAGCTTGTCCTATTCTGTTTAATGATGCATAATTAGAAGATGTTTCAGGTGAAGGAGTTTGTTCATATAATGGATTTTTTGTCATGGGGTTATGATATAATGGATTATTAACCACTGTACCTGGGTTTGTTGATTCAGATTGATTAGCTGAACTAAAAAACCTTTTAATTCTATTTTTAGCTTCTGTAAATTTGTCTTTCAATATTCCTCTACCAATTTGTTTCTTATTTTTTCGTGTAACTTTGTATGTTTTTTTTTTAAGTTTTGTTTTCATATTTATTTTATTAAGATATAAAATAAAATAACCTTATTAATAATTAAATATATAAAATGCCTAAAAAAATCATAATTACAGGGTATTATAAAAAAGATAATACTGGGGATGATATTTTTGAAAAAGTTGCACATAAATTATTTATTTCAAATAAACAATATGAATATAATATTTTATCAATTGAACAATTAAAAAGTTTAAATCAAAACCTAAATATAAATCTAATTGATTCTATAATATTATTTGGTGGTGAAACATTAAATGAATATTTTTTAAGTACTCTTTCTGTAATAAAAAATCAAAATCAACATATAAAATTATATGCATTAGGTGTTGGTTTAGGTGCTGATATTGATGAATTAAAATATTATATTCCAATGTTTCAATATATAACAGTTAGACATAAAACAGATTTATATATGATAACTAATAAATTTCCAAATATAAGATGTGATTATATTCAGGATATTGCATTTAAGTATAAAATTAAAGCTTATAAAGAGAAAGATATGAAAAAAATAAATAATAATAAAACAATTGGTTTATTTTTATCACAACCTAAGTATCATTCATTAAAAATAAGAGAAAAACATCAAGATGCAATATATTTATTAAATTCGTATATTTCATTAATAACTGGATTTGTAAATAATGGTTATAATGTTAAATTATTTAGTATGTGTCATAATAATATTGAATCAGAAAGTGATGTTGTTTTGAATAATTTACTTTTTAATTCACTAGAAAAGAAAATAAGAACATCTGTTAAAATTATTTCTAGTTCTGGTTTTAATTCAAATCAAAATTTTGAAAATAATTTATTAACTTTAAAGTATGCTGTCTGTGAGAGATTTCATTCTCATATCTTATGTTTAATTTATAATATTCCTTTTGTCTCTCTAGGTAATACTTTAAAGGTAACTCATTTATTGAATGATTTAGAATTAAACAAAACTATATGTAATCCGTTTGATTTTAATTTTAATATAATTAATAAAAAATTAATTAGTATAAATTATAAAGAATTAAAAGATATTTATAAATCAATATATCCTGGAGTGGAAGAATTTTATTCTAAATTTTCAGTTGATAATAATGAATATAATAAAATAGGGGTTGCTAAAAATAAAATTCAATTATATTTGAATGATAAACAGATTACAAATTTTTGCATAAATTTTTTGAATGAATTTAATCATATACATAAAAAATTAAATTTTCCTGCTGATTATATTTTAATGAAATTATTTGGAACAAATAAATTAGATTATAAATGGGGGATTGAGGAGAAATTAAATACTAAACATTTTAATATTAATGATGTTAAATGGTTATTTGAACAAAGTATAATGAATCATTTATTTTTATTTAATACATTTTCATCTAATCATTTAAATCCATATAATAATCATTTAAATACAAATATTCATAATAATCATTTAGTTCCATATAAAAAATCACCTTTATTAAATAGAAAAAATAATAACAATGTGAATAGTATTAGTATTAATGGTAATTTAGAAGATAGTATTAAAAATCAGTTACAATTATATAATATAGATTATATTGATCAATATGATAGAACAGGTATTCATCGACATGGTTGGAAGTATGTGATTGATAATTTTTCGAATAATTTATGTTCATATGATACTAATAATAATTTAATTAAATGTGATTTATATGTGGACAGAACATTTCATTGGGATAGAGAAGTAATGATTGAAGCTGGTGTTATACCATATAAATCTAATTGGGTTGGATTTATTCATCATACATTATATCAGGATGAAAGTGGTTATAATTGTGTTGAATTATTAAAATGTAAAGAGTTTATTGAAAGTTTAAAATTTTGTAAAGCTTTAATAGTATTATCAAATTATTTGAAAGAACAATTATTGAAATTAGCAGTATTAAATGATATTCAATTACCAGTTATTCATACAATTTTTCATCCAACATATTTTGTTGATGAATCAAAATTATGGAAATATGGAAAGTGGAAATTTGCATCCTGGAAAGGGGAAGTTATTCAGATTGGTTCTTGGATGAGAGATATAAAAGCGATTTATGATTTAAAATATGATAATAAATATGTATTAATTGGTAAACAAATGGAAGATAAATACAAAGCTATTAGTTTTGGTGATAATAATGATACAAATATTTTAGAAAGTAATATTCATAATGTGACAGTTGTAAATTATTTGGAGAATGATATGTATGATGATATGTTAACTAGATATGTTGTTTTTTTAAAATTAAAGGATGCTAGTGCTGTTAATACTGTCTTAGAATGTATTGTGAGAAATACACCAATAATTGTTAATAGATTACCAGCAATTGAAGAGTATTTGGGTCCAGATTATCCTTTATATTATAATGATATTGATGAAGTGCCTAGAATGTTAAAAAATAAAAAATTAATAATAAAAGCTAATACATATTTGTCAAATATGAATAAGGATTTTTTAAAAATAGAAAATTTTATAACTTCAATGAAAAATTTAATAGTTCATAATAATATGAATATTAAGATTGTTCCTACATATGGAGGATGTGATTAAGAAACAGACCAAGGGTTTATTTTTTTGCCTCCTTCATAAGATACGGCTAAATTTTTATCAATAAGAATTTGGTTAAATGATTTAGATGAATCAACAGATGCTGGAAAAAGTTCAACGAGTAAACGACCATATTTATCGAATTCTAAACATTTAACAGTAACTAAGTTTTTATTATTTTGTAATTCATTTATAATTTCTTCTTTTTTGATATCTAGGTTATCAAAAACGGTTGATTGAGAAGTTGATTGGCAAATAAGTTTAAGTAATTCAGCTCGTGCTTTTTTTGCCCAGATAATTTCATTATCACGATTAGGTTTATCTTTTCTAGGTTTCATTTCTGGTGTATCAATACCATTTAATCGGCAAATGAATTTAAAGAAAGATCCCATAACTGGTAATACTATTTTACAAGTATCCGCGTCATATGCTTCAACAACACGACCAGTTAATGTTTGACCACATAAACTAAATTCTGGAACATCTTTGGTGCAATTTTCTAAAGTTAAAGGTAAAGCCATTTTTTGTTTTATTATATCAAAAAGAAAAAGAAAAATAAAAGTTTCCAATTACCATTGAAGTTTAATTTCTGAGTCAAAAGCGTTGAAGATATTATTTAGGAATAGTTGTAAATATTCGGTTGTTTCTGGTGTTGAAGGCCAGTTCATATTTTTGATTAAATCATCAATATAGTTTTCTCCATCAATGTCAATTGTATTTTCGTCTTCGCTTTCACTACTAGTGCTCATTTCTTCTTCATCAGATGATTTCATAGATTGGTCATCTTTATTTTTTTCTTTAGTATTATCAAGTTTAATTGTGATAAATTTAATATTATTTATTTTTTGAACAACATTATCAAAAACAACTTCATAAAAGAATGTAATATTTTTGGTTTGATAATTAGTTTCAATAACATATTCTAAACTAGGTGATGGATCTGAAATTTCATTTTCATCGTTAATATATGCTTTGATTTCGTATAAATTATTTAAATAATCATAAAAAGGATGTTTGGTGTCAACTTGTGTTTTTAATTCATTTATTTGTTGATTAATATGTGATACATATTTTTTTGAATGTAATTCTTCAATCTTTTCTTGACAAACTTCAGAAATCATTTCATATTGTTCTTCACTGAGTGATGTTGATGATAAAAAGTTTAAACAATTATCAAACATAGAATCATCTAATTTCATACCATCAAGGTTTAAATTTTGTAAAATAGAACTTAACATACTATCCATTTTTTAGTTTTATTTTGTTTTTACCTTTGTTTTTTTATGATTAAGATATTTTAGATAATATTTTAACTTACAAAAAATAAAATAAAAAATGAATAAATAACATCCTAGAGATCTAATTTGTGTAAAAATCTATTTCTAGGATGTTCTAGATAGAATAAAAAAATAAAAATGAATAAAAATGAAATAAAATGAAATTAACCAAATACGGATTCTTTTTCAACATACAAGTTAAGAATTAAGTTTTCATCTTTATATTGTGAATATAAAGAATCAATTGTAGATGAAGATGGAACCATTATATCTTTTTTTGTAATATTATCAATTACAAACATAAAAATAGCTTCTTCATTGTATATTTTAATTCTTTTTCTTAATATAATTAAAAATTCAGCAATAGTTATATTAGATGGAACTATAAAATTAGTATTATTTGTATTATTTTCTTTTTCTTTAAGGTTAATAGATCGTGATGTAATAACTATCGGAACCCGATTTGGATATTTTTTTAATAAGGTTTCTATTTTATTTTTATTTTGATTTGAAAATGACATTCTAAAATTTCAAAAGATTTTTAAATTTAAAAAAATAATAAAAAAAATATCAATTTTTTTTTAATCTTTTTAATTAAAAACCATAATAAATAAAAAAGGGAAAAATTAAATTTTTTTAAAAAAGTGTTTTTTTGACTTACACTTTTTAAAAAAGTGTTTTTTACCAATGCTTTTTTCTAAAAAGTAAAAAGTGTTTTTGCCAATGCTTTTTTCTAAAAAGCATTTAGGAAAAGCTAACAACATAAGTTTTATCTTTTTGTGATTTTGGGTTTTCTTTAATTTGGTAATAAGTTGTTTTAACACCATCAACATAAGTTTCCCAATAGTTAATAAAATAGTCTTCGTTTTTAAGGAATTGTCTTAAAATAGTCATAATTGAACGGTTAGTTAATTTTTTTTTGAGGTATATTTTAGCTTTACAAGGTATATAATATTCTTCTAATTTATGTCTAATTTTTTGTATTTTTTCAATAGTTTTTCTTTTTTCTAAATCTTTTTTATTAAATGGTTGATCTATGTTATTAAAATTTTGAAATCCAAATGCATTTAATATCTCTAACATTATTTCACGATCAGGATTTTTTGAAAATAACTGATTGATCATTTAATTTTCCTCTTTATTTTCTATAACATATAAATTAATTCTATTTATACACAAAAAATAAAAAGTAAAAAATAAAAAGTAAAAAGTTAAGTAATTTTTAATTTTTAGGGATATGAAAGTAGTTATCTAATGTGTTTGTGTCATCATAAATTGGTTTAGATCGACGAATACGTAATTCATCATTTGCTTTCATCATTAGTTCTTTATTAAGATGTTCACGGTTATTATTTTCATTAAATAGTGAAGTTTGTTGTAATTCTTCTACTGATGGGATAATTGAAATCATAGGAGGCATTTTGAGGTAATAATTTTTATTTTGATTACCACTAATTTCTCGATATTCTTCAATACTAAGAATTCCACCTAGTTTTTTAAGAAAAAGAACATCTGGAGCAGCTTTAACAACTGCACCTGGTGTATTATAAACACGTTGATACAGTTGGTTAAGAAGTGCATAACGATCCCACATTTCATCATCATCAAATGAATCAAAAATGTATGCAGCTACACAGTTAGGACTACAGAAGTTACCAAAAACTTCAAATTTATCATTATAATTAATACGATAAGGAACAGCCCAAGGTGTATTATCAAATGGAAATCTACACCACATACAATCATAAACTGACTTTTCTGGCCAAGTTTCTTTTTTATTATGTTCAATATATTGATTTAGTAGTTTAGATTCATTATTAGAATCAACATTTTCTAATTCTTTTTCACGAATAGACCGAATTTTTTGAATATCTTCTTCTGTAATATTTTGAATATTACTATTTTCTTTACCTTGAATTAAACTATTAGATTGATAATAACTAAATCCATCATTACAATTAAAAGCACTTGGAATATTTAATTCATTATCACCTTCTCCAATATTAAAATTAGGATCCTTAATTTTTTTAATATCATTTGAAGTGACATTCAAACGCATAATTGGTGTTTCAAGACATTCTTTTTCTGGTTCTTGTTGATTAAAGAATGGATCATCTTCTTCAAATTCATCATTTAATCCATAAGATTCTTTAGGATTTTTACCTTTTTTTTTTGTAATATTTTGAGGTTGGGAAGCTTTAAGTAATTCTTCTTCTGTCTTTTGTTTAGGACGGCGACCACGTTTTTTTTGAACAGGTTGTTCTGGTAGTTGTTCTAGTTCTTCTTTTTCTAGTTCTTCAATTATTACTAGTACGGGTACGATTTCTTGTTCTTCTTTTACTTCTTCTTTTATTGCTTCTTTTACTTCTTCTTTTGTTACTTCTTTTACTTCTTTCTTTGTTACTTTTTTAACTTCTTTTGTTGCTTTTTTAATTTCTTTCTTTTCTTTTTTAATTTCTTCTTTCTTTTCTTTAGTTTCTTTTACTTCTTTAGTTTCTTCTTTTGCTTTATTTAAAATAGGATTATCATTAATAATTATTGTTTCTGGTGAAGTATTTTTTTTAGTTTTTTTACGAGTATCACCAGGCGGTGGTTTAATTGCCTTTTCAACTTTAGGTTTAATTTCATCTGAATTTTTATTTTTTTTAATAGGATTATCTTTTTTAGCCATTATCAAGATTAATATTTATAAACCAAATCTAATTATATTAATTTCAATTTTTTTATATTCTTTTTATCTTATGCTTTTTAGAAAAAAGCATTTGCAAAAAACTGCTTTTAACAAAAGCAATGGCAAAACTTATTTTTTATAAAAAAAGTGTAAAATAAAAAAATTTGAAAAATCAAAAATTTAAAAGGAGTTAATTTGATTTACTTCTTTTTGGTGGTAGTAGTGGCCGCAGCCGCTTTCTTAACACCTTTCTTAACAACTGGAGGTGAAGGAATTTTTTCTTCTTCTTCCTCTTCATCATCATCATCATCGTCGTCATCATCTTTCTTTAGTTTCTTATCTTCTTCGTCAGAATCATCTTCAGCATTACCAGATGTCTTTTTAGTATCATCTTCATCTTCATCATCCGAATCATTAATTTGAACATTAGATTTAGGTTTAGATTCCTTAGTTTCTTCTTCATCAAAATCAACAAAACCAAAATCACTAAGGGCAGCCGTTTCATCAGCGCGAAGGCGCATCAGAGTCCAAGTAGGGCCGCAGCGGGATTGTTGAATATAAAAGTTAGTAAGACGAAGGATACCTTCACCAGTAGTGCCCTTAAGGTTAATCTTATCAATAGGCTTATCATACTTTTCGCGAGACATTGTGAATACATTACATTGAAATTCACCATCAACACAGTTAACCTTAGGGTCAATTGAGGGAGGATAAGCTTCACGTGTGACTTTGTTTACACGATCACGAATTGACTTGCTATAGAGACGATCATAAATTGCCTCAGCGGTGTCTTGGCTAAGCTTTTGGTTATCATCAAACCATTCTTGACGGTTTTTAACAACAGTTTTGAGAAAAAGCTTATCAAGTTCACGCATATTTTCGAGAAACTTGTTAAGACGTTGAACATTAGGGTCCTTAGATTTAGGATCAACACCCTTAAATGACATTTGAAGACTCCATTTGCTCATTTTAGCTTTACCATCAGCAGCTGGTTGAGATTGAAAATCAGTATCTTTCTTATCTTTCTTATCTTTTTCATCTTTTTCAGAATAAGGAGGGTTAACATTCCAGGGAATATTCATCATAGGAGTTTGAATTGTAAGTGGACCATTATCATATGATACACGAACTGATTTAGAACCATTTGAAAGTCGAGTAATTTTGCCGAATGTGATCTTAGAGAGATCTAATTTAGTGCCGTCAATGACTGATGAGTTTGTGGACATTTTAATTTTAAATGAATTTAGTTTGTTTTTAGTTGGATATTTATATATCTTTAGTATTCCTTTATATTGATTCGAACTCAAATTCAATTTTTTTTTTATAGATATAGACCTGAGTTAAAATCATAAAATCATTAAATTACTTAATTTAGTATAGTCTTCAGGAGAAAATGAGTATTTTGTTAAAGATAATTCCAATAAATATTTAGTTTTTTCCTCTTTTTTTATCATTATTGTATTTTCGATAATTTGATTATTTAAAAATGCTTTTACGCCACGAAAAATAACATTTATCAAAAAATTAGAATTAATAACTAATATACGATGAACATTACCAAAATCATTAATTAATTTAGCAATACCAATCGCGGTTTTTATTTCAACTGAATGTTTCCATTCAAATCCACTACAATCAAAGATCCAAATCCATTTTTTAGGATTTTCTAATTTAAGTAAATTATTATAATGTTCTAGAATACCTTTTGTGTCATCATATTTAATTGCATTTGCTACTCTAGTATAAAAAACAGACACTTTTCTTTTATTTTCATCTTTTTCTGTAATATCTATTCCATCACAAAATAATTCAAAAGAATGAGCATTTGGTAAATCATTACATATTTTACAATATTCTATACCATTTTTATTCATTTTATATATTAAATTATTATAATATTTAGATTATTTTAACTTATTTTCTATTTTAAGTATTTTTATGTATCCAATTAAATAATAAAATTGAATTTGATTTTGTAAATATTATAATATTAATATTATCATTACTTGTTATTGTAATGGATACTGAAACTAATACAACTGAGTTGCTTATTAAATTGAATGAATGTAAGAAACATATTGATATGATTGAATCATTTATTATTAAAAATATTCAAAAAAAAGAAATTAAACCAAAACTAGAGTCTATTTATGAAGAAGAAACAACAAATGAACCTTCAATTTCTAATGTTAAGATGGAAATTACTGAATCACAACCACAAATGACTCAGGTAGAACTAAATGAAGATGAATGTTTTATCTACCCACAACCACACCAAGAACAACAACAAGAACAATCACAATATGATATTGAACTTAACAAATATGTTGATAAGTTTTTTGAATCTTTTAACATTACACAACCAGAAAAAGAAAAGAAAGAAAAGACAGAAAAGACAGAAAAGAAAGAAAAGAAAAAAGAAAAAGATATTAAGACATCATCTTATTCTTCTTCTCATCGGTCTAAATATGATGATTATGACCGTAAACGTAAGTATGAAGATGATGATGATAACTATTATCAATCTAAACGTAAATATGAAGATAAGTTTGAAAAGACTAAATATACTTATGATGATGACGAAGAACTTCACGGAAATGACATTTATGGAACACATTCTGATTATCTTGTTAACAAAGAAGGTATTCTGAAATATAAGTTGAACTGTCCTTATGGCACCAAATGTTCTAGTTCTGGATGTATTAAAAATCACAAAGAACTCATTATTAGTAATAAGAAAGTTATTTTTAACAAATATCCTACAAAAGAACTGTTTTCAGATGGAAATGCTCCATATTATTTTAAGAAAAATTGTTGTTTTGGTGATAAATGTATTAAGTTTAAGCAAAATGAATGCGACTTTAATCATTATCCACTAGTTAAAGTTAAATATTAAAAACATCTATATTTTTTATTCATTATTATTGTTATTATTATCTGTATCTTCAATATTTATTAATGTATGTTGATTATTTTGTTGATTATTTTGTGATTGAATTTGTGTATTATTATTATGATAACTATTTATATCAATTGAGTTATTTTCAAATTCGTCTGAGGATTTAAATTGTTCCCATAATTTATAAATAAATAAAGGTGGTAAATATTTACAGTTATTTTTAATATCTAGAATTGCTGTTTCTAGGTCATTACAAAATTCATTAAAATCTTCATTAGGATTATTAATTTCGAATTCTATTTTAGTTATTAAAGTATCATATGAATCAGCGGCTTTTTGAAAACCTTCTGCTCTAGATTGAAATCCAAAGCTACTAGATATACTTTGTAATATAGTTGCTCCAGCTGTAAATATACCAACACCAATACTGAATGCGCTTTTAGTGCTAGTATTTAATAAATCACTTGTTGCCATAAAACTAATAACACTACTAACACCAGTGATTAAAATACCTGGAATGACAAATTTTGAATTTTGTGAACTATAATAGACACTAGCTTGATTATTTATGAATCTTTCTTTTAGTAAACGTGTATGAAATTGTTTCAGAATATTTATCTTTTGTAAACTATTCATATTTTTAATTATTTTTATTATAATAATTAGTATTAATTTATTATTTTTAAAGAAAAAAAACATAAATAAGAAATCAAAAATCAAAAATCAAAAATATCCAAATACATTTTCACCAGTATAAATTAAATAAATATATCCATCATAATTTTTATGATTAATCTCTTTTTCTACATATTGGAGATATAATGATTCAAATGATACAGATGTTGGTGCTAATATAGTATTATTATTATAGTCAATTAAAAATATATTAATGGCTTGTTCTTGTCCAATAGATGTTTTTTGCCTAACAATAGACATAAATTGACCAATTGTTAAATCAAACGGAACCAAATATTTTTCTTTAGTAATATTATTTAATTTTGATGAAGGATCTTTAATAATAATAACTGGAATTTTATCAGTATATTTACTTCTGACTTTTGATGTTTCTGATTTTCTTTCTTCAATTGTATATTTTTTTTTGTATGGAAAAATTATATTATTCATTTATTATTTTTTAAGAAAAAAATATCTTAATTTTATGATTTATTCATTCATCCAACAATTACATTGTGCATTACCGTCCCAAATATTATGACAATATTGACAATGAACTAATTCTTTATCATCATAACCACCAATTAATTTTACATTACAAAAACGACAATTAAAACTAATATCATCATCAGTTATTTCTTGTTTTTCTTGTTTTTCTTTTGTTTCTGCTTGTTTTGTATCCATTATTATTTATTTATTTTTATTAAAGTTAAAATTACAGTTCAATTTTATTTAGTAATTTTCTTTCAAAATAATAAGAAATAAGATAAAATAAAATGTCATACAATGATGAATTATTAAAAGTTCAAACAAAAAACTTATTTGATGTTCCTTTAGATGTTGAAACACAATTTGATAATAATACAGATACAGCTTTAGATTTATCAAAAGTTGAAATTGGGGCAGGTATATCACCTTTTAAATTAGAACAACAATATCAATCTGGAGGTGGTCAACGTAATATTAATTTAGAAATTCAAGATGATTTTACAACAGATTTTGAAGAAGTTAAGATTAATGATGGTAATATTGAAATTATGCAAAATGGAGGTGATCCTCAGTTATTTGATAAAATAGAATTAAATAGATCATCATCCTCAGAACAACTTAATATTAATAAACAAGATTTTACCGAAGAAATTGTTCCTATACCAACAATATCATCAACAATACCTCAAATATCAGAACAATCAGGTGGAAATAAAGGATTTGAAGAAAATGAAACTGATATGGATATGGATTTAAATGATATTGAAGAATATGGAAACATTGATAATCCTGGAGAAGATGCTGAAAATGCTGATAATGAAATGTTTGATGAACAAGAAAATGAGATGAATGAACCTCCTACTTGGGTTCATCCTGAGTTATCAATTGAAAATGATGATGATATGATAGTTAAATTAAATCAAGATGATATTGATTCAAAAGTATCTATGTATTTAGAGAATTATAATTCAGATGAATATCAAAATTATTTAAAATATTTACAAATAATTTATTCTGCTTCATCTCAAAAATATTCTATTAGACGTGATATTGAAAGTAATATTTATTTGGTTAAAAGAGCTCCACAATCAAAGGAATTAAAAGGAAAAAAAACAAAAGAAACTATAGAAGATATAATGAATGATAAGGATTATAAAAAGAATTATATGATTAAATTAACACCACCAGAATATTTAGATATTCAAGAAGAATTGAAAAAAATAAATAATGAGTTAAATGTTTTATCTGGTTATGTAAAAATTATTCAAAAAGATTTAATTGAACTAGGAATTGATATAAAAAAAGAAGATATTAAAGCTTTTGAAAAAATAAGAAATAAATTTTATAAATTAATTAATAAAAAACATATATATACTAAATATTATCAAGATGTTAATAATTTATTCGAAGAATCTGAAAAAACAAATATTTATGCAAATGAATTAATTAGTTTTGAAGATAAAAATGATATTAAATCATATAAATTAAAATCTTATATTGTTGGAGCATCAAATATATTAGTTGATAATTTAACTAATCAATTAAAAGAAAATATAGACAAATTTTCTGAAATTTTTAATATGGTTAATAATGAAAATAATACCGAAAATGATATAGAAAATAATAAAGAATATAAAAAATTAATCAAAGATTTTTTAATAAATAAGAAAAATAATGAAGATAAAACACAAAAAGAATTAAATTCATTAATTAATTTTTCTAAAGTAAAAATTAATTTTATTATTAAAAAATTACCAAAAATAGATGTTAAATCTGAACCAGTGTAAAAATAAAAGAAAAGATTATGACATAGCAATATTTCTCTTTATTTTAGTAATAAGTTGTTCTTTTGTTCCTCTTTTACCAAGATTAAATTTTTCAGCAATATCTTGAAGTTGTTTAACTGTCATATTATTTAACATTTCAGGATTATTTAAAAAAGGTTCTTTTTTTATTTCATTTTCAATATCAATTTCATCAAGATCACCTAATTCTTCAATTTCATCGATTAAATCAATATTATGAGCAGCTTCTTCTTTTTCAATAGCTACTACTTCAACTGTAACTGGTTCTTCAACTGTAACTGGTTCTTCAACTGTAACTGATTCTTCAACTTTAACTGGTTCTTCAACTGTAACTGGTTCTTCAACTTTAACTGGTTCTTCAACTGTAACTGGTTCTT
>JACCEB010772305.1_pt1 | contig 13676 bp, 16 predicted proteins | sample 7454761 | NCBI WGS metagenome assembly JACCEB01 (sample SAMN15323454, study PRJNA562643) | freshwater metagenome | isolation source: river surface water | place: USA:Blue River Watershed | collected 2017-08-18 | reverse complement strand
AGCTGGTCAGATCCAATCGTCAAGGTTCCTGTGCTGATCGGCGCGATCCCACTCTTCATCGCCATGGGTGAGGCCGGGCTTCGCATTGCGAGATCTGTTCCAGCATGGTGGCCAATCAACCGTGGCCGCGCACTCTTTCGTGCCGGCTGGGTGCTGACGATCGCAGCGCTCGCGCTGATCCTTGCGCTCGCCGTGCGCGCTGCGCTCTTCGCCTAACGCGGTATCCGCGCGGCCTAACGCGCCGCGCCGAGTCCTTCAATCAGGCGCTGCATGGAGGCGCGCAGGAACTCCTCAACGCGTTGCCCCGCCATCACCGCAAGCATCGGATCGAGTTCGCTTGATGCACGCCACGTCGCATCGGTTGCGTTCGCGTCACCCGCCACTGGGTTGAGGTCAATGATGGCTGCGACCACGGCGTGTCCGCCAATGTCTGGACGAACCTTGAGTCTCAAGTGGAGCCGCGCAGCGCCGTCGGCGAGCATCTCTACGGTGCGTCGCACCGAAACCGCGGCGGTGACAGGAATTCCGGCAACCTCCGTTGCGAGCCGGCCCTCGATGTGTTCTGCGTCAATGCGATGCAGCGCTTCGCATCCTGGAAGGAGCGAGGCGATCGTTGCGGGGTTCCCACTCGCCTCAAGGAGTTGTGCAGCGCTCCTGTTGAGCTTGCTGGAACCGTTGAATTCGGCCATTGACCCCTCCAACTACTGCCCGCGGCAACTACTGCGCCTTCCTCGAACCTCCGTGCATCATCAATAGATCTTCGTGACGCCCTCCGGCATCTCAATGACGAACTCGCTCTCGGGGATCGGTGCGTCCAGCGTGATCGCACTCACCTGTGCCTCTCGCACGACGCGCTCATCATGGATCTCGCTCACTGCGAGGAGGATCCCCGTTGCGCGATCAAACGTGACCCGATAGCGGAAGGTTGCGTGGTCGCCAACGCGGTCGATCACACGTGGCGCGGCAGACTCGACGATCAGTGCCGCGCGATCCAGATACGTTGACTCGTGGATCGGTCCGAGTGTGCCGCTGCGCAACGTGTTGGCGCAGAAGTGTGCGGGGCGAAGGAAGGTGCTCGCCCAGCCCTTCCCAGGGAGCGGCCCGAGCGTCAGCGGGTGGCTTGCAGTCGCGGGGAGCTCTGCGTCATCGAGTCCCGATGGCGGGGCGCGGTGAGGTCGGCGCGTCGCGGTCTTGCTTGCGGCGTTGTACTGCTCGATGGTGGCGCCGTCGGTGCTCCAGACCTCATAGGCGGAACCGGATGATGTGGTGACGCGTACACGTGGACGATCCACCAGGATCTCCGTTCGCGAGTGGCTCTCGCCGCGAGTGGTGATGCTGCGATCTTCAATGCGCAGTCGGAGGGTGCGGAAGCGGCGCTCCGCCTCAGCGGCGAAGGCGAAGAGTTCGTCCAGCGAGGGGAGGCCGCCCGGCAGGGCGCTGATCACCGTCGGGAGCCTGGTCTCACTCGTCTGCACTGGTGCTTGGCCGCTCGATGTGTTCATGCCCCCATCGTAGCGGAGCGCTGGGCGTAGACTCTCCGCATGGCAACGCAGCGCACCACCTCTGTCGCACCTGGACGACCTCTCCGCGAGGCGTGGATCGTCGAGGCGGTTCGCACCCCGGTCGGTCGATACGGCGGTGCGCTTGCAGGGGTGCGCCCCGACGACCTCGCCGCCACCGTGCTCGAAGCGGTCGTTGCGCGCAGCGGGATTGATCCCGCATCAATTGATGACGTCATCCTCGGTTGCGCGAATCAGGCGGGCGAAGATAACCGCAATATCGCCCGCATGGCGCTTCTGATTGCGGGGCTCCCCGTCGAGGTTGCCGGCCAGACGGTGAATCGACTCTGCGGCTCTGGCCTTCAGGCGGTGGCGAGTGCGGCCCAGGCGATCGCCGTTGGTGATGCCGATGTGGTGATCGCTGGCGGTGTGGAGAGCATGAGCCGTGCGCCGCTCGTGACGTTGAAGCCTGAGAGCGGATTTGAACGCGGCAACCGCGAACTCGTTGACACCACGATCGGATGGCGATTTGTAAATCCACGCCTTGACGAACGATTTCCAACGATCTCTCTCGGTGAGACTGCAGAGCGCGTTGCAAGCAAGTGGAACGTTTCGCGTGAAGATCAAGATGCATTTGCCCTTGAGTCGCAGCGACGAGCGGCGGCAGCGGCGGGGAGTGGCGTGCATGCTGAGGAGATCGTTCCAGTCACGATCCCTCAGCGGAAGGGTGAACCGATTCTTGTTGATAAAGATGAGCATCCACGTCCAGATACGGATGCGGCGAGCCTTGCAAAGCTGCACCCCGCATTCTTGGAGGGCGGGAGTGTCACTGCGGGAAACGCGTCTGGAATCAACGACGGCGCGGCGGCACTTCTTCTGATGGAGTCTGAACGCGCACGCGCGCTGGGCCTCAAGCCGCTCGCCCGTGTTGTTGCAACGTCAGTTGCAGGCGTCGAACCCTCCGTGATGGGGATTGGGCCAATCCCTGCAATCAGCAAGTTGCTCGAACGCACCGGACTCAGTGTGAACGAGATCGATCGCGTGGAGTTGAACGAGGCATTTGCGAGTCAGGCGGTCGCCTGCATCCGCGAACTCGGTCTGAACCCGGCCACTACCAACATCCACGGCGGCGCCATTGCGCTTGGCCACCCACTCGGCGCCTCTGGCGCACGGATGCTGGTCACGCTCACGCGGGAGCTCAAGCGGAGCGGGAGCCGCTTCGGGATCGCCTCAATGTGCGTGGGAGTGGGCCAAGGGATCGCCATGCTCGTCGAGCGGGTAGAATCCTGATCTAGGCGCACGGCGCCACCAGGAGAGCAGGAGGCAGTGATGTTGAACCAGGAGACGGCAACGAGCACGCCAGTTGAGAAGCCCGCAACGCCACTCGTTCTCACCGATGCCGCTGCAGCCAAGTTCCGCGACCTGACCAAGGGCGAGACGAATCCCGCCATTGGACTTCGCGTCTACATCATCTCTGGTGGCTGCTCCGGATATCGCTACGGCATGATGGTCGAAGAGACGGCGAATGCGGATGATCAGATCTTTGAAACGAATGGCGTCAAGGTGTACCTCGATGAGAAGTCGGTTCCGCTCGTGATCGGCTATTCTGTTGATTACGTTGATTCACTGATGGGAGCTGGCTTTACGGTGGAGAATCCCAAATCGGTCGGCGGCTGCGGCTGCGGTTCGAGCTTCCGCACGGCAGAATCGGCCGGCGCACCCTCCGCCTGTAGCCACTTAGCCTCCCCTGAACGGGGATCCCGCACGCGACGGGCGCGAGCCCGAAGGTCAGGCCGAGACGCTCCCCACACCGCCACGCGCGTCACTGATCCCGCTCTTCCCGTTGGACCTCGTCCTCTTCCCGGGCGTTGCGCTCCCACTGCACATCTTTGAGCCGCGCTATCGACTGATGGTGAAGCGTTGCATGGAGTCGCGCACGCCGTTCGGCGTGATCAATATCAACGGCGGCGAGATCGCATCTATTGGAACGATCGCGGACATCCGCGAGGCCACACGCTACGTTGATGGTCGTTGGGATCTTGTCACGCTTGGCACATCGCGCTTCCATGTGATCCGCCTCGATCGCGACGCGCCATACCTGCGCGCCGAAGTGAAGATCCTTGACGAACCTGCAGGCGGGTCACGCGAAGAGTTGATGGCAGTTGCAGAGCGCGTCTCTGCAGGGTTCGTCGACTACCTTGAGCTGCTTCGTGGCGAAGGGGTACACGACCACGGCGATGAAGAGGACGACGACGAAGCGGACGGCGAGCGCGACGACGATGAGGACTTCAGCGATGAAGTGACCGCCGAGGCGATCGATGAGGCGCTTGCAGAGGAGGAGGGGGGTCACCTCTCCGAAGAGGTCGTCAGCGAAATCGAGAAACTCCTCCTGACGTCAAGCGCGGTAAGCGACTCGCTCCGAGATCAGGGCGAAGGAGTGGAGTTTGAAGATTCAGACAACGAGGACGGCGAGGCGACGGACGAAACGGATGACCTCCTCGCAACGGCAATCACTCGCCTCTCTGGCGCGGAAGATCCGGTCAGCCTTTCGCACATTGTCGGCGGCGTGGTGCAACTATCGAACGCGCAACGCCAGTCGCTCCTTGAGGCGCCCGATGCGCGCACGCGCCTGGTCGCGCTTGAGGGACACCTTGAGCGCGAGCGGCTCCTCCTTGCGGAAGGGATTCGCCCATGGAGTGCCGATCCACGTGCGCTTCGTGAACGCCGCAACTAGGCAACCACTAGTGAAGCGGGTGCGCGTGTGAATCGTTGGGCGAGCGTCGCACAGCGCATTGAGAGTGCAACACGAACCTCTGAGAAGGTGCATCACCTTGCCGCTGCACTTCAGCACGCAGACGAAGTAGACCTTGAAATCGCCGCGCGACTCATGGGGAGCCGCGGCATGGTGGAGAGCGGGACTCTCGCCTGGGGGACGATTGCGAAGGCGGTAGAAGCGGTTGCAGGCGCACCCGCTGGATCACTCGCAAAACTGCTGGATGACGGCGGAGATTTGGGTCGCGCAGTGGAGGATCTCTTTGAGTCAGAGCGTCCGCTCGCAGGGCCGGCGCTTGAAGCGGTAGAACGAAGTGAGCAGGTGCGCAGTGAAGCACTCGCCGAAGCAACGGGTACGCTGCCCGCCGCACACACGAGTGCCGCCCCGAAGTTGCGAGCACTCCCTGCGGCTTTTGAAGCGATCTCCTCATCCAGCGGCCAGCGCCGACACGATCTGCTTGTGCAACTCTTTTACGGCTGCTCGCCGATCGCCGCGAAGTTCCTTGTGCGCGCGCTCGTCGGCGACCTTCGCATCGGCCTCCGAGACGGACTCCTCGAGGCGGCGATCGCCGCCGCCTTCAACGCGGACCCTGCAGCGGTTCGCTGGGCGATGCTTCTTGAAGGGGATCCTGGGAGAGTGGCGCTCCTCGCTCGAAGTGGTCGACTTGCTGAGGCGCGGCTGCAGCTCTTTCACCCGATCCCGCCGATGCTTGCCGCCGCAACCTCAGGGGTCCCAGAGGTGATTGAGCGACTGAGTGAGCGCCCCGAGTTCGCCGGGCGCTCGGCACTCGCGGTTCCCGTTGAAGACAAGTACGACGGAATCCGCGCGCAACTCCATGTTGATGGCGAGCGCGCCGCACTCTTCGGGAGGGATCTTCACGACGTGACGGTGGCGTTCCCCGAGATTGCCGCCGCGGCGCTCGCGACCGGTGCGAACGTAATCCTTGACGGAGAGATCGTGGCGTGGAGCGATGGGCGACCACTTCCATCGAGCGTGCTCACCTCGCGTCTCACCGGTGGCGCGCAGACCCTCGCGGAGCAGGAGCGAACACCCGCAGTCTTCATCGCCTTTGATCTCTTGGCACAGGGCGGTGATCCACTGATTCAGCAGCCGTATCAGACACGTCGTGCTGGGCTGGAGGCCCTGCAGTTGGAGCACGCAAGCGGCGGCATGATTCGCATCGCAACCTGCGTCCGCGCTGATGGCGCTGATGAGATTGAATCGGCGTTCATCCATGCGCGGCAACGTGGGTGTGAGGGACTTGTTGTGAAGGCCCCGGATGCACCCTATGCGCCAGGCCGCCGTGGCTCAGGATGGTTGAAGGTGAAGCGTTCACTCGACACCCTCGACGTCATCATCGTTGGTGCAGAGCCGGGACTCGGCCGCCGTCGCGCACTCCTCTCCGAGTGCACCTTTGCGGTTCGGGACGATCTCTCAGGGAGGCTTGCAACGATCGGTCGTGCCACCGTCTCTCTGCCTGACACAGAGGTTGCCTTGCTCAGCAAGTGGCTTGAACTGCACACGATTGCGCAACTCGGCTCGTATCGCAGTGTTGAGCCGCGGCAGGTGGCGGAGGTCGCCTTTGATGCGGTACGTAGAAGTGAGCGCTCTGCATCGGGATTCACCCTCCGCGCGCCACGGATCACGCGACTTCGTTCAGACTTGGGGCCAGATCAGGCGGCAACCCTCGCCTCACTGGAGAGTCGTTGTGAATAGGGTTGCAGATGAGAGGCTGGAACACATGCAAGGCGTAGGACATGACTGAACCGATTACCCCGGCCTCACTCCTTCGCGCGGCAGCGACCTCCACAGATGAGGCGGGGAAGGTGGCCGAGCTTCGCGCCGCGATCCCAGCCTCCACGGCGGGGATCTATCTCAATGCGGGGAGTGTCGGTCCGATCCCGCGTGAAGTCGATGCGGCGGTGCGTCAGGTACAGGAGCAGGAGCTCGCTACTGGACGTGGCTCAGAGCACCTGATGGATGATGTTCAAGTTCGAATAGACGAGCTGCGTGGCGTCTTCGCATCTGTGTTGGCCACTGACCTGGAACTTGTTGCGGTGGCGCACAGCACCACAGAGGCGGTGATGCGGAGCGTACTTGCAGCAGGGCTGAAGCCTGGCGACCGCGTGGTCACACTCGATGAAGAGTACCCGGCAATCCGCGGCAGTCTTGCAACCCTCGCGCAGCGCACAGGAATCGGCATTGCAACGGTCAGCGCTCGAGATGCGCACGGTGCGGCGGCTACAGATGAGGAGATCGTAGAGCGTGTATCGGAGCTGCTGACGGCACCAACACGCGTCATCGTGATCTCACGCGTGAGTTGGATCAGCGGTCGTATCCTTCCACTTGAGAGCATCCTTCCACTCGCTCGCGCTGCTGGGATCATCAGCATCGTTGATGGGGCGCAGTCCGTAGGCGCAATGCTTGACGCAACAGATGCACTGGATCCCGATGCGCTCGCCTTTCCTTCACAGAAGTGGCTCCTCGGCATCGAAGGGCTCGCCGGCCTCCGTCTCTCGCGCCGCGCACTGAGCGAAGGTCTGATGCAGTCGCCGATCGCCGGTTTTCTTGCATTTCGTGAACCGGCGCTCGACGGAGTTGGCCTCATGTACGACGACGCACGCCGCTTCCAAACCTCAGGCTTTGCGCGGCCAGCGCTCGTTGGTGCCGCACGCGCCGCTGGCTGGCTCTCCATGCAGGTAGGGCTCCCGTGGGCGGTCGCTCGTGCGGGACGCCTCGCGCGAAGTTTTGCCGCTGGCGCCGCCGCGATTCCTGGCGTTGAGCTCCTTGCCGGTCCTGGGCGTCACGCCACGCTCGTGGCGCTTCGCGTACGTGGATGGGAGGCGTCGCAGCTGGTTGAGGAGTTCAGCCGCCGTGCCTTTGCGATCACGCGCCGCGTCCCTGGCGTCGCAGCCACTGCGGCCCGCCCCGCCTCGCTCCCTGCGCTGCGCACGTCGTGGGGCTTCTGGAACACCGACGAGGAGGTGGCCCGCATGCTCGAGCTACTCGCTCTCATCGCAGCGCACACGCCAGAGAGCCTGCCGAAGCGCCCCACGATTGAAATCATTCAGCGCTGAGATGAGCGGTGGTCGTAAGCCTCGCGGGTTTTTCGGAAAGCGCCTGTATCAGCTGCAACATGCGCCGCGTCCCGTCTTTCGCGCGGTGCTTGCGAGCGGCGGAAGCGGACTCATCTTCATGCTGATCTATCTCGCCTATGACCTTCATGTGGAGCGCGCGCTGATGAGTGGCCTCTCCCCGTCGCTCATCGTTGGCGGCGGCGATCTTCGAACGGAGGCGGCTGCACTCATGGTGCTCTGCACATCAACATTCGGCAGCCTGCTGACATATCTGATCGTTCCCCAGCCATCTGGACGCGGAATGTCAACCGTTCGCTCAGGCTGGTCGGCGCTTCTTGGGCTCTTTGCGAGTCTTCCGATCGCATACATTGCGCTGGTTGTCGAGAGTCAGTTCCTGAAGCCGCTCCTGCTCGCGCTATAGCGGATGCGCACCGTTAGCGCGAGACGTATCCCACCATTCGATAGCCAACGCCGCGGACGCTGACGAGGATCTCCGGCTTGCGCTGATTCCCCTCGAACTTCTTTCGGAGCCGATTGATGGCGACACGAAGCGCCTCGTCGCCGCCACTCCAGCCCTCCCCCCACACCGTGGTCCGAATCTCTCGATGCGTGATCGGCTCACCAAGGCGCTCAAAGAAGAGCCCCACGATGCGCTTCTCAATGCCAGTAAGGGGGATGCTCCGACCATCAACATGCAGTGATCCGGCAACGGAGTCGAAGCGAATGGCGTGGGGGGCAGTTGTCATGGGAGGGGAATTCTACCCGCTTGTTACAGAGCGCGCCGACCCGTCCCAGAGGTGCGCGGCGAGTTAGATCACACCGCCCGCCGCGATCGCGAGCGTGGCCGCACCAGCCAGGAGAATGCCAACCCCCTGCAGTAGCCCAATGCGCTCACGCAGGATGACCGCCGCAAAGAGAACCGTGGTGACGGGCGCAATGGAGGTGAAGACGGCCGCCACCGCGACGCCGCTCTCCTGAGATGAGAGCAGGAAGAAGAGATTTCCGAGTGTATCGCCGCTCCCTGCCGCCGCAAGCGTCAGGATCAGCGCCACACGACCACGGAGTCCAGAGGGAATCGCACCCGGTCGAATCTTCTCCGCACCCGGTGGTCTTCGACCGATCACGCGCGCAATCAAGAAGAGGCTGATGAGCGCGCTCACACTTGCTACGCGCAGACCGGTCAGGAGCCAGAGCGTGCTCTCCGATTCAACCCGAGCAAAGATGAGACTGAAGCCCGCAAAGCATAGTCCTGCAGTCACGCCATAGAGTGCGCCACCGAGCGATGCTGCACCACTTGATGCATCTTGATGTGCACCCGGCTCACCTGCGTTCGCTGTGCTCGCGTCTGCGCTGGTGGAGACGATGTAGATCGCAATAATGGCAAGCGCAAATCCAGCGATTCGCAACGGGGTTGCCGTCTCCCCACTCGCGAGCGCAACCGCAACGGGGATCAGTGCGGCAAGCGTTCCTGCAATGCTTGCAACGACGGAGATCTTTCCATGTGCAAACCCGTGATAGAGGCAGAGCACCCCTGCTCCGCCAGTGATTCCGGCAACGGCTGTCAACTGGAGGGTGCCGAAATCTGGAATCGACTGGCCGCTCAGCAGGGCGATCGGGATCAAGATCGCGAGTGCCACACTCTGACTCGCGGCAACGACAAAGAAGGTTGGGAGTCTTCGGCTCGCGATGCCACCAACAAAGTCACCACCACCCCAGGAGAAGGCGGCGAGGATGCCGTACAGCGCACCGATCACGAAGCACCTCCCTGGTACGTCATGCGTAGATGTTCGCCGACTCCTGGAAACACGAATGACTCGCCCTCGCCGACAAAGCCGTGTCGCTCATAGAAAGGGACCGCACGAATCCGCGCGTTGCACCAGAGTGGGCGGATGGCGTCGGGACGCACCTCCCAATCTTTCAGTGCGACGTTCAGCAGCGCGCCGCCGAACCCCTGGCTGCGCAGCTCGGGTGCCGTCGCCATGCCACGGAGTTGCGTGCTCGGCACCCCGTCATCTGACGTCACGTCATACAGGGAGACACAGGCGACAAGGCGACCTGCCAGCCACGTGCCCCAATGCACGCCGAGCCCCTCGGTGTCGCCTGGAAGGAGCGCGCGCTCGAGTGGCCCACCGCCGCGCAGCACCTCGCTCCGGAGCGGCAAGATCTCATCCACCGTGACGCGTCGAATCTCAGGAAGGCTCATTGCGGCACGGTACCGCGTCGCACGCGATTGAGTCGTGGGCTACCGTTCACGCATGCCTGAGAGTCGACCCGCTACCCCCGCGATTCCCACCCATGACGCGCTTACGGGAGAGCGCTTCACCATGGATCTTGCTGCGGTGAAGAGGGCGGCGGCGCGAACTGCGGGTCGCCTCCATGTCACGCCACTGTTGAGTTCCATCGGTGCGGCAGAGGCGCTGCGCCGAAGTGGCGGACCGCTTCTCGGAGACGGTCGCATCCGTTTGAAGTCAGAGCATCTGCAACGCACCGGCTCATACAAGGTGCGCGGCATGTTGAACCGCGTCACGCAGATGATTGAACACTTCGGTGAGGCCGAAGTTCAACGTCGCGGCCTGATCACCTTCAGTGCTGGCAATGCTGCCGCAGCGTACGCATGGGCTGGACGTGTCTTCAACATCCCGGTCCATGTGGTGATGCCACGCAGTGCTGTGCCCGCCAAGATCGCCGCATGTAAGTCGTACGGTGCGACCGTTCATCTCGTGGACGGGCTGATGGGTGAGGCGGGCCTGATGAAAGATAAGTTGATTGAAGAGCTGGGACTTTTTGATGCGCACCCGTTTGATGACCCGTATGTGATCTCGGGACACGGCACGCTCGGGGTGGAGATCCTCGAGCAACTCCCGGAGGCGGACGTCGTGATCGGCGGCCTTGGCGGTGGAGGCATGCTCTGCGGCGCCGCGGTTGCGCTTCGCGCGCTCAAGCCTTCCCTTCGCATCTATGGCGTGGAGCCAGAAGGCTCCGCCGCAGTGAAACTCGCAGTGGAGTCGGGGAGCGTTGTCCCCGTTCAGCCGCAGTCGATCGCCGATGGGCTCGGCGCGCCGTACGCTGGCTCATGGACGCTTCCGCTCGCGTCAACACTGATTGACGCCTGTATCACCCTTCCCGATGAAGAGATCCTCGGCGGACTCCGATTCCTCGCCGAACGCTGCAAGCAGGTGGTGGAGCCGGCCGGCGCCGCCGCGCTCGCCGCGCTCCTCTTCGGTCGCGTCCCCGTGTCGCAGGGCGACCGAGTGGTCGTCATCGTGAGTGGCGGCAACGTGGATCTCACACGAATGCCAGAGTTCCTCTCCAGCGCCCTGCCAGTCCCCGGTGCCGGATAACGCACAAGAACATTGTCATCACGCCTTTTGAGGCGTACGATTCTCGCAACGTGACCGTTGTGTCACGAAGGGGGAGGAGACATGGCGGCATTCTCGTTTGAGAATTCTCGAGGCACGATCTACTACTTGCACTCCCGCTCACGCAAGGTGGCAAGTGGCAAGACGGTGACACTCTATTTCTTTGCAAAGAAGCCTGGGAAAGGTGCGGTCGCTGAGCTACCAGAGGGCTACAAGGTAAAAGAGTCTGCGCGCACTGGACTTCCGATCCTCAAGAAGAAGTCGGGCCTCTTCGGCTGGTTCTAGCGCGCGGACGCGCCGTGCCACGCAGTCGGCACGGCGATCGGTGAGACTAGGCGCATGAACGACCTACTCGTCCTCGTCGCGCTCCTCCTTGCCGCCGTGGCCGCCCTAGCGGCGCTTTTCGCCGCCGCACGATCCGGTCGAAGTGCTGGGCCAGATCCGACAAGCACGTTGCAGGCACAGCGCGTTGAAGATCAGTTGCAGTCGGTCGTAGAGCGGCTCGCAAGGATTGACGCCGCGCAACAGGGGATCGACCGTCTTCGCGAGCCAATGGATGAACTTCTCTCCGTCTTTCAGAACAAGCAGGCGCGCGGCCAGTACGGTGAAGCGCGCTTGGAGGAGATCGTGCGCGACGCGCTGCCGGCCGATCTCTATCGCTTCCAAGAGACGCTCTCCAACGGGAAGATCGCTGACTGCGTTGTGGGCCGTGGTGCCGCCTCCAATCGCGTCTGCGTGGACTCGAAGTTCCCTCTGGAGGCGTATCAGCGCCTCGTCGCTGGCGACCCATCTGCCGCGGCGCAGTTCCGTACGGCGCTCAAGGCGCACATTGACGCGATCGGCTCTAAGTATGTGATCCCCGGTGAGACGAGCCGCCTCGCCGTGATGTTCATTCCTTCAGAGGCAATCTACGCTGAACTCTTCACAAACTTCGCCGACATGGAGCAGTACGCAAACGGTAAGCGGGTGGTCTTCGCGTCCCCCAACACGCTGCACGCACTCTTGGCCACGGTGAGCATGTTCCACGTCGAGTCAAAGATCGGTGAGCAGGCGGCCCTGATCCAGCGCGAAGTAGGCGGGCTCACCAGAGATGTTGAGCTGCTCGCGGAGCGCATCGAGAAGCTCGCTACCCACTTCCGCCAGATAGGCGACGACATCAGTGGCGCCCAGACATCGGTGAAGCGGATCGTCAGCAAGGGCGAGCGAATCGCCAAGGTTGACCTCGGCGATGCAGAGGGTCCACCCGCCCTGCGTGAGGGGTAGCAGCACCTCGCGGGGCTGCGGTAAGGTTGTGGAAGGCTCGAAATTCGGGCCACGTAAAGGGAGGTCAACATGGAATCAAAGAATCTGTACATCGTCGCTGGCGGCGCCAGCCTCGCAATCTCAATCGCCTTCTACTTCGGAATTGGCGTTGAGGCGAACCAGATGCACGGCATCTACATCGGCCTCTGGGTCCCAGCGATCCTTTCGCTCGGCAACCTGTTGGCCAAGAAGGGCAAGTGAGCGATCCGATCGTCTTCGTGCTCGGTGTGATCGTCATGATCCCCGTGCTGTTTGCGGTCTACCAAGACCTGAAGAGCTAACGAAGTCGATCGAACGGCGCCCCGCTGCAGCGAGAGCTGCGGTGGGGCGTTCTGTTTTTCTTTGCCGCCGCACCGCTGAGCGGCGACGCTTGGCCGCTACTTTCCGAGGTTCTCCGGTCCGAACGAGTGCGGGAGGAGGAAGTCAAACGGGTAACGGTTCAGTCGTTCAATCTTCAAATCCTTATCCAGACTGACCGCAACGATCGGCATCTGGAGCGAACCCGCAAACTCGCGGATGCGTTGACGACAGACCCCGCACGGCGAAGGCGACTCTGACGGAGATTGGACGGCAAACGCCAGGGCCACCGCCTTCGCGTTCGTGGCGAGGCGCATGGCGTTCATCGCATGCTGTTCCGCGTGCACCGTCAGGGTGTAGTCGGCACCCTCCATGTTTGCGCCAACGTGGATGCCGCCATCTGCGTCGGCAACCGCTGCACCAACCAGATAGTTGGAGTAGACGGCGTAGGCACGCGGCCGAATCTTGATCGCCTCATCAACAAGGCGCTGCTCGAGCGGCGTGAGATCTGACTGCTGAATTCTCATCGGGGTGACCACCCTTCTACCTGTCCAATCAAGCGCCGAATGTGCAGCGCGTGCAGCGGCGCCAGCGGCATCGACCATAGTGGCTTCAGCCACGCCTCTGAGCCGAGTGATGCGGCGTCCGCACCAGCCCAGCCGTACTCTCGGACGTCGTTGAAGGTGCGTACCCCGCCACCCGCGATGATTGGCAGTTTGACGCCCGCCTCGCGCAGCTCGCTCACCACACGCAGGCCGATCGGCTTGATCGCGCGACCAGAGAGGCCGCCGTAACGGTTTTTCAGGAGTGGTGCACCGCTCTTCGGATTCAGCCTCAGCCCCTTGACGGTATTGATCGCGCTGAGGGCTGCGACGCCGTTCGCTTCAGCGAGTCTCGCGTGTGCGAGGTAGTCGAAGTCCGGAGAGAGCTTCAGGATCACGGGAAAGCGCGAGGTGGGGACTGCGCGCTTGAGCACCTCTTCGATAATCGGATTGAAATCAAAATTGACGTTGTGACACGAGACGTTGAACTCAACGGCGGCGAGCTCTCCGGGCTTTGCACGCCGATTGACCGTCTCTACGAGTGAACTGAACTCATCGGCGCTGAATCCGCCGAGCGAGAGGATCCGATTCTGTTCGCTGGTGCGCGAGAAGTATTCATCAAAGTAGCGATCAATCCCAATGTTTGACCAACCGAACGCGTTGAGCCACCCCGCATCCGTCTCCTGCAGAGCGCCGCGATAGAGGCGGATCAGCTGCGGGATTTCACTCAGTCTCCAACGCTCTTGCAGTGTGAAGTGACCCTCACGAGGTTGCGTCGTCACCGTGCGTACGGTGACGGCACCGAAGCGGCGCAGGTCGACGAAGTT
>JACCEB010772964.1_pt1 | contig 13679 bp, 24 predicted proteins | sample 7454761 | NCBI WGS metagenome assembly JACCEB01 (sample SAMN15323454, study PRJNA562643) | freshwater metagenome | isolation source: river surface water | place: USA:Blue River Watershed | collected 2017-08-18 | reverse complement strand
GAAAATCCAAAAGCTAAAATTCATATCGAAGATGCTGGTGGGCAAGTAGTTTGGAACGAAAAGAAATAATGATTAAATTAAAATCCATATTAAAAGAGAAGTTAGATAATAACGAATATCAGATGGTTGATGGTATAATTGATATACTTAATCAAGTCAAAGATATGAGTAATCGTAAAGAGATTGCAGATAATATGGTTCAACAATTTAAAGATGAGAATATTGTTTTTGATTATAATAAATTTTATAAAGCAATTGGTTGTAATTAAAAATATATAATATAATAATATGATAAGTTTAAAGAATATATTAAGTAAAACAAAATGGGAAGGTAGAGAAATAGAACTTGGTAAAGTTTACACTAACCCATACGCAACTGCTTTCAAACCTATGAATGAAGGTGAGGGTGAAGACCACGAAGTATCTATGGCTCAAAACCAATTAGATTCTATTATTAAAGCAGCAACTGAATTGAAATCTAAAATTGGTGAAAACGAAAAGAATATTCCTGCTTGGATTCAAGACCATATTACTAATTCTGAAAACTATATCAATCAAGCTGCATCTAACTATCACGAATATAAAGAAGGTGTAAATGAAGCACCTGCACAAAATACTGGTGAAAAAATTCAAAGATTAAATGATAGAATTAGAGTTTTAAGAGCAAAGATTACTGCACAAAAAGATGCGGTAAAAAGAAACGAATTACAACAAACTCTTAAAAACGCATTGCAATCCCTTTCAAACATTAAAAGTGCACATGGAATCAAATCCGAATCAGTAAACGAAGCTAAGAAATATGATATCGGTGCTGGATATATGGGAAATGGTTTGACTATTTGGAATAGAGCAGAACAAGAACATGGTGATTATAGAATCATTGCACATATCGATAATTACGGTAAAATCAGTATCAGAGATAAGCAAATTCCATCTAATGTTATGAAAATGATTGAAGATTGGGCAACTGCAATGAAAAAGGGGGATAAATAATGGAAAATATTTATTCAGTATTAATAACTGCATTGACAGTATTAGGTGGAACTGGTGCTTGGAGATATTACGAAAAGAGAGCAGACCATAAAGAAAGAGATGAAGATTTCATACGCCACGATTGTAAAGATAGAATTTCCAAATTGGAAGCCTTATTAGAACAATCATCAAAGGAAAAAGATGAACTTCGTAATATGGTGTTATCTCTTACAAAAGAAGTGGCAGCCCTATCGGTTAAAGTAGAGTATCTTACTAAAGAAAACGAAGAATTAAATAAGAAAACAAGACCCAATAAAAAGAATATCATAACTGGTTGATAATCAACACATTATATAACTCATTGATAACCAATGAGTTATTTTTTTTTATTAAAATAATCCCTAAAAAATTTGGAAATATCGGATATTATTCGTATATTAGCTATGTAAAAATAAGTTATGAGATTAGAGACAGTACAAGCAGTTGTTAAGAAAGCCCTACCCAAAATTAAACGATATTATGGGTTAAGTAATCATCAAGATGGGTATCCATATATCTCATATGAAGAGAGTATATATGATAAACCATTAGATAATAAAAAAGAAGATGATACTGAAGGAGAGTTCGTATTTCAAGATAATGAAATAGTAATATATTATCCAGCGATGAAAAGTAAAAAACATATTGTTCAAACTTTGATTCATGAATATCAACATTATCTACAATCACCTCGTTGGTTTCAAAGATATTATAATATGGGATATCGTTATGATAATCATCCATATGAAGTTTCAGCATTAAAGGAAGAAAAAAACTACAAACGCTTTTTATAATATATTTATAGTAATATAGGGAAAAAATATGAAATTAAAAGATATCTTATCGGAAGTTAGTTTAACTCCAAAAGCTGAAAAATTTTTAGATGCAATTCAATTGCACGATAGAAGTATTAAAGATTTGAAATACATTACTGTCGATGCAACTCCACAAGGTAACTGGTCAGTTTATTATAAAGGTAAACGATTAGGTGCAGTTAATGGTAAATTGTTAGATGATGCAACCATAATGAAATATGGTTTAGAACATTAAAATTCAATGATAAAATTAAAAAATATATTAACTGAAAACTTTCCAGGTAAAGGGGCAATTGTATCTGCAAAAGATATCGATTACAAAATGATGGATTACTTTGATAGAACAAATGTGAAATTAGAAGTAACCCCTATCAGCGGAAAGAAATATTCTGCATCAGTTGGTCAACAATTTGGTGATACTTTATTTTTCGGAGCAGGAGTACCTAATAAATCAACTTGGCAATTACAATTAAAACAAATTAAATCGGTAAAAATTTTAGGATATTACGGAGATTAAACATAATAGGATGATTAAGTTAAAAGATTTACTAAACGAATCAACAAGTAAAAATCCACTAATCAATAGATTATTGGTAGAGTTGAAACCCCTAATCGCTGATATCATTGAGGATACAAGACAACGATATAAAAAAGATGATAAGGAGTTTAGTGAATATGATGCTCATTACACAGAAATCGTATTAAAATACGATATGGTTAGGTCATTAGAAAAATATACTTTACCTACTGATAAAATGAGTAATGTTGAGGTACGAAACTCTTCAAAGGGTGCATTCCAAATCAAATGTATAATTGAAAGAGATGGTAATAAATACCCATTTAACACGGAAGTAATATACGCAGGTGGATACAACATTCAGAAACTACATTTTCGTTACCTAACTAAAACAACCTTACCATATACAGGTCAATCTGCTGAAACTCAAAAGTTAAAAGCTGAGTTAGCAAAAATGAGTAAGGGTGAAAAATTACAAAAAGAAATTGAGAATAACAAAAAAGTTATTCAATATCAACAAGATTTGATTGATAAGAATTCTAAATTTACTGATAAAGAAATTTTGGCTAAGTATGAAGCGGGTGATAATATAAGTGGAAAACCATATGTATGGCCAAGTTGGAAAGAATTACCAGATACCGCAAAGCAAAACTACAAAAATGATGAAAAGTATTTCATTCAACAAAAGAAAGAAGCACAAGACGGTAATATAGAATTTTGGAAAAAGAAAAATATAGTGTGGAGAAAAGATGCTATTAAAACTGCTCAACAAAATATAATAAAAGCTCAAAAGAAGTTGGATGCTTTAGTATGATAAAATTAAAAGAAATGATTAGTAGAAGTTTATTTACTGAAAGTAAAAATTTAAGAATTTTTGATTTTGATGATACCCTTGTCAAAACTAAATCATTTATTTATATTACCCATAAAGATGGTAAGAAAAGCAAACTAACACCAGCACAATATGCAATTTACAACGAAAGACCTGGTGACCAATTTGATTTCAGTGATTTCGAACAAGTAAAACAACCGGAAGAAATTAAAAAGATTACAAGTGTATTAAGAAGAGTAGTTCAAAGCTCAACTGAACCTGTATATATTTTAACTGCTCGTTCTGCAGCAGACCCCATCAAACAATATCTAAAAGATATCGGTATCAATTCTAATAAAATCAATGTAATTGCATTAGCATCAAATAATCCAAAAGATAAAGCAGATTGGATTGAAGGTATGATTGATAATTCTGGTTATGATGATATCTACTTCGCAGATGACTCTCAAAAAAATGTAGATGCAGCAAAACAAATGTTGCGTAGAAAAGATGTAAAATGGAGAGTACAGCACATTAAACACTAAATCAATATACTTATACATACAAACCGTTTTAAAAAAGAAGGAGTATGTAATGAACCCAGTGTTACAAAAAATTGGAGATTATTTATTCAAAGGTTATCTAGCCTTTGTTTTTGTTTGGCTTGCATTTGCATTATCATTTGATTTATTTATGATTGGTGCACATTTCTTTAACCCTGATTTAGCAACTAAAATTGGTAACGAAATCAGTTGGAAAATTGATGGAACATTTAAAAATAATCCAGATAACATTTGGTATGAGGGAGAAAAATAATTATGGGAAGTGCAGCAAAAAAACCACGTGCTATGAGAAGTAGAAGAAGTGGTGTTAAGAAAGCAGAATTAGTAAAAAAGAATAGACAAATTTTACAAAAATATATTACAAAGGCAGAAAGGGAGAAATAAAACTCCCTTTTTGTATATTTACAGATATGATATATGAAGTTATAGATGTACCACAAAAAGAACCATGTGAAAATTGTAATCCTTGTATGAGAATGCGATTATTAGAAATGGGATTTGTATTTGGTACTGAAATAAGTGTTGTAGAAAAACAAAGTGGAATGTTTGTTATTGATATGATTTCACCAAATGGTAGTGTAGAGCAAACAATTGCTTTGAGAAAAGAAGAGTTAGATAGAGTTTGTTATAAATTAAAATAAAACGATATGAAACATTTATTATTACTTATGTTGTTAATTCCAACATTGACTTTTTCACAAATTAGTAGTTGGAGAACAACCCCACCTCAACAAAGAACTGAAACTCCTCGTATTCAACAATCATATCCACAAAGAGAAGATGTGAGTAGATGGAGAACTCAAACCGAACCAATTAGACCAGGACATCCATATCCAACACAACCCCTGACAAGAAGATGGAGAGCAACACCATCAAATCCATATGGATTAATGTGGGGAACTTGGGGATGGTATCAACCATTTCCTTATATTTGGTATGATGATTATGGATTCAGACGTAGAAGTGTAGTTAGAATTTATGAGAATGGTAAAAGAGATACCGTTGTAGTAAAACCATTATTATTTAGTGCAGGTATTGGTAAAACTAATAATAAACAAGCTAATTTTTGGGGAACTATTGGTGGAACAAAAGGATATTTTATATTGGATTATGTAATGACAACTGATATAGATAGAAATCAGTATTTTCCTTATGGTAACATTGTCATCGCAGATTTCCCTATTAGTAAAGAAGAGTTTAGAAAAGAACATACTATATATTTGGGTGGTGGTAAAAGATTTGGTAAATTAGGAGTACATGGTATGATAGGATTTGGTAATGAAATATTAAGATATCAAGGTAGAGATGCTTTAGGTGGTATATCATTTCCAAAATCAGATATAAATTTTACAACATTTAAAGTTGGTATATTAAAACAATTTAAAGCAGTTTCAATTAAAATAGATGTAGACCCTATACGAAACTTTACAACTTTTGGAATTGGTTTAAATAATTAATAAATTGAAAAAAAGTTATATTTATATACAAATATAAGATTAACTACAATGCCAGCACAAAGTAAAGCACAACAAAGATTTATGGGTATGGTTCACGCAGCCCAAAAAGGTGAAGAACCTGCAAGTCCTGAAGTAGCAAAGGTAGCAAAGGATATGGATAAATCTGATGCTAAAGATTTTGCATCTACTAAACATAAAGGATTACCTAATCGTGTTAAACAAGAAATCTTAAAAAGATTAAAAGAATATGCTATTATTGGTGATAAGCATGTAAAATATCCAGAAGATAATGAACCATTGCGTTCAAATGATGAAATGGATTTACAAGAAGATAAAATTCCACAAAATTTTAATGTAGGTGTTGCAAGTGATTATCACACAAAAGTAGCAACAACTCCAAGAGAAAAGTATGATGATACAAATTTTGATACTGAAGATTCAGGTCAATCAGATTTAGAAGAAGGTTCTGCAGATGAATTAGAAATGCTGAAATTGACTGTAAGAGCAATGAAAACATTACCTGGTTCACCTAAACAAAAAGAAATTATCAAACAACTTAATACTTTAAGAGTAAAGAATGGTTTAAAACCACTTGCTGAAAGATATATTAAAGAATGGGGTTCTAATTTAGATAATTCATATATCTTAAATATGAATGCAAAATTAGATGGTACACCGGAAGAGAAAGATGCCATTGATAGAGAAATTGAATCGGTAAAGAAAGAAGGATTTCCAGGTGGAGTTGGTGTAGGTTTATCATTTCCAAATGGTACAATCAATGGTGCACCGAAACCAGAAGATGTTAAAAAGACTCGTAAGAAATTAGATAGTGAAAAGGTAAATGAAGTTGGAATAGGTGATTGGCATTTTAAAGCAATCAAATCATTATACCAAAAAGCTGGTTCGTTTGGAAGAAAGAAAATAGCAGCATTAATTACTAAAAATCCAAACTCTAGTTGGAGTAAAATAGAAGCTGAATTGAAAGATTCTGATTATAGTGATGTATCACATTATACTGATGTATTACATTTAGAAAATGTAAACGAAGTAGAAACTCCAAGAGGAGATGTTCAAGTTCTAAAAGTTTTAAACAATATAGTAAAAACTCATTCGGCAGAAAAAGTAAAAGACCAGAAAACAGGTAAAGTAGTACTTGTAGATGTTCAATCTGCTAATACTGTTTTAAAAGTATATGATGCATTATCAACGACAAATAAGGCTAAATTTATAAATTCAGGTTTAAATGCTATGATGAAGATATCGTGGGAAATTATGGGAAAAAGATAATTTCAACATACTTATCATAAATAAAAGGTTACATGGATAGATTTAAAAGAATATTACCATTGGATATGAGTGAATTCTTCGTTAGAGAAGATGAGCTTGATATCTTTCACCCCGGCGATTGGAATATGCCATTACCGTGGATTACTGCATTTATTTTCACACATTGTACTGGACATTTTTGGGGTTTTGGAGATAATGAATCCAATCCTTATGATAGACCACGCGTTTTACAAATAGGATGTGCGCAAGGTGGTGATGCAGTAGAGAATGCAAAAATACTAAAAATGCCACACATTAATGGTGAACTCCATGTAATTGATTGGTTTAAAGGTAATCTTACCGTAGATGAAGAGGAAGAGTGGTTTTATAGAGAAGAAAATGCTCCTATCTGGAGAGAACATTTAGAATCAGAAGCAAAGAAATTTAAAGTAGATGATAGAATTACTATTTTTGAAGGTGATTCTCGTGAGATGATTCATAAAGTAAAAGATAATTACTATGATATTGTGTTTATTGATGGAGGACACGAGTATAGCATAGTTAAATCAGATATTGAAAATGGTTATAAAAAACTAAAACCAAATGGAATTATGGTTTTAGATGATTTTACTGGTGGACCAGATGCATATAATCATTATAATATAAAGAACGCAACACCGGAAATGTTGGAAAAGGATACTTGCCAATTAAATGGTGCAACTATTCACGTTGGAGTTATAAAAGCAGTACATGAATTTTTTAACGGCAATTATATTGTATGTGAATCACACACAAAAGCATACCATATGAAAGGTTATAATATAAAAAGAGAGAGATAATATGATTTATTGGTTTACAGGACAACCAGGTGCAGGTAAAACTATACTTGGTAAAAAATTACATAAATTTTTAGAAACTGAAAAACGAAATTGGAGAAAAGATGTATTTCATTTGGATGGAGACCATTTGAGAGAGATTACCAATAACAAAGATTATTCAGAACAAGGAAGAAGAACTAATATAAAAACTGCACAGACAATAGTTGAATATCTACATTTAAATAAATGTGATGTGGTTATTTCAGTAGTTGCACCGTTTTTAGATTTAAGAGAAGAGTTTAAAGAAAAGATTGGTAAAGATTTCGTAGAGATTTATGTTCATTGTTCAGATGAAAGACCACGCTCGGATTTTAAAGTAAAAGATTACGAACCACCTCAAGTAAATTTTATTGATTTAGATACAACAAAGGATTCAATTGAAACATCATTTTCTAAATTGATAAACAATCTTAATAAAATAAACAAATTATGATTGATGAGATAATTTGTATTGGTACATCATTTACCGAAGGCGGTGGACTAAATCCTAAACTTATACATAGTGGTGGAAAAGACCCTGCTGTAATTTGGTATGAAACCCATATGAATATCATTATTAAATCAATGAGTGAATATGCTTGGCCATCTCAATTAGAAACCTTATCAAATATAAAAACAAGAAATTTAGGTAAGTGTGGTTCGAGTATTGATTATTTAATTAGAAATACCGAAGAGATTATAGAAAATGAAGATTGTTCTAATAAACTTTTTATATTAGAATATTCTAATTGGGGAAGAAGTGAATTGTGGTCATCGAATGATAATCAATGGATAATTGCTAATTGGGGACCGAGGGATGGTATAGATGCAAAAAAAGATGGATATGCTGTAATGCTTACAACTGATTACAATTTTGGAAATCAATTACAACCAAATCCTTATTTTAAAATATACGAAGATTATTTGGACAACTATTTTAATGAAAAAGAATATTTGATTAAAAGAGATAGAAATTTTTTAAATCTATTATATAAATTAAACGCAAAGGGAATTAAATTTCAAATACTTTTATTAGAACCATTATTTTGGGCAGGATTATCAACCGATACATTATTTCAAAATAATCTGGTAACTGATGAAAATTTATATGGATTGATGATTAATTCCAAACTCAATATTCAAAGTTTAACTAATGATGAAATATTAGATGGACATCCATCGATAGAAGGACATCAATATATAGCAAGATTAATTTATGATAAAATAAAATCAACAATATGAAAAAGTACGCATTGTACATCGGAAGATGGCAAAACTGGCACAAAGGACATCAATGGTTAATAGACCAACAATTAAATCAAGGTAAAAATGTTTGGTTGGCAATTAGAGATGTTCAAGTAGATGAGAACAATCCTAAAACTGCACAGCAAGTATTCGATGAATTAAAATTTGAATTAAGTGATTTACTACAAACTGGTAAATTGTTTATTTCAGTAATACCAGATATCGAATCGGTAAACTATGGTAGAGGTGTAGGATATGATGTAATATACCATGAACCACCAACTGATATTGCATCAATTAGTGGAACTGCTATTCGTACAGGTCATATGAAAGCAGATGGAAGTCTTACTTTTGATGAAAATAAAGGATAATGTTAGTAGAACGCAGAAGACATATTGCTAAAACCATCTCATATCGTATTTTAAGTACGCTTATTGGGTTTTTATTGATGTGGTGGATAAGTGGTTCAATTAAAGTTGGAACTGCTTTTGGAGTGGCAGAATTGGTTTATAAACCCATTCAATATTATATTCACGAAAGAATATGGTATAAGTGGATTAAATTCGGTTTAAAGAAGGATGAAAGGGATTAAATACATTCATTGTTTTGGTACATCATACACCGCTGGGGGTGGATTTGAATTTGATGGTGTTGCCCCAAATGATAATGCATATACCTTTTATGGCGATATTGATTCACCACTAACACAATATAATTTCTCATATCCAGGTCAATTACAAAAAGTTTTAGGTGATAGTGTAAAAGTAATCAATCATGCTAAAAATGGATATGGTGATGAAAGAACATTTAGATTGTTATATCAAATTGTAAATGATTCAAATTTTAATAAAGATGAACATATTTTTATAATTGAATATGCAGGGTTGGGTAGAAACGAATATTGGTTTAATGAAATAAACGATTATATTGTATGTAATTATTGGTTTGATTGGAACACTGGTCATATTGAAAAAAGAGTTAATATAGCAAATTCTTATGGATACCAATCACATGAAATGAATGATAAGTTAAATAAATATGAACCATTGTTTTTAGAATTTTTAGAAAGTACACTTAAATTAGATAAAGAAATCACTAAACATTTTAGGAACATTGAATTTTTCGCAAGTTATTTAAATCAAAAACAATTAAATTATTTTTATACAACAAATCAATATGACCATCACATTGGTAAAAATTTTACATATGGTGATGGTAATTATTTTAAAAAAACAACCGATTTCAACACATTTTCAGCAGATAACAATTTATTAATTTTGCATGAAACTGATTTTAAATACAATGATATGCATAATGGATATATTGCTAATAAAATTATCGGTTTAACAATTTATAATACATTAATTGATTTTGGATTTCTTCAATTAGAAAAAATAGATATAAATTGGAAACAATTAAGAGAATTTAAATTAAAAAATAATAGTATATGATAAAACCATATGTAAAAAATGAATGGGGACAACTAAAAGAAATCATAGTGGGAACAGCAGATTTTGCACAGGTACCAACTATTGGTGATAAATGTTTACATTCGATAGATTACGCACATTTATCAGATGAAGAATTTAAAAATAGACCATCTGGTTTATATCCTGAAAAACTTATTGAAGAAACTCAACAAGATTTGGATGAGATTGCTAGAATATTAGAATCATTGGATATTAAAGTACATAGACCAAACCCACGAGATTTTTCACAACTCATTAAAACTGAAAATTGGGAAGTGGATGGGTACTACAATTATTGTCCAAGAGATTCCATGTTGGTTATTAATGATAAAGTTATTGCAACTCCAATGACATTACGCCATCGTTCAAATGAAGCAGAAACTTGTAAACCATTATTTGACCCTACACATTGGGTAGATGCACCAAAACCAAAATTATTAGATTCCATTTATCAAAGAGAAGATTTAAGTAGACCAACCTTATTAGATGGTGAACCAGTCTTTGATGCAGCAAATGTAATCAAACACAATAACGATTTGTTATATTTAGTAAGTAATACAGGTAATAAGGATGGTGCTAAATGGTTAGAAACTTATTGTAAAGAAACATTCGGTAATGAATACAATGTTCATTTAGCAGAAAATGTTTATGCATATATTCACATCGATACTACTTTCGTATTTTTAGGTGAGGGTAAAGTTTTATTAAATCCATCTCGAGTGAATTGGAGAAATATGCCAGAATTCATTAGTAGATTAGATAAAATTTGGGCACCCGAACCGTACCCAACTCAAGTAATGAACGATTGGTGTCCTGCATCACCTTGGCTTGGTATGAATATTTTACCAATTAATAAAGAATTGGTAATGGTAGAAGAACATCAAGTTCTTTTAATGAAGGAATTGAAAAAATGGGGTATTGAATCAATCCCAGTTAAGATGAGACATGCTAGAACTTTTAGTGGTGGACCACATTGTGTAACATTAGATGTAGTTAGAAACGATGATTAGAATTTTAGATAGTGAATATCAAGTAGGTCGTATTTTTGGTTCTTTTAAATTAGAATACGATACTATCGATAAAACAAATGGTGGAGTGTATGATATCATATTTACACATAGAGAAATCATGCAAGATAAGTTTGATTCTATAAAAAAATACATCAAACCAACAACAAAAATAGTTACCGATATATCAACTGAAAGTGGTAATATTGACACATTTCTAGATAAATACGAAATTATAACTAAACAACATCCCTATCAATTTTATTTTATATGTGATTCAGTAATAAAAAATAAAAATAGATTTGGTAACAATGTAAAAATATTAGATGATTATAATATCACATTTCATGCATTTTTAAATCCATATTCTGATAATCATATGAGTTATGATAATACATTTTTCGCTGATACGCATGATGGATTTTTATCATTAAATAATTCTTGTAGAATACATAGAGTTTATTTATTTACTCAATTATTAAAAAGAGGTTTATCGTTAGATAAATGTTCTTTTTTGTTTTCAACCGGTACTCCAAATGGTTGGTTATATAATAGACAGGTATATGAATCAACTTTAGATATGTTATTGGGTGAGAAAAAAATAGATGAAGAATTATGTAATCGTGCATTAAATTATTCACTACCAAAAATATTGGATTATGATAATACCACTGCAACATATATTTTTAATGATATAAATTACCTATACAAAACTATTCTTAATTTGGTAAGTGAAACAACCGTTGGTATGACTGAGGGTGATTTCTCTAAAGATTCAATATATACCATTACCGAAAAAACAATAAAACCATTTTTAGTAAAACAAATTCCATTGTTTTTTGCATTACCTGGTCATATAAACTTATTAAGAGAGATGGGATTTGATATGTATGATGATATTGTAAATCATAGTTATGATACTGAAATGGATTCAGTAAAAAGACTTGATATGATATTGGATGAATTGGAAAGACTTTTAAAAGTGGATTTGTTAGAATTTGTTAATGTTAATAAAGATAGATTTGATAGAAACTATAATTTGTTATTTGAATTATCAGAATTAGGACACGATACTATAAAATCATTTTTATACGAAGAAATTCTAAAATAATTTCTTTACTCTATCAAAAAATTTTAATATACTATACTTATAATAAATGTTATTAGTATGGAAAATAAAAACGAGAAAATCTTTCCTAACTTTGACCCTACTAAAGACCTATCACAGGCAAGTAAAAATCGAAGATTAAAAAGAGGATTAGGTGCTAAACCTCTAATGGAAAGTGAAATTAAAAAAGCACAAGAAAAGGCTCGTTCCGCAATGGAAGCCGCAAGAATTCTCGGGGTTTCGTTTAACACCTATAAAAAATATGCAAGAAAATATGGTATTTTTGATGACTTGAAAAATCCAGATGGTATTGGTATTCGTAAAGGATATAATATCAAACGAGGTAAATATTCATTAGATGATATTCTTAAAGGAAAATATCCAGAATACCCAGTTTGGAAATTAAAACAAAGATTGTTACTGAATGGTTATATGCTTGAAAAGTGTAACAATTGTGGTTTTGAAGAAAGAAGAATAACTGACCATAAAGTTCCATTAGTATTAGATTTTTTAGATGGTGATAAAACTAATCATTTATACGATAATTTGAGAATGTTATGTTTCAATTGTTCATTCTTATTAAACGGTAATCTAACTGGTCCTAAAAAGGAATTTGAATATTAATATCTATGATATATTATTTCGGAGATTCACATACAAAAGGAATAGGTTCAGCAGGAAGTCCAAAACCAGAAATATGGTATCATATTCCATATTCAACTTATCTAACTGAATTATTAGGAATTCATTCAAAAAATTTAGCAATATCAGGTAATAATTTTGTAATTAATGTTTTATCTTTGATACAAAATTTAAGTGAAATCGAAAAAAATGCATCAATAGTATTATTCCAAACACAATTTTTTTGTAATTCTGTTTTAAAATACGATAATACTGATTTTTATACCAAAGATATTGTAGTTACAAGTGGATTACTTAATTCATCTGAAATTTATGAAAATGAAATATTAAATATCACAAAGGATGATGCAGTAACATTATTAAATTGGAGTAGTAAATTTGAAGAACGAAGAAGTTTATATGAATTGGATATTGTTATCGGAATATTTCAATATTTAAAAACAAAGAATATAAAATGTTATCTTTTATATTGGAGTGAACCATTTGATGTTACATTACCAGATAATGAATTTGTATTAAAATTTAATAATTCCATGTATCCAAAATCTTTAGGTAAATCAACTAGTTTTGCTGAACTTACAAAAGGTGAATGGAAAGATTATCACACTACAAATGATTGGAATGCTAAAATTGCGAACCATATTTATACACAAATAAAAAATAATTAAAAATTTGGAATTTTCAATAAAATTTCGTATCTTTGTAAGATGTTAGAATTTAAAAATCCAATTCCGGTGGTAGTAGAAGGTGGCAAAGAGGGGTATGCGATATATGTTACAAATGCTGGAACATTTGAAAATGATATATGGTGTGTTGTGTTATGTGAGGGGGGATTGGTTAGACATTATAGAAGTGACCAAATTGCGGTTCACTATAATGCAACATTTGAAATTAGAAAAAATAATTAAAAT
>JACCEB010273059.1_pt1 | contig 13679 bp, 11 predicted proteins | sample 7454761 | NCBI WGS metagenome assembly JACCEB01 (sample SAMN15323454, study PRJNA562643) | freshwater metagenome | isolation source: river surface water | place: USA:Blue River Watershed | collected 2017-08-18 | reverse complement strand
GGCGATCGATCGCAGCCTGCAAAGTCTCGTCCTTCTTGGCAAAGCAAAACCGTACCACCCGCTGGTCGAAGCCATCGCCATAGAAGGCCGAGAGTGGAATCGCAGCCACGCCGACCTCTCGGGTGAGCCACTGGCAGAACTCGGATTCGGGCAGGTCGGACACCTCAGAGATATCCACACACTGAAAGTAGGTGCCCTCGCAAGGCAGGAGCTTGAAGCGCGTGCCGGACAGACCGGCGCGGAACAGGTCGCGCTTGCGCTGGTAGAAGGCGGGCAGGTCGCGGTAGGGCGCAGGGTCGGCCAAATAGGCGGCCAGACCCCACTGCACCGGTGTGTTCACCGTGAAAACGTTGAACTGGTGAACCTTTCGGAACTCGGCGGAGAGCGGCGCCGGCGCGGCGACATAGCCCACCTTCCAGCCGGTGACATGAAAGGTCTTGCCGAAGCTCGAAACCACAAAGCTGCGCGCGGCCAGTCCGGGAAAGCGGGCCACGCTCTCATGCGCCCGCTGGTCGAAGACCATGTGCTCATACACCTCGTCGGCGATCAGCAGCACCTCCGTCGGCGCCAGCAGGGCCTCAAGGCGCTGCATCTCCTCACGGGTCCAGGCGGTGCCCGAGGGGTTATGTGGGCTGTTGACAATGAGCGCGCGGGTGCGTGGCGTGATCGCAGCGGCGATCTTTTCAAAGTCGGGCCGGAACGTACCAGGGGTGAGCGGCACGGGCACGACGGTGCCTCCGGCCAGGTCGATATTGGGCACGTAGCTGTCGTAGCAGGGCTCCAACACGATCACTTCGTCTCCCGGCTGAACCACCGCCAGGATGATGGTCAGGATGGCCTGGGTAGCGCCGGCGGTGACGGTGATCTCGCTGACCGGGTCGTAACGGTAGCCATGCAAGGACGCCAGCTTGGCAGACACGGCCTCGCGCAGCGCCAGCACGCCGGGCATGGGAGGGTACTGGTTATGACCGGCGGCCATCGCGTCCGACACCTCCTTGACCAGGCGAGGGTCGCAGTCGAAATCGGGGAAGCCCTGACCCAGGTTGATGGCCTTGTGCTCAGCGGCCAGCGCCGACATCACGGTGAAGATGGTCGTTCCCACCGCCGGCAGCTTGCTGGCGAGGGCAGGGGTGCGGGGAGCGGTGGCGAGTTCAGAGCTCATAGTCGTTGACATGCCCGGACATGGCCTTGGCAATGAGTTGGCGGTCGAGCCGCGGCGACAGCAGCTCGGCGAATTGGAGAACGAAATTGCGCAAATAGGCGCTGCGCTTGAAAGCAATACGGGCCACATTCTGACCAAACAGCTGGCCCAGTGGCCTCACCAGCAGAGGCGGTTTGCCCAATTCCTCTTCAGTCGCTGCCATTTCAGCCACGATCCCAATGCCCATTCCCAGGCGGACGTAGGTCTTGATCACGTCCGAGTCGATGGCCTCCAGCGCAATGCGTGGCCGGAGCTTGCGCGCTGCGAAAGCCTGGTCGATGCGGGTGCGGCCGGTGAACGACGGGTGGTAGGTGATCAGCGGCTCGGCGGCCAGGTCCTCCAGCGTGATGCGCTCCTTGCCTGCCAGCGCGTGGCCCTCGGGCATGACCAGAACGTGCTGCCACTCGTAGCAGGGTAAGGTGACCAGTTCCGAGTAGTCGGCCAGCGATTCGGTGGCGATCCCCACCTCGGCCACTTCCTCCAGCAGCATCTTGGCCACCTGATCGGGTGAGCCCTGGTGCATGCTCACGTTCACCTTGGGGTAGGCCTCACGCAATCGGGCCACGGGAAGCGGCAGCACGTAGCGCGCCTGGGTGTGGGTGGCGGCGATGGACAGGGTCCCCGAGTCCTGGGCGCTGAACTGCTCGCCGATGCGCTTGAGGTTGCCCACCTCCCGCATGATCAGCTCGATGCTCTTGAGCACATGTTGGCCAGGCTCGGTGATGCGCTTGAGGCGCTTGCCGTGGCGGGCGAAGATCTCGACGCCGAGCTCCTCCTCCAGCTCAATGATCGCCTTGGACACGCCAGGCTGAGACGTGTGCAAGGCCTTGGCTGCCTCGGTGAGGTTGAGGTTGCGGCGGGCGGCTTCCTGGACGAAACGGAACTGGTGCAGGTTCATATTGAATCCCAGATAAAGCTGGAATTCATTATGCCGCAAATGTCTATTGCGCCGGCCGGCGTCATGGGAGTTGACACGAGCCCGGCTTGCCCTACCCAGGTCGGCTTGGTGTGATCAGGCAGGCCGAAGCGAAGCATCAACGCCGCCCTCCGGCGGTCTCACAATCGGGACCTGACGTAGTTCCGCACCTCAGCGCGCCAGGGCCAAGCCAGCGAGAAGGTCCAGCAGTCTCGGGTCCTCACCCACCGTTGGCTGCAGCACCCAGCGAACCTGGGGATGGGCCTGGCGAAGCGCATCCATCAGCAGGGGCAGGTCCTCGCGGGCATGGCGGCCAACCCCCAGGAACATGGGCAGCACACGAATCTCCTCAAGACCGAGTGCCACCATTTCTGCGCCGGCCGTGGGAAGGTCAGGGGCTGTGAGCTCGAGAAAGGCGCAGCGCACCGGTGTTCCCGGCTCGGCCTCGGCGACACGTTGCGCCACCGCGTCCATGGGCTTGCGCCAAAGCGGGTCTCGGGAGCCATGGGCGAAAAGAATCACCCCTCGTTTGGTAGAGAGAGCGGGTACGGTCATCGTCGAACCACCAGCCAGCGGAAGGCGCCCAGAGACAGCAGCGTGTAGACCAGGCCTGGCGCGGCCGCAGCGAGCCAAGGCTGCCACTTTTGCAGGTTGCCCACATGGCCGAACACGTTATTGAGAAGGAAGAAGCTGATTCCGAACAGGATGCCCACGAAAACCATCGCGCTGATCCCACCTGAGCGGAAATGCAGATAGGCAAAGGGCAGGGCCAGCACCATCATCACCAGACAACTCAAGGGGTAGAAAACCTTTCGCCAGAACTCGATTTCATAGCGCTGTGATGTCTGGCCGTTGGCGTCGAGGTGGCGCATGTAGCGAAACAGGTCGAGTGTGGACATCCGCTCCGGCTTGAGCAGGGCCACCGAAACCATTTCGCTGCTGATGCCCGTGGTCCATACCGCCTCCGCCTCATGCTGGGTCGATGCACTGGCGCGCTGACCCTCGCCGGGGCGGAAGAAGGTGCGGTCCACACCCTTGAGCAACCAGGCTTCGTCAAATTGCACATGCGCCTGCGACGCCTGGACCATGGTGACCAGACGGCCGGAGGAGTCGGCCTCGAAGATCCGCAGCCCGCGCAGGCTGCCATCTGGTGCCATCGCGGCGACGTTCACGGTGTAGGTGCGCTCACCCTGGCGCTCTTTGAGCCAGGCGCCGGTCATTCCGACCGAGAGCCGGCCCTGGTATCGGGCCTTGAGCAAGGCGGCGGTCCGGTCGGCCGCGGGTGCCAAAAACTCGCCAGTGGCAAACGTCAGGCCGCTAAAGAGCGTTCCCAGCACCAGCAGCAGGGTGAGGGCGCGGCCTGGCTCCAGGCCGGAGGTGCGCAAGATGGTGTACTCGGAGTTCTGCGCCATACGCGCCAGTACAAAGATGGTGCCAATCAGGACTGCGATCGGCATCAACTCGTAGAGCCTGCTCGGTGCCAGCAGCGCTACATAAAGCGCTGCCTGGGGAACACGCCAGCTCTCGGAGAGTCGGCCCACTCGGCCGAGTTCGTCAACGAAGTCGAAAAAGAAAAAGAGCGCCAGAAAGCCCACGGTCACGAAGGCCACCGCCCCCAGGATCTCGCCGTACATGAAGCGCCGCAGCGTCTTCATCGCTCACCTCCCGTCTGGACCACCGCGCGGCGCAGCCCAAAGCGCCAGACCAGGGCGTGCCGGTTCATCCACAGCAAGGACAGCACCAGCACCGTGCCGTGCAGGCCCAGCAGGAAGGGGACAAATCCCACCCGTCCGGTCGAGATCCAGTTCTGCCCCACGTTCAGCAGGTTGAAATAGACGATGAAAGTGAACAAAGCGAACAGCATGTTGCCACTGCGCGTGGCACGAGGACTGACGCTGGAAAGGTTGATCGCTGCCACCGCGAAATTGAACGCCGCCAGCACCAAGCCCAGGCGCCAGGACAGCTCGCCCAGGTGTGCGGGTACCGGGTCTCGCAGCAACTCCAGCGTGCTGCGTGTGCGGGTCGGTAAATTGGCGCGCACGGTGGCCGCCGCCTCCCCGACATGGGTACCCAGTTCGGAGAAATCGGTCACACGCATGGCGCTGCTGCCGATTCGCCGTTCGATCCGCTGTCCGTCTGACAGCAGCAGGAATTGACTGTTCCCCTCCGCCACAACCCGGCCGGCGCGGGCGGAGGTGACCGCCTCTTTGCCACGCTCGGCGGTGGCAATGAACACGTTGTGACCGGACTTGTTGTCCGGCGTATCTTTGTCCAGAAAGAAAACCCGGTTACCCCCTGCAGACTCCTGGAATTGCCCGGGCGCCACCCTCTGCAGGTCGCCACGGTTGCCGTAACGGTCTTCCAATTCGGTGGTCTTTCGGTTGGCCCAGGGCCAGCCTGCCAATGCAAGCACGGCCACAGCAACAATGACCGGCCAGGCAAACGCCAGAAGTGGCCTGAGCAAGCCCGCAGGGCCCTTGCCGGCGGTGAACCAGATCACCATCTCGCTGTCACGGTGCATGCGCGAGAGGGTGCCCACCACTGAGATAAACAACGCCAGCGCGAGTACTGGTGGCATGTTGCCCACCATCGTGTAACCCATCGCGAGCATGACCTCCTGGGGGTCAACGATGCCCCGGCTTGCCTGGCCCAGGGTGCGAATGAGCGTGATCGTCATCACGATCGTCACCAGCACTACCAGGGTCGCGCCAAAGCTGCGAGAGAGCTCCTTGCGCAGGGAGGAATGGAATAACATCGACGCGGTCAGTCCCAGGAAACACGTGATTATGGACTTCGAACTCAAGACCCTTGACCTTTCTGCCGCTGGCCACGAGAAGGCCGACGCACTTCTGGTGCTGGTGCCCGAGGGCTTCCAAGCCGGACCGGTGCGCTCACGCTCGGCTTTGGCCCGTTTGGTGGCCGACGCAGTGGCCGCCGGCGCGGTCGACCCAGCCAAGCCGGGCAAGGCGCTGGCCTGCTGGCGCCCCGAGGGCGTGGCCGCCAGCAGGGTCATCTTGTCTCCCATCGGCAAAGGCCATGCGCGCCGGGTGCAACAGGCGGTTTCCGCGGCGGTGACAGGCCTTCGCGGGACGGGCGTCCAGCGCCTCGTGGTCTGGTTACCTCAGGGGACCGGGCGTGATTTGGGCAACGGCGCCGATGGCGGCGCGGCGCTGCGGGCGGCGATGGCCGCAGCCCGTGACGCCAGCTACGCCTACACCGCCACCAAGCCCAAGGCCGAGCCGCGCGAGCTGCGTCGGGTGGTTCTGGGGGTCGGGGACGCGCAGGCCCTGCGCGAGGACTTTCGCGCCGCACAAGCCACCGGCCTGGGGGTCGAACTGGCCCGCAGTCTGGGCGACCTGCCTCCCAACTTCGCCACCCCCACTTATTTAGCGCAGGAGGCGCGCAAGCTCGCCAAGTCGGGCGGCATCCAATGCCAGGTCTTGGGCCCGCGCGAGGTCGAGAAACTCGGCATGGGATCCTTCCTTGGCGTCGCTCGCGGGTCGCGCGAGCCGTTGCGCTTCATCGTGTTGCGCTATCAGGGCGCGCGAGCATCACAGGCTCCGGTGGTGCTGGTGGGCAAGGGCATTACTTTCGACAGCGGCGGTATTTCGATCAAGCCCGCCGCCGAGATGGATGAAATGAAGTTCGACATGTCCGGCGCTGCCAGCGTGCTGGGCACCTTCCGCGCACTGGCCGAGCTCAAGCCGCGCCTGAATGTGGTGGGCCTGGTGCCGGCCTGCGAGAACCTGCCGGACGGTAACGCCATGAAGCCGGGCGATGTGCTCACCAGCATGAGCGGGCAAACGATCGAGGTGCTCAACACCGACGCCGAAGGTCGCCTGATCCTGTGCGACGCGCTGACTTACGCCAAGCGCTTCAAGCCCCGTGCGGTGATCGACATCGCCACCCTCACTGGCGCCTGTGTGGTCGCACTCGGTGGTGTGCGCAGCGGCTTGTTCTCGTCCGACGACGCCTTGGCCGGCGCCCTGCAGGTGGCCGGTGAGGCGGCACTCGACCCCTGCTGGCGCATGCCGCTGGACGACGAATACGGCGAGGGCCTCAAGAGCAATTTCGCCGACATGGGCAATGTGGCGGGCCGAATGGCCGGTGCGGTAACCGCCGCCAAGTTCCTGCAGCGTTTTGTGGGGGATATGCCCTGGGCACACCTGGACATCGCCGGTACCGCCTGGCGGGGCGGTGCTGCGAAGGGCTCGACCGGCCGCCCGGTCGGCCTCTTGGTCCGTTACCTGCTGGACGAAGCTGCCAGCCAGACCTCCCGGCCGCTGCCTGCCCGCCCCGTGAAGGCTGCCAGCCGCTCACGCGCCGTCGCCCCCCGAACCCGTGGCGACTGAGGTTCGCTTCTATGTGAACCTGGCCGACCGGCTGGGTTATGCCTGTCGGCTCCTGCGCAAGGCCCAAGGGATGGGTACTCAGGTAGTCGTCACCGGCGATCCGCAAGGTCTGGGTGCGCTAGACCAGGCGCTCTGGACCTTCGCGCCCCACGACTTCGTGCCCCATGCGGTGCTGGGCGTTGCGCCGCCCCCGGTGGTTGCGCGCTCTTCCATCGTGCTGGCTGAACAGCCCTTGGCGGCGGCACACCGTGCGCTTCTGGTCAACCTGGGAGGCGGCGTGCCCGAAGGTTTTGACCAGTTTGCCCGCCTCTTTGAGCTGGTGTCGGCCGACACGGCCGAGCTGGAGGCCGCCCGGGAGCGCTGGAAGCACTACAAGGCCAAGGGTCATTCAGTCGAAAAGCACGACGTACTCGCCAGCTGACCCGGCGTCAGTTCGAGCGCCTTCAAACGGAGGGCCTGCCCCGGGAAAATCCCAGCCCTCCACCCGTTCGGGAGCTTCACTCGGCACTGAAATTTGCGCTATGGTTCGCGGGTTAAATGTCGAGTCCTGATCCCAACCGTTCCCAAGAGCAACATGGAGTCCATCCCTATGAACCAGCAACTGAAACTCTCCGTCACCGCAATGGCTCTCGCCTTCGGTGGTTTTGCGTCCGCTCAGGACGTGCAGGTCGTCAAGATCGGCCACGTCGCCCCCGTCTCCGGCGCCCAGGCCCACTACGGCAAGGACAACGAGAACGGCGTGCGCATGGCGCTTGAAGACCTCAACGCGCAGAACATCACCATCGGCGGCAAGAAAGTCCGATTCGAAATTCAGGCCGAAGACGACGCCGCCGACCCGAAACAAGGCACGGCTGCCGCACAAAAGCTGTGCGATGCCAAAGTGGCTGGCGTGGTGGGCCACCTCAACTCGGGCACCACCATTCCCGCCTCCAAGGTTTACAACGACTGCGGTATTCCTCATGTCACCGGCGCGGCGACCAACCCCAACCTGACCAAGCCCAAGTACGACACCACCTTCCGCATCATCGCCAACGATGACGCGCTGGGCGCTGCACTGGCCGATTACGCTGCCAAGACCCTCAAGCTCAAGAAGGTCGCCGTCATCGACGACCGCACCGCCTACGGACAGGGCGTCGCCGAGGTGTTCAAGCGCGTGGCCAAGGCCAACGGCATGCAGATCGTTGATGAGCAATTCACCAACGACAAGGCCACCGACTTCATGGCCATCCTGACCGCGATCAAGGCCAAGGCCCCCGACAGCGTCTTCTACGGCGGCATGGACCCGCAAGCCGGCCCGATGCTGCGCCAGATGGAGCAGCTGGGCATGGGCAAGGTCAAGTATTTCGGCGGCGACGGCATCTGCACCAGCGAGATCGCCAAGCTCGCGGCTGGCGCCAAGACCCTGGAGAACGTGGTCTGCGCCGAGGGCGGTGCCTCCCTGGCCAAGATGCCTGGTGGCGAAGCCTGGAAAAAGCGCTACGACGCCAAGTACCCGGGCCAGTTCCAGGTCTATAGCCCCTACACCTACGACGCGACCTTCGTGCTGGTCGACGCGATGAAGCGGGCCAACTCCATCGACCCCAAGAAGTACATCCCTGAGCTCAAGAAGAGCAACTTCAAGGGCGTCACCGCCACCATCGCCTTCGAAGCCAATGGCGAAATCAAGAACCCGGCCTCTACGCTGTACGTCTACAAGGACGGCAAAAAGACGCCGCTCTGATCCCCGCCGGTCGCGTCAATGAAGAGGGCCTCCTTTGGAGGCCCTTTTATTTGGACGGCTCTCGGCAGCCGCTGTCGCGACACGCGCAGGACTTCCCGCCCCTCGTGCCCTTACGCGGCTCGCCTCTCCGAAAGACGCACCAATTCAACCAGGCTGTCGATTTCGGGCGCATTGCCCCGCAGGTTTTTTGCATACCGTAGTTGCAAGTACATCGGGTCGAGGTCGACATCGAGTTCGACCATCGTCCCGGCGGCCAGATCGGGTTGCGCGCTGCGCAGCATCATGACGCTGATGCCCATCCCGGCGAGCACCATCTCTCGCAGCATCGTTGTTTCCTGGGCCTGCGAACGGATCGTCAATGGCGGCACACCAGCAGCCTGCAGCATGCCGGCCACCGTGCGACCGAAATACGAATTGCGGTAGGCCGCTACGAAGGGGTGCTGCGCAAGCCTCTCCGGAGAGATACGCGTTTGTCCGGCCAGGGGGTGGTCCGGTGTGGCGATGAAGGCAAAGCGGTACCGTCCCAGCGGCTCGGTCGGCAGATCAGGGACCTCTCCGTTGCTCAGAACGAAAGTCAGGTCCACGGCGCCACTCTTGAACAGGGCATGCGCTTCTTCAAACGTGCCGGTATGGGCGATCAGTTCGACATGCGGATAACTTGCTGAGAAAGCCTGCAACGGCTTCCTCAGCAAGCTGGTGGCAAAACGCTGGGACGCGAACCGCAGTCGGGTGGTCGCCTGCCCCAATTGCGTGGAAAGGTTCTCGGCGCGCTCCAGTGTGTCGAGGGCGTAGGCATAAAGCGTACGTCCGGAGTCCGTGAGGCGGGGGGGCCTGCCGGGCACCCGCTCAAAAAGTGGCCCACGCACGCTTTTTTCCAGCGCGCGAATATGGGCACTGACCGACGGTTGCGAAACATTGAGCGCCGAAGCAGCCGCGCTGAAGCCGGCGTTGTCCACGACCGCAACAAACACTGCCAGCCTTCGCGGCGTGGCATGCAGCATCCTCTGTCTCCCCGAAATAGACCCATAGCCATCTTACTATGCACCCATAACGCGCCGACCCGTTGCCTGCCGCCACGCATCGCGCTCCAATGCTTGCAACACTGAAACTGGAGGAGACACATGCGTACATCGAACTCTGTGACCCGTCGGCATGTGGGCCGCGTGGCCATCGCGGCTGGCATGGCTGCCATGGCCGGAAGCACCCTGGCGCAGGCCTGGCCAAGCAAGACCATCCGTGTCGTCTATCCCTACGCGGGCGGCGGCGTCGGTGACGCCATTTTCAGGCTGCTCGAGCAAGGTCTGGAGCAGCGGTTCAAGCAGTCCTTCTTCATCGAGAACAAGGCCGGCGCGGGGGGGAACATCGGCACCGGCGATGTGGTGCGTGCGGCGCCCGACGGCCATACCTTTTTGCTTGCACCCACCGGCAATTACTCTGTCAATCAACACCTTTTCAAACTCGGCTATGACCCTCTGACCCAGCTCGACCCGATCGTCGCCCTCGCAGACGCGCCGCTGTTGGCGGTGGTCTCACCGGGGGTGACTGCCACCTCGCTCAAGCAACTGTCCGACCAGGTACGCGCCAGCGGTAGTCGGTTCAACTACGGTTCTCCCGGTGCCGGTTCGCCGTCTCATCTGGCGGGCGCCTCGTTCTCGCTGATGCATGGCAATGCGGTGGAGCACATCAGCTTCCGCGGCACAGCGCCGATGACGCAATCCATGTTGGCCAACGAAGTGCAAATGGCATTCCCGACCCTCTTGGCCGTGGGAGCGCAGGTGAAAGCCGGCAAGCTGCGCCCGCTGGCCGTGTTGTCTCGGCAGCGTATCCCGGAACTGCCCGATGTGCCGACCGCGGCCGAGGCCGGCTTCCCGGAGCTGCTGTTCGGCAACTGGTGGGTGCTGTCCGCCCCCAAGGGAACGGACCCGGCTGTGATCAACCGAGTCAGCACCGAGATCCGCCAACTCATGGCCGACCCGGAGATCAAGCGCAAGCTGCTGGACATGGGCCAAGTACCGCTGGCGTACGGCCCCACCGAAACGGCCGCTTTCATGCGTGCCGAATCCACGAAATACAAGACGCTCATCGAGCGTTCGGGCATACGGCTCGACCCCCAGTAAAGCAGGCAGAAAGAATCCGACATGAATTCCATCGGCGTCGATATCGGCGGCACATTCACCGATTTGGTTGGTTACCGTGACGGTACGTTGATCATCTCCAAAACGCTCACCACGCCAGCCAATCCGACACTGGGCGTGGCCAAGGCGCTCGAACTCGCCGACACCCGCCTGCAGGATCTCGACGAGTTCCTGCATGGCACGACGATCGCGATCAACACGGTGCTTGAGCGCAAGGGCGACAAGACAGCTTTGCTGACCACGGAGGGTTTTCGCGACGTCTACGAGATCGCGCGCGGAAACCGGCCCGATGCCTTCGACATCGGCTTCCAGCGCGCAGAGCCGCTGGTGCCGCGCCATCTGCGATTTGAGGCGCGGGAGCGGCTCGACGCCAGGGGCGAGGTATTGACGCCGCTCGATGAAGAGTCCGTGCGCGCCGTGGGCCGCAAGATGCTCGAAGAGGGCATCAGCGCGATCGCGGTGTGCTTCCTGCACTCCTATGCCAACCCGGCGCACGAAGCCGCCGCCGGCAAGATCCTGCGCGAGATGTGCCCCAACCTGTTTGTGACGCTCTCGCACGAGATCCTGCGCGAATTCCGCGAGTACGAGCGCACTTCCACCACCGTGCTTAATGCCTATGTGGGGCCGCGCGTGGCCAAGTATCTGAAAACGCTAGAAAGCCACATGGGTGAGAACGGCTTCGATGGCGCCATCCACATCGTGCGGTCCAATGGCGGCAGCATGTCGCTGACCCATGCGGCGGTTGAACCGGTCTCGATGATGGAGTCGGGCCCGGTGGCCGGCATGATCGGCGCCGGGTCCGTCGCCAAGTTGCTGGGTATCCGCCAGGCCATCGGCTTTGACATGGGCGGCACCACGGCCAAAGCCACGCTGATCACCGACGGCGTGCCTGGCATCGAAGAGGGCTACTTCATCGGTGGTTATGCCACCGGCCAGCCGATGCAGCTTCCTGTGGTGGCGATTGTCGAAGTCGGCACCGGCGGCGGCAGCATTGCCTGGCGCGATGGCTCGGGCGGCGTGCACGTGGGGCCGCAAAGCGCGGGTTCGGACCCCGGCCCGGTCTGTTACGGCGGCGGCGGCACGGAGCCGACCATCACCGATGCCAATCTGATCCTGGGCCGGTTGAACCCCAGCCGCTTCCTGGGGGGCGGCATGGCACTCAACCTCGAAGGCGCCCGCCAGGCGATGGCCAGCCGCATCGGCGACCCGATCGGTCTGTCCAGCGACGAAGCGGCGATGGGTGTGGTGCGCATCGCCGATTCCGCGATGGCGCTGGCCGTGCGTGCGGTGTCGGTGCGCAAGGGCGTGGATCCTCGCGATGCGGCCATGATCGCCTTCGGTGGCGCCGGCCCGGTGCATGCCTCGGCCCTGTGCCGGGAGATCTACATTCCGACACTGGTCATCCCCAAGCTGCCGGGCAACTTCTCGGCGCTGGGCATGCTGCTGGCGCCGTGGCGGCACGATGCGGTGCGTACGCTGGTCGGGATTTTGGGCCGGCTCGATGCCACCCGCGTGCGCGCCGGTTTCGACGAACTGCAATCGGCCGCGCAACAGCGGCTGGCCGCCGATGGCCTGGACCCGATGCTGGCGGTCTTCGAGTTCGGCGCCGACCTGCGTTATCGCGGTCAGGAGCACACCATCCCCGTGCCACTGACCTCCGTCGATGCCCTGGTCAATGCCGACGCGGCGGTCACCGACACCTTCCACGCGCTGCACGACATGCGTTACGGCCATGCCGCATCAGGCGAGACGATCGAAGTGGCCAACCTTCGGCTGACGGTGACGGTGCCGCGCGGAGGTGACAGCGTCGAGCAGTTCCTGGCACTGCCCTTCGTGCCCGAGGACCCGCGTCCCGAGCAGCGCCGCCCCGTGATCTTCGAGGACGCCGCGCATCCCCTGGATACACGCATCCTGTGGCGTCCGTGTTTGCCGCCCGGCTTCACCGTAGAGGGCCCGGCCATCATCGAGGAATCGAACTCGACCACGGTGCTCTTTCCCGGCGATGTTGCGCGTGTCACCGAACACGGCCACCTCGTCATATCCATTCAACTGTCGAAGGGAGAAGCCCAGTGAACGCCACCACCCAAGCGGAAACGAAGGCCATCCAACCCGCCAAGCCCAAGGTCAACCCGATCACACAGGAGGTGGTGACCAATTCTCTGATCGCCTATGCCGACGAGATGGCCCTGGCGCTTTGCAAGTCGGCCTACAACATGATGATCTACGAGGTGCGCGACTTCTGTTGCGGCCTCATCGACACCGAAGGCTTGATGATCTGCCAGAACACCGGCGGCCTGCCAATCTTTTTGGCCGACCTTGGTATTGCCGTGAAGGACGGCATCGACCGCTACGGGCTGGATGGCTTCTCGCCCGGCGACGTGATCATCATGAACCACGGTGGCGTGTGCGGCCAGCACCTGAACAACGTGGTGATCTACACACCGTGTTTCCATCAGGGCAAGGTGGTGGCCTTCGCCGCCAATCGCGCGCATTGGGTCGACGTGGGGGGCATGCGCACTGGCTTCGGGAACTCGCAGACCTACGAGATCTACCACGAAGGCCTGCAAATGCGTTCCGTCAAGGTCTTCGAAGCCGGCAAGCGCAACGAGGGTGTCTGGCAGATGATCACCGACAACATCCGCTTCCCCGAGTCGTCGCTGGGTGACCTGCGGGCGCAGATTGCCGCCTGCCACATCGGCGAGCGCCGGATGACGGAACTGCTGTCTCGGTTTTCCGTCCAGTCTGTCAATGACTGCATCAAGGCGTCCTGGGACCAAGCTGAGACCGAGGCGCGTACCGTGATCGAGAAGATCCCCGATGGCCGTTACAGCGCCGAGAGCTGGCTCGACAGCGACGGCCGCCGGCTGGATGTGCCACTGCGCGTGAAGGTGACCGTCGAGGTGAAGGGTTCGGATCTGACCATCGATTTTTCCGAGATGCAGCCGCAGGTCAACAGCCCGCTCAACTCCGGCTTCTCGGGCGGCCTGTCGGCGGCGCGTGTGGCGTTCAAGTGCCTGACCATGCCGCAGGCTCCAGTCAACGAAGGGTGCTTTCGCTCGCTCAAGCTGATCTCGCCTGAGGGCACCATGGTCAACGCTCGCAAGGGTGCGGCGCTGGGCCAGTGGAGCGTGGCGCTGCCCACCGTTATCGACACCATCTTGCGGGCGCTGGCGCCAGCCCTGCCGGGCTTCATACCGGCCGCGCACAAGGGTGACATGGGTGGCTTCTCGTTCTACGGCGTGCGCGAGGAAACCGGCGCGCGTTATGTCCTGATCAACATCTACGGTGGTGGCTGGGGTGGCCGGTCCACTCAGGACGGCGCGTCCTGCTCGGTGTCGATCTGCCAGGGTGACGT
>JACCEB010884797.1_pt1 | contig 13680 bp, 12 predicted proteins | sample 7454761 | NCBI WGS metagenome assembly JACCEB01 (sample SAMN15323454, study PRJNA562643) | freshwater metagenome | isolation source: river surface water | place: USA:Blue River Watershed | collected 2017-08-18 | reverse complement strand
GCCAGACGCTCTACCCCCATCCCGAAAGCAAAGCCAGTGTAGCTCTCTGAATCAATACCTGAAAGTTCGAGGACCCGCGGATGAACCATTCCGCAGCCCATCACTTCGAGCCATCCAGTATGACTGCATATACGGCAGCCCTTCCCTTCACACATCACACAGGCCATGACGACTTCTGCAGACGGCTCGGTAAAGGGAAAGTAAGATGGTCGAAATCGAACAGCCAGATCCTTTTCGAAAAAAGCCTGCAGGAACTCTTCTACGGTTCCGCGCAAATCCGCAAAACTGACATTTTCATCTATCAAGAGGCCTTCGACTTGATGAAACATAGGCGTATGCGTGATGTCCGAATCACATCGATAAACTCTTCCCGGACATATCATTCTAAACGGGGGCTTCCCTTGCTCCATCACCCGAACCTGCACAGGAGAGGTATGGGTGCGCAGAACGGTGGCAGGATCTATATAGAATGTGTCGTGCATAGCACGGGCGGGATGGTGATCGGGAATATTGAGAGCGGCGAAATTATGATAATCGTCCTCGATCTCGGGACCCACCGCTACCGCGTATCCAGCAGCTTCAAATATCCCCTGAATTCGCTCGATCGTTTTTGAAACCGGATGTAATCCACCGGCTCCCAGCCGACGCCCAGGCAAGGTCACATCCACAGCTTCGGAATTTAACTGATGGGTTAATGCTAATTCAACAAGATCTCTCTTGCGACGCTCTAGCGCATCCTGCACCTGTCGCTTGGCGACATTGATACGTTCCCCTGCCTGAGGGCGCTCTTCCGGCGGCAGTTTACCCAACCCTTTCAGGAGCTCGGTCAGACTACCCTTCTTGCCTAGAAAATCTACACGCAAAGACTCCAGCGATTTCTCATCGCTGGAGTCGTTTATGGCGCGCAGTGCCGCATCAACCAGGGAAACGGTATCTACCATGACATGTACTCAATCGTGAAAAGGCAGGGGCTATGCAGCCAGACTTGCTTTAGCCTGATTGACCAGCGCTGCAAAGGCTGCCTTGTCATGCACTGCCAGATCGGCCATTACACGTCTGTCGACCTGAATGCTGGCTTTCTTCAAACCGGCAATCAGTTGACTATAAGTCATGCCATTAGCACGTGACTGGGCATTGATTCGCGTAATCCAAAGTGCGCGAAACACGCGTTTTTTGGTCTTGCGATCTCGATAAGCATATTGACCAGCTTTAATGACGGCTTGCTTGGCAACACGGTACACGCGACTCCGCGCACCATAATAGCCTTTTGCAAGCTTCATAACCTTCTTGTGACGACGTCTAGCGGTAACGCCTCTTTTAACTCGAGCCATTTTTAATTCCTCTCAAAAATTTGTATTTAGAAACGCTTCCCAAGCATACGATCGATCAAAGGCTTGTCAGATGGATGTACCAGTGACGTGCCTCTCAGTTGACGCTTACGCTTGGTTGTCATTTTCGTGAGGATGTGACTCTTGTTGGCGCTTTTACGCTTCCAGCCGCCGGCAGTCTGTTTGAATCGCTTGGCTGCACCGCGATGGGTCTTGATTTTACTCATTTCATACTCCGCATTTGTTGTCTCGCGAACTCATATACCGAGAGACAGCTAAGGGTTGGTTTAATGAAACCGCAGACACAAAAAATCCACTGCTATCTGTCAACGTCAGAAAGACTAGCGTCCGACTGGCATTTATCCAGAGACAGCAATGGACTGATGTTTTACGGCTTCTTCTTTTTGGCAGGCGCCAGAACCATCACGATCTGGCGACCCTCCATCTTGGGTTCCTGCTCCACTGTGCCATATTCAACCAGATCTCTACCGATCCGCTGAACAAGCTCCAGCCCAAGATGCTGATGGGCAAGCTCACGACCTCGGAATCTCAATGACACCTTGGCCTTGTCCCCATCGTTAAGGAAACGTATCAGGTTGCGTAGTTTTACCTGATAATCCCCTTCCTCCGTCCCTGGTCTAAACTTAATCTCTTTTACTGTTTGCTTGTGTTGCTTCTTCTTGTTGGCAACCTTTTGCTTTTTCAAGTCAAAAATATGCTTGCCATAGTCCATGATTTTGCAGACCGGAGGCTCAGCCTCAGGCGCAATCAGAACCAAATCCAGTTTTGCCTCACTGGCAGCAGCTCTCGCTTCGTCTATAGACACGATGCCGGCTTGATCTCCATTGGCCAACACCAGGCGAACCTCGCTGGCATCTATATGCTCGTTAATAACGGGCTTCTTTGAACTACTCCTCATAGGCGCTAGTTAATTCTCTCCGGACTTGGTTAATAAATTAGTAAATTTTCAATGCGATAAATAAATACAATCAATGGGTTACAGAGGTACGCCCAAATTTGGCTACTTCAGAATCGAGATAACGAGAAAAATCCTCGATTGTCATACTACCTAGATCTTCCCCAGCGCGAGTTCGCACCGAAACAGTACCGGTCTCTACCTCACGATCACCCACTACAAGCAGGAACGGCGTCTTCTGCAAAGTATGTTCGCGAATTTTAAAGCCGATTTTTTCGTTTCTCAAGTCAGCACCAGCTCTAAACCCTTTATCTACCAAGGATTTTTTCACTGCCTGACAAAAATCCGCCTGCTTGTCAGTAATGTTCAGCACAACAACCTGCTCTGGCGCCAACCACACTGGCAATGCGCCAGCGTAATGTTCGATCAACACACCGATAAAGCGCTCGAATGATCCAAGAATGGCACGATGCAGCATGACCGGGGTCTGCCTGCTGCCATCCTCAGCAACGAACTGCGCACCCAATCGTTCCGGCATGGAAAAATCGACCTGAATGGTACCACATTGCTGAACCCGCCCCATACAATCTTTCAGGGAGAACTCTATCTTGGGGCCATAAAACGCACCCTCACCCGGCAACAGCTCCCATGGCAAACCGTTGCTCTGCAATGCTTGCTTCAATGCCAACTCAGACTTATCCCAAAGCTCATCGCTCCCCACTCTCTTTTCAGGGCGCGTCGACAGGCGGAGGATTATTTCGTCAAAGCCAAAATCTTTGTAAACCGCAAAAAGCAACTTCATGAATGCGGCAACTTCACTCTGAATGCTGGACTCAGCACAAAAAATATGGCCGTCGTCTTGGGTAAAGCTGCGCACACGCATCAAGCCATGCATACTCCCCGACGGCTCATAACGATGGCATGATCCAAATTCAGCAAGCCTCATAGGCAAATCACGATAGCTCTTCAATCCCTGATTGAAAACCTGAACATGACAGGGACAATTCATGGGCTTGATTGCGTAAAGACGGTTTTCTGACTCGACACTGAACATCTGGTCTGCAAATTTGTCAGCATGACCCGATCTTTCCCACAAACTGTAATCTACAAGCTGCGGAGTTCGAATTTCCAGATAACCATTTGCACGCTGCAAAGCCTGCATATAGCCCTGGATAACCTGATAAATCGCCCACCCCTTCGGATGCCAAAAGACCATACCCGGGGCTTCTTCCTGGAAGTGAAACAACTCCAGCTTCTTGCCAATCTTGCGATGATCGCGCTTTTCAGCTTCTTCCAACCTCTGCAAGTACTGATCGAGTGCTTTTTTGTCACCCCATGCGGTGCCATAAATGCGCTGGAGCATTTCATTTTTAGCATCACCGCGCCAATAAGCACCAGCCACTGACGTTAGCTTGAATGCTTTGAATTTACCCGTTTCAGGCACGTGCGGACCGCGACAAAGATCTATAAATTCACCCTGACGATAGAAAGACAAATCCTCGCCACCCGGGATACTTGCGATAATTTCAACTTTATATTTTTCGCCCATCTCTTCGAACATGGCGATTGCGTCTGACCTGCTCATGACCGAACGACTGACAGGCAGATTTTCCGCAACAATTTCTCGCATTTTGTCTTCGATTTTCTGAAGATCATCGGGAGTAAAAGGTCGCTCGAACGCGAAGTCGTAGAAGAAACCGTCCTCTATCACTGGACCAATCGTGACTTGAGCCTCTGGGAAAAGACGTTGAACGGCTTGTGCCATCAGATGCGCGCAAGAATGCCGAATAACTTCCAGGCCGTCCGAATCGCGCTCAGTAATAATCGCGAGCTCACAATCTTTCTCGATTACAAATGAAGTATCAACCAAGACCCCATCGACCCGCCCTGCAAGGGCTGCACGCGCGAGACCCGCACCAATAGACAGTGCAACCTCAGCAACACTCAACGGCTTGTCAAAGGCACGCGAACTTCCATCTGGCAATCGAACTGACGGCATGGCATTCCTGCTGGCAATAAAAAAGAGTCAGAACGTATAACCCTCCGACTCATTTGTGATCAAAAAAATTCAACTGACACACGTTACAGGCAGAAAGGCTGTCGTTGTGTCGCTTGTAAACGGGAAGATTCTGGTAGGCACGACCAGATTCGAACTGGTGACCTCTACCATGTCAAGGTAGCGCTCTAACCAACTGAGCTACGCGCCTGAATCCACCCTTGCAAAAGAAGGGCGATTATAGGGGCATGATTTGGAAACTACAATACAATCACACTGTTGCCACACAAAAATTGCAGGGGATGAAGCCTGGCAGAGGGCACACCAAGCCAGAAATTCAACACTGTAATATTTGCGCCTTCACTGCCGCGATTTTGTCTCTTGTCTTTGCGGCTTCCTCAAACTCGAGATTTCTCGCCAACTCATACATTCGAGCCTCCAATCGCGCTATCTCCCTGGACAGCGACTTTGCATCCAAAGCTCCAATATTTGATTGATATGCGGGACTGACTTCTGCGACCACCCTATTTCTCTTGGACACTCTTGACTCGCCAGCTCCACCATAAGCGCCCTCCATGACATCAGAGACCTTCTTGTCCACTCCAACAGGGGTTATCCCATTTTTCCGATTGAATTCCAGCTGGATAGTTCGTCGCTTCTCAGACTCAGCAATGGCTCGCTCCATTGATCCGGTCATTCGATCTGCGTAAAGAATCGCACGACCGTTGATGTTCCGCGCTGCCCGGCCAATAGTCTGGATTAATGAGCGCTCCGATCGCAAAAACCCCTCCTTGTCTGCATCAAGAATCGCGACAAGAGACACTTCAGGAATATCCAAGCCCTCACGTAAGAGATTTATCCCAATGAGTACATCGAACTCTCCAAGCCTCAAATCACGAATAATCTCCGAGCGCTCAACAGTTTCTATATCGGAGTGCAAATAGCGCACTCGCACATTGTGCTCGGAAAGATAGTCAGTCAAATCTTCCGCCATGCGCTTGGTTAATACTGTTACCAACACGCGCTCATTACGCGCTGCGATGTGTCGGATCTCTGACAATAGATCATCCACTTGTGTGGTTGCGGGCCTCACCTGCAACATCGGATCCACGAGTCCTGTCGGTCTTACAAGCTGACGCACCAATTGACCTGCATTCGCCTCTTCGTATGGCCCGGGTGTTGCAGAAACAAAAATAATCTGCGGAACCAATTGCTCCCACTCAGCAAAGCGCAACGGCCTGTTATCCAGCGCTGATGGCAGCCGGAATCCATACTGCACCAACGTCTCCTTACGTGAACGATCCCCTTTATACATCGCCCCCAACTGAGGGATGGAAACGTGGGATTCATCAGCCACTACAATAGCGTTAGGGGGCAGGTAGTCGTACAACGTAGGCGGAGGCTGCCCGGCGTTACGTCCGGACAAATATCGCGAGTAATTTTCAATTCCTGTGCAGTAACCAAGCTCTGCAATCATCTCAAGATCAAACTTTGTTCGTTGAGCGAGCCTCTGCGCCTCCACTAATTGATGATTACTTTCCAATTGCGCCAAACGCTCGTTAAGTTCCGCCTTTATTAGATCCATAGCGTCTATCATGGTCTGCTGTGGCGTCACGTAATGCGATTTCGGAAAAACTGTAAGCCGAGGCACCTTTCTGATTACAGCGCCAGTCAACGGATCGAAATATGAGAGTTGTTCGATTTCGTCGTCGAACAACTCAATTCGAATTGCATACTTATCTGATTCCGCTGGAAACACGTCAATTACGTCTCCGCGCACACGATATGTCGCCCGCTGCAACTCCATGTCATTTCTGGTGTATTGAAGCTCGGCAAGTCTTCGCAAAATACTTCTCTGCTCGACTTTGTCCCCTCTATCGAGATGCAACACCATTTGCAGATATGATTTCGGATCCCCAAGACCGTAAATCGCTGACACAGTCGCCACAACAATTACATCGGGGCGTTCCATGAGGGCCTTGGTGGCCGATAGACGCATTTGCTCTATATGGTCGTTAATGGAAGAATCTTTCTCTATATAGAGATCTGAAGAAGGAACATAGGCCTCTGGCTGATAGTAGTCATAGTAAGAAACAAAGTACTCAACCGCATTGTCCGGAAAGAATTCAGAAAACTCACTGTATAGCTGCGCTGCCAGGGTCTTATTGGGGGCCATTATTAACGCGGGGCGTTGGGTGCGCTCGATAACATTAGCGATAGTAAATGTCTTGCCAGAACCGGTCACTCCGAGCAATGTCTGTGCAGACAGCCCGTTGTTCAACCCGTCCACCAGCTTCTCGATGGCTTGTGGCTGATCTCCGGCAGGCTTGAAAAGAGAGCTAATTTTGAAGCGATTTTGCATAATCGGACCACGGCAAGCTAAGGCAAAGTTGCAGGATGGGGACAGTATAACAACTATCGTTTAACGCCTGATCATGAAGAGATAAGAGTTGACCACTTAAGTGATTGTGATTAGTATACGCACGCTTTGTCGGCATACCAAAAGTACGCAAACAAATCACTGCCCAATAGCTCAATGGTAGAGTAGGTGACTGTTAATCACTTGGTTCCTGGTTCGAGCCCAGGTTGGGCAGCCATATTTTATATGGCTGAAAGCTTCACCTTGTACCCCGCCTCCCGCCTAAGTCCGGCAAAAATTTCATAAAACTTTTATTCGCTCAGCTCAGGTTAAGCAGAATCTATTCATGCTTAATACTGTCAAGTCAGGCAAGCCTATCGAGGCCTTATCGCAGTAGTGACAATGCGGTATAGTGGCGACGATTGAAATTCAACTGAACATTCACAGGAGTTTGACCCCCAATGCGATCTCTATTTCTTTCCCTGCTTCTCTGTTTCAGCGCCTTCACCAATGCCGCAGAAAACGCGAATCCTGTTGTTGTGATGGAAACCAGTATGGGCACCGTCAAAATTGAACTTTTTGCAGACAAAGCGCCAATTACTGTCGCGAATTTTTTGCGATATACAGACGAGGGTTTCTATAACGGATTGATTTTCCATCGAGTCATTTCCGGCTTTATGATTCAGGGTGGTGGCTATGACGCCGAGATGGTGCAGAAAACACCTTATGAACAGATCAAGAATGAAGCTTCAGCTGAGCTGCCGAATAACAGAGGAACATTGGCAATGGCGAGAACCCAGGTAGTGGACAGCGCCAGCAGTCAGTTCTTCATCAATCTGGTCGACAACAGCTACCTTAACCATACGGACGAGACACCCCGTGGCTTCGGGTACGCCGTTTTTGGTGCTGTGACCGAAGGGATGGAGGTTGTCGATCAAATTGCCGCGGTGGCAACTGGCACCGTGAATGGTCAACAGGATGTACCACTCGAGGATGTTGTGATTGTCAGCATGAAGAGAGAGTAGACCGACACTCCCCCCCTCACTCGGACTCTTGCGCAAGCAATGAACCTGATGAGGGGGAGCTTCTCCGGCACAGAAATTCAACACTGTTTTGTTATTTGTACAGAGTCGTCACTTTACTCTCTGCTTTCTTCTTTTCAGCGTCATACTCCTCCCGAGTCACTTCTGCACCCATCTGATCCCATAAAGGATCGCTGGCGACTTCTTTCGGCTCAAACCCATCCACGGCCAGCATCAGAATTTCTCTGATCTGATGTAAATCCATTCGTTTACAGGCAGCCTGCAATCTATGGGTCAGCACTTCCAGTTCAGTTAACGACAGGGCATCCTCCTCGGCCCGCATTATTTTGGGATGTTCCGTGCCCGTTACCGACTCACCTATCAACAGCTCTTCGAATAATTTTTCACCAGGGCGAAGGCCTGTATATTCAATTGCGATGTCACCTTTGTAGGAGTTTTCATCTTTGACATCGTACCCCATCAAATGCACCATCTTCTTGGCAAGATCGACAATGCGAATGGGTTCGTGCATATCGAGAACAAACACATCCCCTCCTTTGGCCATGGCTCCTGCCTGAATAACCAACTGCGCAGCCTCCTGTACAGTCATGAAATAGCGCGTGACTTCCGGATGCGTAACCGTAACAGGCCCCCCCATGCTGATCTGGCGACGAAACAACGGCACTACCGATCCGGAAGATCCCAAAACATTTCCAAAACGAACCATGCTGAAACGCGTTGAGCTTTTGTTGTAAGCCATTGCCTGCAGAATTTGCTCTGCAAACCGCTTGGTAGCCCCCATGAAATTGGTAGGGCGAACGGCCTTATCGGTTGAGATAAAGACAAAGTTTCTGACACCGGTCTTCTCTGCTGCCTGTGCAGAAATTAAGGTACCAAAAATGTTGTTCTGAACCCCTTCGATTATATTGCTCTCAACCATGGGAACCTGCTTGTATGCAGCAACATGGTAGACAGTCTCGACAGCAAACCGTCTCATCACATGCTCCATCAGTGATGAATTACAAACATTACCCAGGAGCGCAATCAGCTCCATCTGATTACCATTCTCGAAGGCCGACATCTCCTCTCTTAGTTCATTTTCAATTGTGTAAAGCCCATATTCAGAGCTATCCAACAATACCAATCTAGCCGGCCGCAACTGGAGAATCTGCCTGCAGAGCTCGGAGCCAATCGACCCTGCCGCGCCAGTGACTAGAACTGAACATCCACTGATACACGCCCCCATCAGTTTTGGATTTGGAGGCACAATATCTCTGCCAAGCAAGTCTTCAATATCTATGTCCCTGACTTCGTCTACTCCAACCTTTCCGGACACCATGTCAAAAAGATCGGGCACAGTTTTCACATGCACTGGCAGGTGTTCCAGTCGATTCAATATTTCCTTGCGCTCGGCATGGGTCGCCGACGGAATAGCGAGAAGAATCTGCCTCACAGAAAAATTCTCGATTAACTCAAAAAGAGCACCCGGACTGTAGACTCGAATGCCGTGAACCGTGCTACCTATCAACCCTCGACTGTCGTCAACAAATGCCACAGGCAGGTATTGATCGCCATTTTGTAGCGCTGCCACCAACTGCATGCCAGAACTACCCGCCCCGTAGATAATGACAGGTTCTTTCGGTCGAAAATTTTGAATAAGATTCTGGAGCGCGACTTTGGCTACGAATCGGCTTCCTCCGATAAAAACCAGCGCAATCATCCAATATATGGGGAATATCGAATTATCGTAACTTTCTGGCGAAACAAAAAATATTGCTGTCATCGCCAAGACAACCGTTGAAACGGTAACGCCTTGCAGAACGATAAAACCAGACTGCACGCCCATGTACAATAGGATTGCCCTGTACAAACCAATCCTCAAGAACACAAGAACACTGGCGATATTAGCCAATACAAAGAAACCATAAGCACTGTCAGGTCGGTTGAAAAAATCAACCCCAAGTAGCGCAAATGACAGCCAAAGTGCCAATGCCAGCATGACGGAGTCTGCGAGCATCATCAGCATTTGTCTCACTGTGCGTGACAATGGCACTGCATATAAATTCATACCGACTCCGAACCTTGTGACGACAGATACATAAAAACTGCGCATGCAATTGAGATCGATCAGCTGACATTCCTGCCTGCGCCAAGCCAAAGTGCCAGCATTCCCAAGGGTATCAATCCAATCATCGCTAAATATACCCCATATTCAGGGTGTATTGTGGTGAGCGTAGCGATTGGCAACAACCATATGAGATTGATCAAAAGTAATCCCACAGTAACACGCTGGTGACTGCCCGCCTTTCTGGCAGCATTCTGAAAAGCATGCGTACAATGCGCCTGGTACCATCGCTCTCCAGCAGCCACTCGACGCAACAAAGTCAGACTTGCATCCACAAGGAAGCAACCCATCAGCAACAGCCAGCTCCACAGATTCAAACTTTCATGCTTGATGCTGAGAATTGCGACGACGCCCAAAGTAAAGCCGATGAATCCGCTGCCCACGTCTCCCATGAAAATACGAGCGGGGGGCCAATTCCAGACAAGAAAACCGGCAGTACCGGCTGCTAGAAACAGACAAAGCAAAGCAAGTCCGTAATCCTGCCCGGCAATCAGCAAACCTGCTGCAGCGAACCCCACGAAGCAGGTTTGGATACCAGCAAAGCCATCAATACCATCCATGAAATTGTAGAGATTTGTCATCCACAACAAACTGAGAGCCAATAAAGTCCAGACAATCACGGGGATCTCAATGACCACGCCTGATATGGCAATCTGAGAAATATCTCCGATAAAAGCCATCACCATAAAGACAGCGGCAAGTTGCACAAATAATCTCATGCGGAAATCCACATGCCGTCGATCGTCTATCAGACCAACAATTGCCACAACAAGACTGACGGCCAGAGCAAAAAACTCGGAAGCGGGAAGGAACCCATTCCATCGCAGGTAGAAGAGCCCCACCAGGTAGGTCGCCACAATAGCCAGCCCTCCCCCAACAGGTGTGGGCGCCATGTGCGAACTTCTATCCACCGGCACTGCGATCAAGCTTGCTCGTGATGCAAACCGCAGTACGACGGCAGCCATAAGTGTCGATAATACAAAAAGTGGAGCGGCCAGAAAGGCTTCAGACATTGTTGACCTTGAAATCCAAATTTATTCAAGCAAAAAACAAGGGGCGCTGATCGGCGCCCCCCGTTTCTAAAGAGACAGCGAAGCAATATCTCTCATTTTTTCACTGCAATAATTATTCTGTCCCGGTTTTTTGCAATGGTCGCCTCACCAATACCTTTAACCTGCGCGAGCTCTTCAATCGACTTGAATTCCCCGTTTAGTTCACGGTAGGCCACTATCTCCTGCGCCTTTGCCATTCCAACGCCATCCAGCGCCAACGCCAACGTAGCGGCATCCGCGGTGTTGATATCTACCTTATTGAGGGCATCGCTAACTTCAGCAGGCTTTTCAACAGGTTGCGCAAACACCACGGCTGGAGCACCCAACGTAAACGATACAACCATAGCGATTAAACAGAAGATCCTTTTCATGATAAGTTCCTTTTAAGTAAGACATCCGGTTCATTTGGACTATCACAGCGATTCAGCTGCAGTAATAACTCTAGCAAAGATCCGGAAAACTGCCACTGACCTGCGCGTAAATCGCCTGCAATTTTTCACGCGGATTAGCAGACATAGTGATTGGTCGACCAATCACGAGATAATCACTACCTCGACTAAGAGCCTCCACTGGTGTCACCACCCGCTTCTGATCACCCACCTCATCTCCGGCTGGCCGGATACCTGGCGTCACCAACACAAAATCCTTGCCAAAATTCGTCCTGAGCATGGATGTCTCCTCTGCGGAGCATACAACGCCATCCATACGGCACTCGCTAGCGAGAGATGCCAGTCGGTTCACCTGCAAGATGGGCGCAACATCGATACCAGTCTCAGCCAGATCCGCTTGAGACATGCTGGTAAGCACTGTCACCGCAATCAACAAAGGCCTGTTATTCGAAGCCTCAACTGCAGCTCTGGCGGCGTTCATCATGTCGCGCCCGCCAGATGCATGCACATTGACCATCCAGACACCCATGTCCGCAGCAGCCGATACTGCCTTGGCTACTGTGTTGGGGATGTCATGAAACTTGAGATCAAGAAACACCTCGAATCCCATCGCAATGACCTTTCTGACAAAGTCAGGGCCACACCGAGTGAACAGCTCCTTGCCTATTTTTACACGACAAATTGCAGGATCGAGCAGCGCCAACAGGTCAATAGCCGTCGCAGAGTCAGCATAATCCAAAGCGATGATTATTCTTTTTCGATCCATAGCTAAAACCTCACAGCCGGTTGCACAAAGTTACCTAAATTACGCGAACAATTAAAAGAAGGCATCGACACAACTGGAATTACCTAACTCTCCGATCGATTCGCAGCATGCTGCAGAGATTTCGAAGATCGCCAATTTCCAGAAAGCCCGAAACCAAGAAACAAACCGAGCAACCCGCCTGCTGCAAAAGCCAGCACAACCCACAGCGACAAGGGCTGAGGACTCAATACAACAAATCCAAACGAGAGCGGAACCGGCACGGTATTGAAAAATGAGAAAGCAATGCTGGCTAGAAATACCAGAAACAGAAAAATCCACGCAATTAGTCGCATCAGCTTATTCATATTGCCTGTTACTCCCTCTATACAATCAAGATGTATAACGAACCCGCACAAAGCAAAAAACGGCTGTACTCTTTCGAGTACGCCGTTTCTATTGCTTACCATTCCTTGAATTGCAAGCCAACTCTCTTGCGTCAGGGATGAGTATCCAGGCTGAGATTAACTCTATCGCGCAGCTCCTTACCAGGCTTGAAATGGGGCACGTACTTTCCAGTTAACGCGACTGGTGTTCCAGTCTTTGGATTACGTCCAACGCGAGGAATCCGGTAGTGTAATGAAAAACTACCGAACCCTCTGATTTCAATACGACCACCTTCCGACAATACCTGAGACATATATTCGATCATTGCTTTCACGGACAGCTCCACATCTTTCGAGGACAACTGGCTCTGCTTTCCCGCAATTCTGTCAATAAGTTCAGACTTTGTCATGGCCTATTCCTTGTAAAAATATGCTGCATTCAAAACAACACTACAACCTGAAACAAGCATTCGCAGATATTACTTCTTGTCCATCTCTGCTTTGATCAGATCACCGATGGTGGTCGGTGCAGCCGATGTTGGCTCCTGACTCTTGTGCTCCTGAATGGCTGACTTCTCGTCATCAATCTCGATTGCTTTGATAGAGAGGCCAAGCACTCTACTCTTGCGATCAACACTGATAACTTTGACTTCTACTTCGTCACCTTCTTTCAGAACGTTTCTGGCATCTTCCACTTTGTCTCTGCTGATTTCAGAAGCACGCAGTACACCTTCAACGCCTTCGGTCAGAGTCACAGTTGCAGACTTGGCATCTACCGCGGAGACCACGCCTTTCACAATGCTGCCCTTTTCAAATTCACCGACATAGCTGACGAACGGATCATCTGACAGTTGCTTGATGCCCAGAGAGATACGCTCACGCTCGGAGTCGATGGAAAGGATGACAGTTTCGATCTCGTCGCCTTTCTTGTAGGCTCGGACTGCTTCCTCGCCGGGCTCATCCCAAGAGATGTCGGAAAGGTGTACCAGACCGTCGATATTGCCTTCAAGACCAATGAAGATACCGAAATCAGTGATGGACTTAATGCTACCGCTGATCTTGTCGCCTTTCTTGTAAGTCTCAGCAAAACGATCCCATGGATTCTGGAAGCACTGCTTGATACCCAGAGAAATACGACGTCTTTCTTCGTCGATATCCAGGATCATCACATCAACCACATCGCCCAGCTGTACAACCTTGGATGGGTGAACGTTCTTGTTAGTCCAGTCCATTTCAGAGACGTGCACCAGACCTTCGACCCCTTGCTCCAATTCGGCAAAACAACCGTAGTCGGTCAGGTTGGTCACTGTTGCCTTGACCACAGATTTCTCCGGGTAACGAGCTTTGATTGCCACCCATGGATCT
>JACCEB010673036.1_pt1 | contig 13691 bp, 14 predicted proteins | sample 7454761 | NCBI WGS metagenome assembly JACCEB01 (sample SAMN15323454, study PRJNA562643) | freshwater metagenome | isolation source: river surface water | place: USA:Blue River Watershed | collected 2017-08-18 | reverse complement strand
GACCACTGGGGCGCAAGCCAGACCGTTCTCCTCGCAGGTGGTGGCGTCCGCGGCGGGAATGTCATCGGCGCGACCGACAAAATCGGGGCCTACCCCTCCGATTCGCCTCAACGACCGGAGAATCTTGCCGCCACGATCTTTGAAGCCCTCGGGCTCCCGCGATTCACCGAGTGGCAAGACGCCACCAGTCGTCCTCGCGCTTTGTACGAAGCAGAACCAATCCCCGGCCTCACTTGAGGCTCATCGCAAAACCCCGCTACCCGTGCCCAAGTCGGGTTGTCGAAACTGACGCTGAAATCTTCCGATCAGAGGCAACACTCCTCCCCACACCAAAATCGCCTCCATCACCACCAGAAGATCGAACGGCTTCCAACCGAACGGTAACGCACTCCCCCGCAAACGGTCAGTCATCCAACCAGCGAACACCGACCCAAACGAAGCGAGCGCACCGACCAGACACCAATGCAGGCCCATCGATACAGTGCGGCCCTCTGGACGCGTCACCATTTGCACCATGCGGAAATGGCAGAGCACCGCACCGCCCAGTACTGCCCCCTGCAGCACCGAGGCCACACTCATCCACACGATTGCCCGGGGCACAGAGACGCCCGTCCATAACTCCGTATTTCCGGTCCCAGGAAACCACCAGAGCATCAGGGTGAACGGAGCGGTCACCGCTAGAAGCCGGAACACACGATCCGCGCCGTGACGATCCATCCACGCACCCAGCCACGGACTCAACACAACCGTACCCAAACCCGCACCCGCAAAGATCATCGCCGCAAACGTGTACCCCACTCCATGGTCTTCCTTGAGGTGCACCATGCTGAAGAATCCCGGCAACCCAAGATTGTAGCCCAACATCGCCTGCGCCCCCGTCCACAACGCCATCGCTCCCGTGAGCGTCAGAAATCCCGGCAACCGGATGCTGCTCCGCAATCTCGCCCGAACCGAGACGCGTTGCTCCACCGGAATATGTTCCGGTTCATGCACCAACAAGTGCACCCAAATATCGAGGACCCCGCAGACCGCACAAATACCGAACACCCACTGAAACCCTTTCAGCGCCTCTCCCCGTTCTTCAGCTCGGTCCAGTAAAAAACCGTAAAGGAGCGTTGCCGCGACCAAACAAAAACCCAGCGGGATCTGACGCCGATTCCAAAATCGCCCCGCCGAGTGTTCCGGAACCAGATCCGCCATCCAACTCTGCCACGCAACCGTCCCAACATTGGCGAGAAAGTTGCCCGCCGCAAACGATGCAACGATGAGCCACGGCCACAAATCTGGGCGACCCGGCAACCAAACCGGAAGCAACGCGGGCACGAACCACGTCAAACGGTGCACCGTGTTCACCATTGCCCAAAGCCGCTTCCTCGACCGCATCCGAGAAATCCAGATGGCCGCAGGCAACTGAGCCAACATCGCCAACTGCCACGCTGCTGACGCCCATCCCTGCTGTGTGCCACTCGCTTCAACCGATTGCATCAAAAGCGGTAACGGCGCCCCCAATGGCACCGTCAACCAGAACATCCCAAAGCAACCCGCAATGATATTCCACCGCAACGAGGACGCCACACGCGCCCCAGAAGATTCTCCTACCGTCACCGCGCCAACCCTGTTGAACGCTTCGTTCCCGCACCCCGCAACGGCCCTCAAGCAGAATCCATCACCACGCTCCCCTGGCCATAGTTCGTGACTTCCCCAAGAAACTTGCCGCCCTTGTCGAAGATGAAGTTGCGCGTCATCAGCAACTGCCCTCGCCCATCAAACTGACGCTCCTCCGCAACCTTCCCATTCGCACACGCAAACTCGGAACGTCCCATCAATCTTCCATTCGGATCAGTCGTGACGCTCCTGACCGGTTGCTGGGACTCGTCCAACTCAAACACCGTCTTCCGCAGCATTCGGCCCTGCGCATCGTAATAGGTCTCTCGCAAGCGGAATGAATCCGCATTCATCACCCGCTCCACCCGCGACTTATCAGAAAAGTAATGAGTAGAAGCCTCCGCATCAAAACGCTTCTCGGGCAACGTGCTGTCTTGCGCCCGTACCGCCGCCGCAATCACGAACAACAACGCAGCCAAACATCTCATAAGCGCCACAGGTTAAGCCACCCCACCCCGATCCGAAAACTGCAAATCATGGAGGCGCCGGTACGCCCCTTCCGCTGCATGCAACTCCGCGTGCGTCCCTCGCTCGACCACCTCGCCCCCCTGCATCACCAAAATCTCGTCAGCGCCAAGAATCGTGGAAAGGCGGTGCGCAATCGCGATGACCGTGCGTCCGCGCGCAAGATTCATCAACGCAGCTTGGATCTGCTTCTCACTCTCCGTATCCAATGCACTCGTCGCCTCATCCAGCAAAAGAACCGGCGCCCCTTTCAGCAAGGCGCGCGCAATCGAAATGCGTTGCTGCTGCCCGCCAGAAAGCAGACATCCCTTATCCCCGATCACCGTCTGATAACCCTTCGGCTGCAACTCGATGAACTCGTGCGCAAAGGCGAGTTTCGCCGCTTCCTGAACCTCCGCATCAGACGCCTCCAGACGCCCATACCGAATGTTCGCCTCAATCGTGTCATGAAACAAAAACGTCTCCTGAGAAACCACCGAAATCTGGGATCTCAGGAACGCCTGACTCAACTCGCGCACATCGTGTCCATCCAACAAAACCGCCCCCTCCGTGACATCGTACAAGCGCTGCAACAACGACAGGATGGTCGTCTTCCCGGCTCCACTCGCCCCCACCAACGCGCAAGTACGTCCCGGTTGCACCGAGAACGAAATCCCGCGCAACGCCTCGCGCCCATCACCATACGAAAAATCAACCCCACGGAATTCCACGGACCGGCTGCCAGCCGGTAAGGTCACAGCGTTCTCGCAATCACGCACCACCGGCACCCGATCGATCACCGCGAAAACCTCCTCAGTCGCCGTCGTACATTTCAAGAGCGTCAAATGCAAACGGGACAGCCCTTTGAACGCCGGATACAACAGAAGCAACCCGCCATTCAATCCCATGAACGTGCCGTAATCCCCATAACTCCAGGCCCAATACAAGGCAGCCGCCGCTCCCAGGGACGCAATCGTTTCGACTAACGGCCCCCCCATCTCCACCCCACGACGCCAACGCATGATGTGATTCAATACAGAGCGGTTAGCATCCCGAAACCGTTCGACCTCGTAGTCCTCCCTTCCATACGTCTTGACGACTCGTACCCCCGCGAACGCCTCCTGCATCCGCACCATCACCTCGCCCGTCGCCTCCTCCTCGCGTTTGCCCGCTTGCCTCACCTTACGACTAATCAACGCGACGGGAACAATGCACAACGGAAACAAAACGAGCGAAGCGACCGTGAACCTCCAATCCATCCACAACATCGTCCCAATCGCCGAAACGATCGAGATCGGGTGCTTCACCGAATCCGTCACCACCGTCGCCAATGAAGTCTGCGCCATCGCCGTCTTCGCATAGGTCAACTGGACCAACTCACCCGCTCTTGCGCGGTTGAAGTACTCCATTGATTGCCGAAGGATTGATCGAAACGCCTCAACCCGAATGTCATCCAACACCCGACATGACACCCACAGCATGCAATAGCTATTGAAATACCCGAGCACCCCCCGAAGTCCCATCAAGACCGGAATCGTCCCGCAAATCACCAACACCTGCCACAAAGCACCGTCCAAACTCAACCCCGCCAATGCAGGGAACCATTTCACTAAACTGGGCACTTTCCCCGCAGCCGCCTTGGCAGCCGGAAACACAAGCGATGTCACAAACTGCAAGTCCGCAATCAACAGCGCGTTGATACCTCCACTCAACACTCCCAGCAAAATGCCCACCCCAAGCCGTGACCGATAGGGCTTCAAATATCCCACCAACCGGCGAACTCCCGCATCCCGCCAAAACCCACGAAACCCTGGCCCCTCGTTCTTCTTCTTTTCAGCGACACTCATCGTCAAACCTATCAGTCAAACCTCATCACGGAGCGTCACCGCCCCACCCCCACTAGCCAAGCACAGAGCGCACCGCTCGCTCGCGTGCACGATGTTCCCCGTCATCCAACACTGGAACTGAATCCGACAACTCCACCTCCCCGAGATTCACCCACGACTTGCATCCCCCAAACTTTGGCGAATCCGCCTGTACAAGAGCGTGATGCAGTCGACGAACGCGAACGAATGCCAAACTGATGCTCTTGCGATCGTCATAAATAAACCGCTCCCAAAGCGTCTGCTCAGTCCATAAATGCATCCCCGACAGCCCCTTCACCCGCTCCCAATCCGTGACATCCTCCGTCCAGCACACCTCCGCCAAAAACTCCATCACGTGTCCGCGCGTGTCTTGAACCGGAAGAGCCGTATCCGTGGGAACTGTCAGTTTCCCCGCCTGTTCATGGAACAACGTTGGCACCAACAAGAAACGATCGTGCAAAAACCGGAACCCCGCACGCCCCTCAGCAATACCCCCTTTTCTCAAGATCAAGCTCTGTCCGCCATTCCCCAACTCCCTGCAAATCAGAGCCCACTCTTTGAATCCGAACATCTCCATGGAATCACCTCGTCAGAAAATCAAATCACCGCCCTGAAACGCCGTACAGCCCCGCAATCGCTTTCACCAATCCCGGGATATCGTACTCCGCCGCCTCAACCGAAACCGGCAGCCCTAACTTACGCATCGCCTCACTCGTGATCGGTCCGATGGAAGCCGTCTTCAGCCCCTCCGGCAACGGAAGGTTCAGCGCCATGAAATTCTCAGCCGTCGAAGAACTCGTGAAAGTGATCAAGTCCGCACCCTCGGCACGGAACCTCGCGATCCCACCGGTGATATCCTCCGTCTCAGGCACCGTGCGGTACACCGCAGCCACATCAACGATCGCCCCAAGCCGGGTTAACTCCTGAGGGATCACCTCGCGAGCCTCCTCCGCACGCGCCACCAAGATGCGCTGGTTCTCCACGGAGCCCACTTCATCTTGGAACGCTTTCACCACAGCTTCCGCAACGTACTCAGAGGGTTGCAAATCCACAGCAAATCGATACTCCGCCACTTTCTTCGCCGTTGCGGGCCCAATCGCAGCGATCCGGACCCCGCCGAGCTCACGCGCATCGCGGTACAACTTGAAGAACATTTCAAAAAATGCCGTCACCCCATTCGGACTCGTAAACACCAGCCAATCATATTGGTGAGCATCCTTCACTAACTCACCAAACGTCATCCGATCTGTGGGTTCCTCGATCCGAATCGTCGGCAACTCGTACACATCAGCACCCAACGCCCTTAAACGCTCACTCAATACACCCGCCTGCTGCCGCGTCCTCGTCACCACGATCCGCTTGCCCCGAAGAGGCCGTTTCTCAAACCAACCCAACTTGTCCCGCAACGTCGTCACCTGCCCAAACACCGCTACCGCAGGCGCTTCAAATCCCGATTCCGCAACTTTTTGAGCGATATCATCGAGACGTCCAGAAATGGACTTCTGACGCCCTGTCGTCCCCCACCGAACCAATGCAACCGGCGTCTCGGGGTCCATCCCATGCCGTTGTAACGCACCCGTGATCGGCCCCAATCGCTCCACTCCCATCAACATCACCTTCGTTCCAGGTAAAGCCGCAAGGCGCGCGTAATCCAACGCGGAGTCCTCCTTCGTCGGATCCTCGTGTCCGGTAAAAATAGTGAGCGATGAGGTGAAGTCGCGATGCGTCACCGGAATGCCTGCGTAGGCCGGTGCCGCAATCGCCGATGTCACCCCGGGAACCACCTCGAAATCCAATCCGGCCTCGACCAACGCCTCAGCCTCCTCCCCGCCCCTTCCGAACACATACGGATCACCTCCCTTCAGCCTCAAAACACGTTTCCCCTCCGCAGTTTTTTTGACCAACAACGCGTTGATCTCATCCTGCTTCAGGGTGTGTTGCCCCGCTTTTTTCCCCGCGTAAATCACCTCCGTACCAGAGCGGACCCACTTCAACATCTCCGCGTTGCAGAGGTAATCGAACACAACCACCTCAACCCGCTCGATCAACTCGCGCACCCGTAGCGTCACTAACCCCAAATCGCCCGGGCCTGCGCCCGCCAAGTAACAAATCCCCCGTGTCGGCTCGCTATCCTTTTTCCTGCTCATATCGCTCAGTGTTATTCAACCGCCCCGTCACCCGTTAAGCGACGGTAAAGCAACTCCGCAACCTCCTCCTCACCCACACCCTCAACCATCGCGCGCAACGGCATCCCGCCCGCCGCCGCGAATAAAATCCCTTCCATCCGAATCGCGCCCCCCTCCAACAACCATGTGCGCACCCCAACAGGCAACGTGCAATCCCCACCCAAACGCCTCTGCAAACCACGCTCCGCGCGCGCCTGCCGCATCGTTGCCAAATCCCCGATCGCCGTCACCACCTCTCTGTGCTCCGCATCTTCACTCCGAACCTGCAACGCCACAATCCCTTGGCCCATGGCAGGCAACATCGTTTCCGCCAACGAGGAGACAAAAAACTCGGAACGCTCCCCCTCATCGACCACCCGCAGCACCCCATCCGCAAAGTCCAACCCGAGCCGGTCTAGCCCCGCGCGCGCCAGAACAATCGCCGAGCACTCCGTTGATTCACGCAGCTTCCGCAGCCGCGTCTGAACATTTCCGCGCCAATCCATTACCTGCAAATCATTGCGCGCGTGTTGGATCTGCCGAATCCTACGAACGGAACTTGTTCCAACCGTCGCTCCATCCGCCAACCCTGACAGCCCTCCCTTTCTCTTCGAGATCAACACGTCATCCGTCGCTGCACGCGGCAAAACCGCCGCGATTTCAAGCCCTTCCGGCTCATTTCCCGGCAAATCTTTCAAACTGTGAACCGCAACATCAATCCGTCCATCCATCAACGCACGCTCCAACTCCCGAGTGAACAGACCTTTCCCGCCAGCAGGCTCAGCCTTGAGATCCAGATCAAGTTTCCGATCACCCCGCGTCACAAAGGTCTCCACACGAACCGGTCTTCCAGGAAACGTCGCAGCCAACGCTCGCCGCACCAACTCCGTCTGCGCCAAGGCCAATAAAGACGCCCGTGTCCCCAAAACAATCTCACTACTCATACGATTCGTTGGCCCTCAGTAACTCTCATGCACGATCCGGTTTCGGCGCCCCTTCCGCCACAGCACCCTGCTCCGAAGCCTCACGAACCGACGCCACCCGCAGCGCGTCATTACGCTTCCATTCCAAAAATTCCGAGACGTGCCGATCGATGATCCCCTCACAAGCCGACAACTCGCGTCGCCGCTCTTCAATCGACCGGTTCGCAATCTGTTGCAAAGAGTCGATGTCATACAAATAAACCCCAGCCAACGCATTCACCAAAGGATCAATGTCCCGCGGGACCGCCAGATCGATACAGAAAAGCGGGCGACCCGGACGCTCCGACATCACCGGTTCCAACTGTGCACGAGTCACCACAGGATGAGGCGCCGCCGTCGATCCGATCAGGATGTCCACGCCCTCAAACTCTTCGGCCCAACGGTCAAAATGAAGCGCCCTCCCCCCCATCTTCTGCGCCAACTCTTCCGCCCGCGCATAGGAACGATTAGCCACAAACATGGTCCGCACCCCTCGTGCCTGCAATGCGCCAGCCGTCAGTTCCGCAGTCTCGCCGGCGCCCAAAATCATCACCGTACAATCCCGCAACCGCCCAAAGATCTGCTCTGCCAACTCCACCGCCGCCGCCCCGACCGATACCGCACCGCGCGTGATCAAGGTGTCGGTGCGCACCTCTTTCGCCACGTTGAACGTCTTCTGAAACAAACGGTTCAAAAACCTCCCAGTTGACCCCGACTGCTTCGCCGTTTCGTAAGCCTTCTTGATCTGGCCAAAAATCTCCGTCTCCCCCAACACCATCGAATCCAAGCCCGACGCAACTCGAAACAGATGCCGGATCGCGGTATCCCCATTCCGCATCACAAACGCATCATCAAACGATCGCGCGGCATCTGCTCCCGCACGCTCCCGCACAAATCCCTCCAACACACACCGCGCGGCCACCTGAGACTCCGATGCCACATAGATCTCAACCCGATTGCAGGTGGATAGCACCAGAGCCTCTCCCCCAGCCTCTCTCGCAATCCGAGTTCCGAGATCGCCCGCAACCGATTCAGCGACGGCGAACCGCTCCCGCACCTCAACCGGCGCCGTGCGATGATTCAATCCGTAACAGAGAATCTCCATGCGTTCTCCTCAGGGCAGCGCTAACTCAACCAACCCCACCGTCACCAAAAGGACGCAAAATGCACCGATTGCGGCATACGCAACACGCACCGGATCCACCTTTCGCACCCCGACCGCAAACACCACCGCGCCGTACAGCAACCACATCGCCACACTCATCAAACGCAGCACGGGGCGATGTGCAGGCCCACTCGCGATTCCCGTCCCCAGTCCCGCACTCAACAGAACGAACCCCGCAATCAACAGGCGACGCATCGCCGCCGTGAGATCCCGCACCGGCGGCAATGAAAAAAAGAAGGTGCTCAGCTGACGCGTCTTCAACTGCCGCTCCTGAAGCAGATACATCGCACCCGCCAACGCAGCCAAACCCAGCCCCCCGTAGGCCATCACCGAAATCGCCGCATGCAACTCCAGCATCGCACTCGTCGCCGGACGGATCTCTCCCAACGCGGGAACCCCCATCAGCAGCGCCACCGTTTGCAAGACGAACACGACCGGCGCCGTGAACAGGCCGAGAAGTGAAACCCGGTAAACAGGACCGATCACCAGGTAAAACAACACCATCGACCAGGCGATGAACACCAACACATCGAAACTCGACGTCAGCGGACAACGCCTGAGCACCTCTCCACGCTCCGCCAACCATGCGATCTGGAATCCGAATCCAACCAGAATCGACAGAAAATTCAACCGCGAAACCCCACGCATCCTCGCTCCCAACGCAAACATCGACTGCGCAAAACCCGCGAGAAAAAACAGGGTCGAGAGAATCAGAGGTCCGCGTTCCATTCCGGGGTGAGAGGGTGGTTGCAAAAAGGTCTACCGAAAAGGGACCCGTCCCTTTGCCAACTCCATCTCGGAATCCTCGCCCCCACCCCACAAGTGTTCATCCATCCACTTGGTCTCGTACAAACGGCATAACCCCACCGCCGCCGCAACTCCGCCCGTGTAACTGGCCGATGTCGTGTACTGCTTGTCCTCGTCATAAGTGCCCACCGCGATCACCACATGATCGAAATGCTCGCCCAAAATCTCAAACGCTCGGTTCACCGCCTCAGTCTGTGAAGGATCCATAAATCGGTCGGTGATCGTCGCCCAATCACGCCGCCTTTTCGATAGAAAAAGCTTCCCCGACGGCGCGGCAAACCAGCGCATCTCCGGATGAGCTTCACTTGGTCCGATTGAGGATCTCCCGCACCTCGTCGACCGACAACACACGCCCAGAAGCCGAAGACCACGACTTGAGCGCACCGGGCTTCGCAGGCTTGTTCACCAACTCTGACTCCTGCGCAGCCTGCGTAGGGACCATTTTTGAAAAGCGTGAGGTGTACGCCTTCTTGCCCTCGAACGCCGACGCGGGCGCCCGCCCCAGATCGAACTTCCGGCCATTGGCATCAGCCATCACCGCCGGCAGGGTCTCCGTAGAGAACTTCCGAACATCGGCGTAGGGCGAAGTCGCGAACTCTTTTCCCTGCATCTCTCTCCCTGCTCCACGATGTTCAGCCTCCGCCGCCTTCTTCGCGAAAAACGATTTCAAACCCTCGAATCGTTTCGACTCCAACTCCTTCGCCTCAAAAACTTTCTGCTCCTTGATTCCCACTCCATTTCCAGTGATCCGAGCCTTGCTCAAGTCGAACTTCTTGTTGGGATCCACATCCAAGATTCCCTTCAACCGCTCCGTCATCGGCCCAGGATCACGCCCCTGCGCAAAAACCAACCCTTTACTGACAACCATCCCCACCCCCACCAACACCGCTCCGACCCGTCTCATGTTCACGGCAACTCCCCCTCCCGTGTCTCAACAGGCCTCGCCTCCACATCAATCACCGGCATCCCAGTTTCCCGAGGCCCAGAATCACGCGTCGCGGGTCCATATGCCAACTGACGCACCTGCCTGACATGCAGCGGCAGACGAAAACTCACCTCCAACCCAAGTCCTTGACGGGAAACAAGATCCACCTCCCCACCATGCTTGTGCAAAATCTGACGGACCACCAATAATCCCAGTCCGGTCCCTTCCGGCTTGGAGGTGTGATACGCCTCAAACACTCGACCCATCCGCTCCGCCGGGATACCCCCGCCCGTATCCTCAAACGCCACCCGAACATCATCCCCATCCAATCGCGTCGAGACCGTCAACTCACCGCCATTCCGCATCGCTTGGAACGCATTCCGGATCACATTGAACACCGCCATCTTCATCTGTGCTCGGTCGATTGCCACGAATGGCAACTCCGCCTCCAGATCGAACCGCACCCCAATCTCTCTCTCTTGCAACTCTTTCTCCATGAACACAACACTCTCATGGAGAAACTCGTTCAAGCCCGTCACTTCCAAATTCAAAACCGACGGTCGAATCGTCCCCAGAAAGTTGCGCACCATCCCGTCCAACCGCTTCAACTCCGATGCCATCACCCCCGCATGGCGCAGACACTCCTCCTGCAAACCCTCCGGCATTCGCTTCAAGCGCCGCTCCAGCACCTGTAAGTGGATGGACAACGAGTTCAACGGATTCCCCAACTCATGGGCGATCTCTGCAGCGAGCATCGTCAGCGTCGTCAACTGCCGACTCTCAATCGTCTCCTCCGTCTGCCGTCGCGTCTCGGTCACATCTCTCAATGTCACCAAGTACCCCGCCACGTCCGCCTCCCGCCCAGGAACGCGCAAAGGCAATGCATAAAAACTGATGTACCGATGGGCAGGGTAAAAAACCTCCATCTCGCGCGTCACAATCGCTCCCTCCTCCATCACCCGAGCCCAGCTCACATCCCGCAGCACTTCTCCCACCGGTTTCCCAACCGCAAGTTCCGAATCAATTCCGAACAACTCGCCGGCAGCTCGATTGAAATAGGTGATCTCACCCGCCGGGTCCGTCACCATCAACCCCTCGTGCAACGCATCAAAAATCGTCTCTAAAAACGTTTTCTCCTGTGCCAACTGCAACAGGTACGACTGCACGTCCTCCGCCCCCCCCCGCGAAATCCGCTCAATCAGTTTGTCCAAAAAAGCCGCCTTCATGTGCTCGCCTTCCGTTCAAGCATCCCGAGGAGCAACTTTCACTCCTCAGGACACTCCACGATAACCCGCCGGATCAATCTCCACCGACCGGTAACCCGCCGCCATCAACCCTCCTTCAATCTGCCCCTCCAACCCCGTCACCCGTAGCATTTCCTCCGGCGCAACCTGAACACGCGCACGCGGATACAATCCATCACCCACTGGCACAAAGACACCCGAGGAGATCCGGTCCGGTCCCACCAAATGCCGCACGCGAAACACGCGAAACCCTAAACTCCGCACCCACTCCTCCGCAGCCTCCACCATCGCCAACGCATCTCGTGTCACCGGCGTCCCATGAGGGATTCGCGACGATAAACACGGCTGCGCCGGACGATCCGCCGTCGGCAATCCCAACTCCGCCGAAAGCCTCCGGATTTCCAACTTGCTCAACCCCGCATCGCGAAGAGGGGCCATCACGCGAAACTCCGCGGCAGCCTGGCGCCCCGGACGTACCTGCGCCATATCGTCCGCATTCTCTCCGTATGCCAGCGAGGGAATGCCTCGCTCCCTCGCCATCTCTTCCAGCGTCCGAAACAACTCGGCCTTGCAGAAGTAACAACGATTGTTCGGGTTCGCCAGATACTCGGGATTATCAAACTCGCGAGTCAACACCACCTCCACCGCTACCCCGAGCGCACGCGCCAAATCCAACGCATCCGAGAGCGCCTTCCTCGGAAGACTCGGACTATCCGCAATCACTCCCGTGACCCCATCCCCAAGCACATGCGCCGCTTCCGCCAATAAAAATGCACTATCCACTCCCCCCGAATACGCAACGATCAATGGCGCGGCCTCACGCAACTGCGCGCGTAACGCCTCTCGCTTCAACCCCAAAACTGTCTCGTCAACCTGCATCCCTTTTTCCTCCAACCAAAACCCATCACAACAGCAACCGACGGAACAACTCGTCCAATGGCAACGCCATCCCAATGTAGAACTCGCCAAAATCTGCGTACTGCGCACTCACCTCATCAAACCGCATCTTGTACACGATCTCCTTGATGTAGAACGTGTCGTGGGCCAACAGGGTCACCCCCCACTCCCAGTCATCCAAACCCGTACACCCAGTGATCAACTGTAAAATCTTCCCCGCATACTGACGCCCCACTCGCGCATGACCGGACATCAACTGCTTCCGCTCCTCGAAGGAAGACGCAAACCAGTTCTGGCCAGGGTTACGCCGCTTCGTCATCGGGTAAAAACAGAACACTTCCCAGGTCGGCAACAACGGATACAGCTTATCCTTTTTGTACTTTTCCATTCGCGCACGGAACTCACCCATCCGCTTCTCAAACGCTTCCGTGCCGGGTTCCAAACCCTCCTCGCGACGCAATACCTCCGTTTGCTCCTCGTCGGTCGTCACGTATTCGCTCTCCTCCGTCAGCGAGAAGAAACTGTAAACCGGCGTCAAAATGTCCGGCCCCAGCCCCTGCGACAACCGCTTTTCGAACGCATTAAGTACATGCAAATCCTTCGAAAGCAGCATGAACCCAAGATCCGCTTTGGGACTGACCATGCTCAACACGAAAAGCTGCGTGTCCGGGGCCGACCGGATCTCCGACACCAACTGCGTGAACCGCGTCTTCGCTTTTCTCTGTTCGTCAGGACTCAACAACGCCCACTGTCCAAGTTCGACCCGATAAAAAAGGTGCAGAACGTGAAGACCGGCGGCAGGAATCACCGTAGGGGAAAGTTGGTATGACATCCCCCCATCATCAACCTCTCGGCAAAAAAAGCGAGGATTCGAGAGACGCGTCCGCCGACCGAGGACCTCAGTCACAAACGTCCCGTTGCTAGCAAGGAAAGGATCACCGCAGGTATGCTCCCATCCTGCTCAAACAACCGTGCACCCAGGTACCGAGTCACGTATTTACCTTCAAACTCGAAGAGGCGGTTTCCCTGATACTCGCGCAAATACCGGCCATCGAGTTCGAACAATCGTCCACCCTGATACTGGCTGATGTAGCGACCATCCCACTCAAAAAGGCGTTTGCCTTGGTATTGGGAAAGATAGCGACCATCCCATTCAAACAGACGTCTCCCTTGGTACTGGGACAAGTATCTGCCATCCCACTCATAAAGCCGCCTCCCTTGGTAGGCGCTGACATACGTGCCCGCGATCGAGATCATCGGAACAACGCCCACGGAACAAACGCCGTAAAGGAAGAAGCGGCTCAGCAGTGAACGACGCGAATGCATCTCAGTAAAACACGCTGCACCCGAAGCTCGGACTAATCCCCCCCAAAATCTCCACCGCCACCGAAGTCGCCCCCACCAAAATCTCCACCTCCGCCCGAATCGCCACCCCAGCCGCCACCGTCCGAAGAGGAACCTGAATCAGACGAATCTGAGCCACCCCAAAACGAACCGGAATCGCTGTCGGTAGACGATTGCCCCCCATCAAAATCTTCCCCTCCGCCGGAGT
>JACCEB011083691.1_pt1 | contig 13709 bp, 8 predicted proteins | sample 7454761 | NCBI WGS metagenome assembly JACCEB01 (sample SAMN15323454, study PRJNA562643) | freshwater metagenome | isolation source: river surface water | place: USA:Blue River Watershed | collected 2017-08-18 | reverse complement strand
TGTATCTTGTTGCGATGACCAAAAATATAGGGGGCCATCTTGGGGGACCAGAAGCGAGTTTGGTGTCCAAAATGGCACCCAGCTTCCAGCATTTCACGCATTGTCACTGACATTACAATCTCCTAAGGGTTGGTTCAAAGGTCAAGTCCTGACTGCGCTCAAAAGCGCCACCCTGGATGGCTTGACCTGGGATTTCGCCCCCACAGTGGAGACGATTTTCAAATTATACCTTAAATATCAGGGATCTAGTGAAATTCAGGCTAAGGCCCCGCTCAGTAGATTCAGCCATAATGTGAACTATGCACAGCATATTTACTGATGAAAAAGACTTACAAGGGATGCGTGAAGCAGGCCGGCTTGCCAGCGAAGTATTGGATTACATTGGCCCATTCATTAAACCAGGGGTGAGTACCGGTGAATTAGATCGTCTTTGTCACGCCTATATGAGGGATGTGCAAAAGACTATTCCTGCACCACTGAACTACCAACCTCCAGGCTATCCACCCTTCCCCGCTTCAATTTGCACCTCGGTTAACGATGTCATTTGCCATGGCATTCCGGGTGACAAGGTCCTTAAAAATGGGGATGTTGTTAATTTAGACATCACTGTTATTACTCAAGATGGTTATTACGGCGATACCAGCAGAATGTTTAGTGTTGGTGAAATCTCTATCCTAGCTGCACGTTTGAATCAAATTACCTTTGAGTGCATGTGGCTTGGCATTGCTCAAGTTAGGCCAGGAGCGCGACTTGGTGACATTGGCTACGCCATCCAATCACATGCTGAGAATGCCGGTTACTCCGTAGTGCGGGAGTATTGTGGTCATGGCATTGGTAAGGTATTTCATCAAGATCCACAAATTTTGCACTATGGCAAACCAGGAACGGGTGAAACCCTTGAAGAAGGCATGACCTTTACGATTGAGCCCATGATTAATGCGGGTCGACGCGAGATCCGCACCATGCCCGATCAATGGACAGTGAAGACCAAAGACCGCAGCTTATCTGCTCAATGGGAACACACGATTTTGGTGACACATAGCGGTGTCGAGGTGTTAACCTGGTCTCACGGCACTCCAAAAGCACCCGCTTGTGTAGGTCAATTGCAATATCGTCCCACCGCGATCTCGGCATAAATCCACACTACTTCTATTGATGGGCTGCTAATGCATTTAGGAGACAATCCACTCAATAGTGCAAGAGCCTTAGCCTGCTCTGATTTTTTACAGAATCAACATGTTGGCAAGTTGATGCAAAAGCTGAGCCAATCTACAGACTCCCTGCTACTGAATTTATGGAATGAATACAATCTCAATCAAGCTGCCACTCTACTCGCTGTGGGCGGCTACGGACGCGGTGAACTCTTTCCTCACTCAGACATCGATATTCTCGTCCTACTCGACGATCAAGCTAGCAATCAGGATGAAAACTTATCAAACAATATTGAGAAATTTATTGCACGCTGCTGGGACTCTGGTTTAGAAATTGGTTCAGCAGTTCGAACTTTATCTGAGTGTTTATCTGAGGCTGCAGGGGATATTACCGTGCGCACCTCTGTCCTAGAGGCGCGTCTCATTGGTGGTAACCGCACTCTTTTTAAAAGCTTCAGGCGCTATTTGGATGAGGCGATGGAGCCTAAGGCTTTTTTTCAGGCAAAGCTCTTAGAGCTTCAACAGCGGCACTACAAATATCAAGAGACTCCTTACGCCCTTGAACCAAACTGCAAAGAAAGCCCCGGTGGTTTACGTGATTTACAAATCATTTTGTGGGTTAGTAAAGCAGCAGGGCTTGGCAACAGCTTTGCAGACCTTCATAAAAAAGGTTTGATTACAGCAAGAGAACTCAAAGAGCTCAATCGCAATCAAAAACTCTTACAAACGATACGCGCTAATTTGCACCTACTTGCAAAACGTCGCCAAGATGTATTAGTGTTTGATTTACAAGCAGGGCTTGCTAAGCAATTTGGCATCCAACAAGAATCCACCCGCTTAGCGAGCGAAGAGCTTATGCGCCAATACTATTGGGCTGCAAAAGCGGTCAGTCAACTTAATACGATATTGTTGCAAAACATTGAGGCTTTGCTCTTTCCAAAAGAAGCACGCACCACTCACCCTATTACTGGGCCTGGTAACGAGATGTTTATTGAGAGACAGGGTCTGCTCGATATTGTTGACCCCAATCTTTATCAAAAACATCCGGAAGCAATTTTGCAAACCTTTTTAATCTTTGCACAAAATCCAGCTATTAACGGACTATCGGCAACGGTTTTTAGGTCACTGTATAACGCTCGACAATTAATGAATGCCGCATGGCGCAAGGACCCCAAAAATCGTGCAGCCTTTATGGAGCTTCTCAAGCTTCCGGATGGGGTGACAACCGCATTTCGTCTGATGAATCAAACCAGCGTACTCGGACGTTATCTCCCCTCATTTCGGCGCATCGTGGGACAAATGCAGCATGACCTCTTTCATGTGTATACCGTTGACCAACACATTTTGATGGTCCTGCGTAACGTGCGACGCTTTATGATCATTGAACATACCCATGAGTTTCCAGTGTGTAGCAATCTCATCGCTAGCTTTGATAAGAACTGGATTATTGTTTTGGCCGCTCTCTTTCATGATATTGCCAAAGGACGGGGTGGAGACCACTCAGAACTGGGTAAGCGCGATGCCCGTACTTTTGCCAAAGAGCACAGCCTTTCCGCCGATGAAACTGAGCTTTTAGTATGGCTGGTTGCCGAGCATTTGACCATGAGCCAGATCGCTCAGAAACAAGATATTACCGATCCCCAAGTGATCACAGCATTTGCAAAACGTATGCGTGACGAGCGCCATCTCACTGCCCTCTATCTCTTGACGGTAGCCGATATTCGTGGGACTAGCCCAAAGGTGTGGAATGCATGGAAAGGAAAACTCCTTGAGGATCTTTATCGTGCAACCCTACGCGTTCTCGGAGGCGCCAAACCTGATCCATCCTCAGAACTGATCCAGCATCAAGAGGAGGCTCATCGTCAATTGCGCATGTTTGGAATTGAGGATGCTGCGTGTACTGATCTTTGGCAACAATTGGATGTTGCGTTTTTCTTACGGCAAGAAGCGGGGGACATTGCCTGGCTCACGCGCCATCTCTTTAACCGAGTTCATACTGAGGAACCTATCGTGCGTGCCCGCCTATCGCCTGCCGGCGAAGGTTTGCAGGTAGCCGTCTACGTAAAAGACCAAGTTGATTTATTTGCTCGTATTTGTGCTTATTTTGAGCGCCATAACTTCTCGATTTGGGATGCCAGAATACATACGAGCAAGCATGGTTACGCCTTAGACACTTTCCAAATCTCGGGTAGTCATTTAGTTGATGAGGGTGGAAGCTATCGCGATCTTATTCAGCTGGTTGAGTACGAACTTGCAGAGTCAATTAAGAAAGCAGCTCCATTGCCCGAACCTAACATCGGTCGACTCTCTCGTCAGTCTAAAAGCTTTCCTATTCAGGCGCGGGTTAGTCTACAACCCGATGAGCGTAATCAATACTTTGCCCTCACGCTTTCCGCATCAGATCGCTCTGGCCTCCTATACGCAGTAGCGAAGGCACTAGCAAAACACCATGTCTCCCTGCATACCGCCAGAATTAATACCCTTGGCGAACGGGTTGAGGACATTCTCCTCGTAGATGGCACCAACTTGAGTAAGAATCCAAAATTACAAATCCAACTTGAAACAGAGATATTGGAAGTATTAGCTGCCTAACATTTTGATTAGGGCTGCCTCATCAATCACTGGAACACCCAACTCATTCGCTTTCTCCAGCTTGCTTCCCGCATCGGCGCCAGCTACAACAAACGATGTTTTTTGCGAGACCGAGCCAGCTACCTTTGCACCTGCCGCCTCTAGTAAGGCCTTAGCCTGATCGCGGGACATCGTTGGTAATGTTCCCGTAAGGACGAAGGTCTTACCACTCAAATCAACGCCAGCTATCCGCTCTTCTGCCTGGAACTCAATCCCTGAAGCTAAGAGTTGCTCAATAACTTCTCGATTATGAGCCTCAGACATAAAACTCATGATGGAATCCGCTACAACTGGGCCAACATCATTTACCTTAAGTAAATCGTCCATTCGTGCATCCATCAAGGCATGCATATTGCCAAAGTGCCTCGCCAAATCTTTGGCAGTACTCTCTCCTACATGGCGAATACCTAGAGCAAAGATAAAACGTGGCAAGCTGGCACTCTTTGATTGGGCAATTGCTTGAATCAAATTATCCGCCGACTTCTCTCCCATACGGTCTAAATTAGCTAAGGCAATAAAACCTAAGCGGTAAAGATCAGCGGGAGTTCGTACCAAATTAAGATCAACTAATTGATCAACAATTTTGTCCCCAAGACCATCAATATCCATTGCCCGGCGATGCGCAAAATGGAGCAATGCCTGTTTGCGTTGAGCTGCACAAAATAATCCACCACTACAACGAGCGACGGCCTCATCGGCGAGGCGCTCAATACGAGAATCACAAATCGGGCAACGACTTGGGATCTCAAATGGCTTGGTCTTGCTTGGTCTGCGATCTAAGACAACAGATACAACTTCAGGGATCACGTCGCCAGCTCTGCGGACAACAACAGTATCTCCAACCCGAACATCTTTACGTCTAACCTCATCTTCATTGTGGAGTGTTGCATTCGTCACCGTGACACCCCCAACAACTACTGGTGATAAGCGAGCAACTGGCGTAATGGCACCCGTTCTGCCCACCTGAACATCAATGCCTAAAACAGTAGTAATTTCTTCTTGGGCAGGATATTTATGCGCAATGGCAAAACGTGGGGCACGCGAGACAAAACCTAAACTATTTTGCTGTTTAAACGAGTTGACTTTGTAAACAACGCCATCAATTTCATACGGTAATTGATTGCGCTTCTCACCCATTGCTTGATAAAACTGCCAAAGACCCTCTACTGAGCGCACTACTTTACGCTCATGACAAACAGGTAGACCGAGCTCACAGTAGCGATCCAGTAATTGACTGTGGCTTTCAGGAAGCCAGTTAGCAGGTTCTAGGGCGCCTAATCCATAGGCATAAAAACTTAAGGGTCGCTTAGCAGTAATTTTGGAATCCAACTGACGCAGACTTCCTGCAGCAGCATTTCTGGGATTAGCAAACTCTTTCTCTCCCTTGGTAGCGGCACTTTTATTCATGCGCTCAAAATCATCGCGATTCATGAATACTTCACCGCGCACCTCCAAAACGTCTGGAAAATGCTTTCCACTAAGGCGCAAAGGAATTGAACGAATTGTTCTTACATTAGCAGTGACATCCTCACCACTAGTGCCATCGCCTCGCGTTGCTGCCCGCACCAACACTCCAGCCTCATAACGCAAGGATATTGCTAAGCCATCAAACTTGAGCTCACAAGCGTACTCCACCTTTTCAAGGCCCAAACCCTCCCGACAGCGGCGGTCAAAGGCAATTAACTCATTTTCATCAAATGCATTATTGAGCGAGAGCATGGGAACCGTGTGCCAGACCTCATCAAATACTTTAAGGGGCGCACCACCCACGCGTTGAGATAGAGAATCAGGGGTAGTCCAGTCGGGGTGCTTCGCTTCAATATCGAGTAACTCTCGGTACAAACGATCATATTCAGCATCCGGAACCAAGGGCTGATCCAAAACATAGTAGGCATGCTCTAGACGAGCAAGCTCTGTTTGTAAATAACGGTAACGATCCGCTTCTGAGGATCCGCCTTTACTCAATTGCTATCCTAACTAAATAATCGAATGGCAGTGCTAGAACCCGCTGAAATACCAACTTTTTCTAATTGGGCATACAAGGCATCCAGTTGATCACGAATCACGCTAACGGAGCCTTCTGTTAAGTTAACTCCGTTATCATCGACGAGTCGCCCTTGAAGAGCCTCTGCAATATCAGCTGCTTCATTGAGCATTAAATCAAAGGGGCGTAGCTGAGCCATAACAACTGGGACTTCCAATAGAAGAGTGATTTGCTTGATGGGTGTCTGGCGATCAAATTGTCCAGTACGAAATGCAAGCTTGCCTTGAATGGGGTACTCAAATGAAGCGCCATTGCTTGCTAATCTAAAGCCTCGTTGGGTGAGAGTGGTCTCCAAATGAGGCCAAGACCATGATTGTTGATCAAACACAATATTAATACCCAATAAAATATCGCTTTGCGCTGCAAGTGCGTCAAGCTCTTTTGCACTATCGAGCATTGCACTCACAGATGGCATATCAATCTGCGCATCTAGGGTCTCAGCAAGAACCTGAACCCTCGAACAAAAGTCTGATAACTCGACAACCCCGATTGGCCCTTTACGACTCGCTAATTGCACTGCCAACTGAATCTCGGCATAGAAATGATTACTTTCAAGAGAGCCCCATACCCCCTGACTAATATTAGTCGAGATAAGGCCATCTACCATCCAAGGGGTTTGTAAGTCCGACCAAGTCTTTAAACTATCTAAGATCTCGATACCGGCGATGGGCTCGGAAAAACGAAGAGCCACAACACAATCAATCCGTGGGTCAATCGCCTGCGGGGAAATCGTTTGATTAGGGCTTGGCTCTTCGAAAGGCTCTGGAACAGGATCATTTTTTAGATCAGTAAAACCAATAGAGCCTTCCTTTTGCTCTGCTTGATCATTATTGCGCCGCCTCGCATTTCGAATGTTATAGACAATGATCCAAATTAAAAAGAGTAAGCCGATTAATCCAAGAGCGAGCTGAAGCTCAGACAAGCCAAATTGGGAAGCGAACTGCTCAAGCGGCATTAAGCCGCCTCCACCATCGAGACTGCTGACGAGATATCAACAGCAACAATCCGTGAAACGCCTTGCTCTTGCATGGTTACTCCAATCAATTGACTTGCAATTTCCATGGTGATCTTGTTATGAGAAATGAATACAAATTGAGTTTTATCTGACATTCTGGAAACCATTTCAGCATAACGCATCGTATTTGCATCATCAAGAGGTGCATCAACCTCATCAAGCAAACAAAATGGTGCTGGATTTAACAGGAACAGAGAGAACACTAATGCAATTGCAGTTAAGGCTTTTTCACCACCAGAGAGTAAATGAATGGTGCTGTTCTTCTTGCCAGGTGGTTGAGCCATTACTTGGACACCCGCATCCAAAATCTCCTCACCAGTCATCACTAATTGGGCATGACCGCCGCCAAACAACTCTGGGAACAGTCGACCAAAATGAGTATTCACCTGATCAAAGGTTCCTTGTAAGAGGTCTCTGGTTTCTGCATCAATCTTCGCAATGGCATCAGTCAAAGTTTGAATAGCCTCATTCAAATCAGCCGATTGGGCATCCAAGAAAGATTTACGCTCACGACTACTGGATAGCTCATCAAGAGCAGCCATATTGACTGGTCCCAGGGACTGAATCTCGTTATTTAGACGGGTTACTTCGCCTTGTAAACTACTTGCCCGTAGCTCAGGGCTATAGCGTTCGGCTAAGCTCTGCAAATCTGCCTGATCCTCATTTAGTAATGTGGTGAACTGCTCGTAACTTAAGCGTGCAGCCTGCTCCCGCAATTGCAGATCAACAACCCGATCACGCATGGGTTGCAAGGTTTGCTCTAACAATAAACGTGCCTCGTCAGCTTCGCGTAACTGGTGTTGCATTGCTTCCTGCTCGGTACGAGCTTGAGCAAGAGCTGCTTCGCGTTCTGAGCGGGTAACCAGTAAAGCCTGCAACTTATTTTGGGCAGCTTCATCACTTAAGGACTTGAGCTCAGCTTGATTTGCATCAAAGCGATCTTGTAACTCCATGATCTGAGTTCGAGCAGTTGTTTGATCCCGTTGTAAATCATTAATTCGCTGCTGTAAGGAACGTGTTGTAAACGCTGCTTCTTGGGCGATCATCTCGGCTTGACGTAAAGACTCGCGCAATGCTTCACGCGCAGACTCTACTTGTTCAAGATTTTCTTGGGCGGAATTTAAACTCTCTTGAAGAACGGCCCTCTGAGACTCTGAATCAGCCAGTTGTTGATTGGTTTGCCCATTAACTTCTTTTACTTGCTCTAATTGCTGAGCAATTTGTCTAAGCTCACTATCAATCTGTGCTGCGCGGGTACTGTATTGTTCTTTGGCTTGCAGTAATTGCATTTTTTCTACTTCAAAGGCGTGCGCTTCTTGGACTGATTGATCCGCAGCAATACGCGCCTGATCTGCTGCCTGTTGCGCAGCTTGATAGTTTGCATTGGCCTGTTCTAGCTTACTCTGCAACTCACCTTGGATCAAATGTTGTGCCTTTAATTGCTTCTCGAGGCTTTCCATCTCTTGGGCTCGAGCCAACATACCAGCCTGCTCAGAGTCCGGTGCATACAACTGCACTCCAGCGCGAGTGATGATATGACCCTGCTGAGTGACTAAGGCGGCACCTTTTGCTAACTGGGCGCGTCGACGTAGAGCGTCTTCTATATTGTCTGCAATATAAATATTACTCAGCCACTCTTGTAGTACTCCTGCGATCATGCCGCCAGCTTGAACGCGAGATAAGAGAGTAACAAACCCTGTAGGAGTTTTGGATTCTGTTGCATCCAAATCATCGGTCAACAAAATCGCTAAGCGACTGGGGGGCGCATCTTTAGCAAGGCTCAAGGTCTCATTGATACTCTTACCCGTTAAAGCGGCTAAGCGTTCACGTAGAACCGATTCAAGAGCTGGCTCCCAGCCCTTTTCAACTTTAAGCTCTTGCCAGAGCCGTTTGCTTTCCTTAAGCCCTTTGCTTTCAAGCCATGGACCAATTTTTCCTTGTGCTTGGACGCTTGCCTGTAAAGCGGTCAGAGCGGTTAACTTAGCCTCGCTTTGGTGAACGTCTTGATTCGCCTTTTGAATCTCCTCCAAGGCATTTTGACGCTCCGCATCCATTGCGGGAACCTGCTCTTGTGTCTGACCAGCCTTTAATTTGGCATCCTCTGCTTTACGCTGGGCCATCACGTGACGGTCCGTGGCCATTTGTAATGCCTGTTCATCGGGCTTACGCATCCCTGCTAGCTCATCGCGCAAACGCTGTGTACGATTATTCACTTCCTGAATTTGCGCCTCGCCCGCCTTAGAGCGCTCTTGCAAACTAACAATCCGCTGCTCCATACTGGCGAGACTTGAACGAGCCTGTTCTAGGGCGTTATTTGCCGACTGATACGCCTGATCTTGAATAGGCATGCGCTGCTGCAATTGAGCAAAATCAGTCTGCAGCTTTGCTTCGTTATCGCTTGCTAGACGACATTCTTGTTCTGCTTGACGCTGTGCTTGAGCTGCATCTTTTTCTTGAGTGGTCCAACGATCGAGCTGAGCCTGTAAATCGGCGACTTGCTCCTGGAGGCGCTGGCGCGACTCGTGCACGTATTTAATTTCTGCCTCAACCTGACTAACTTCGGCATTGGTCTCATACAGATCACCCTGTGCTTTGGAGACAATATCTTGTAGTGCATATTGTTGGGTGCGCATGGTCTCGAGCTCAGACTCGGCATGACGAAGTTTTGCTGTCTCGCCTTCCAACTTTACTTGGGTCTCACGAATGGAATTCGCGTGCTTTTCTTGCTCTTTACCAGACTCCGTTTGTTTTACAAACCACAGCATCTGCTGCTGTGATTTCATCTGTGCCAAGAGCTCGTTGTGTCGGCTGGCAACTTCCGCTTGTGCTTCTAAGCGGGTAACTTGTTGTTCTAGCTCTCGCAAAATATCCTGAACGCGTACTAAGTTTTCTTGCGTATCTTCAAGCCGAGATGCCGTTTCTTTGCGACGCTCTTTATATTTTGTAACCCCTGCGGCTTCCTCCAAAAAGACACGCAGTTCTTCTGGTTTGGACTCTAAGATTCGAGAAATGGTTCCCTGACCAATAATTGCATATGCACGAGGCCCCAAACCTGTTCCTAGGAATATATCTTGGACATCTTTACGGCGCACTACTTGATTGTTGATGTAGTAACTTGAATTACCGTCTCGCGTTAAGACTCGTTTGACTGATAGCTCTGAGAAACTGGACCACTGTCCCTGGGCACGACCATCGGCATTATCAAAAATAAGTTCGACACTGGCGCGACCCGATGGTTTACGCAAACCCGAGCCATTAAAAATTACATCTTGCATCGACTCACCGCGCAACTCACTCGCACGGGATTCGCCAAGCACCCAGCGGACAGCATCAATGATGTTCGACTTGCCGCAACCATTGGGTCCGACCACTCCGATTAACTGGCCAGGTAGCTCAAAATGGGTTGGATCAACAAAGGATTTGAAGCCAGATAATTTAATGGATTTGAGTTGCACGGACGCTCTTCTTGGGGAACAAAATCAGGGATTTTTGGATTAAATAGTTCTAAGCTGAGATGATAACAATGCTCGGGGGTTTCAACCCTTTAGTGCAACCCCCAATATAATGAAAATCTATTGTTTTAAACCCTGTATTTTCTAAAAATCCTTATCAATCCAATAGTTATCCACATCCTATGAATCAAGCCCTCCAAACCACCATTGATCAAGCTTGGGAAAACCGCGCTAATCTCTCACCTAGCTCAGCGCCCACTGAAATCAGACAAGCTGTTAGTACCGTGTTAGAGGGTCTTAATAATGGCTCGATTCGGGTTGCCGAGAAGCGCAGTGTCGGCAAATGGGATGTCAATCAATGGGTTAAAAAAGCAGTCTTGTTGTCGTTTCGCCTTGAAGACAATCAAACGATGGCAGCGGGTGGCTTTACACAGTTTTACGACAAAGTTCCTAGCAAGTTTGTGAACTACACCCCAGAGGACTTCGCTAAGGGCGGCTTTCGGGTTGTGCCCCCAGCATTTGCGCGTAGAGGTTCTTTTGTGGCTAAGAATGTTGTGCTCATGCCCTCCTACGTCAACATTGGTGCCTATGTCGACGAAGGGACTATGGTAGACACTTGGGCAACGGTTGGATCATGCGCTCAGATTGGTAAGAATGTTCATTTATCCGGTGGTGTAGGTATTGGTGGAGTGTTAGAGCCCATTCAAGCCGGCCCCGTGATTATTGAAGACAACTGTTTTATTGGTGCGCGTTCTGAAGTGGTCGAGGGCGTTGTGATCGAAGAGAACAGTGTGCTCTCCATGGGTGTCTATATTGGCCAAAGTACCAAGATCTATGATCGAGAAACCGGTGAAGTCCACTATGGTCGAGTACCAGCAGGCTCTGTGGTTGTACCAGGCTCAATTCCAGCAAGCAATGGTAAATACAGCTTATATGCCGCGGTAATTGTGAAGAAAGTCGATGCGCAAACGCGGGCCAAAACTGCCATCAACGAACTTTTGCGCGATTAAATCACTTTATCTATGCAGAGCGCTCTTGAGCTAACCAAACAGCTGATTGCCTGTCGTTCGATTACGCCAGCCGATGGCGGCTGCCAAGAATTGATTGCCAAACGTCTCGCAGCGATTGGTTTTGAAACCGAAACCATTGTGAGCGGCCCTGCTGATTTTCAGGTAACGAATTTATGGGCGATTAAGCGCGGTTCTGATCCAAAGGGCAAGGTTCTTGCTTTTGCAGGTCATACTGATGTAGTGCCGACCGGTCCACTCGAGCAGTGGACGACAGATCCTTTTGTGCCCAGTGAGCGTGACTCCTACCTCTTTGGTCGGGGTGCGGCAGATATGAAGACCTCGCTTGCTGGTTTTGTTGTTGCAAGCGAAGAGTTTGTAAAACGAAACCCAAATCACAAAGGCTCTATTGCTTTTCTAATTACGAGCGATGAAGAGGGTCCGGCTCATGATGGTACGGTGATTGTTTGCAATCTTCTTAAACAAAGAGGACAAAAACTCGATTACTGCGTTATTGGGGAACCAACCTCCGTCAATCAGTTAGGCGACATGATTAAGAATGGGCGCCGCGGTTCGCTCTCAGGCAAATTAAAGGTGAAGGGCATACAAGCCCATATTGCTTACCCCCATTTAGGTCGCAACCCCATTCATGCGATTGCTCCTGCGCTCAATCAACTCGTTAGCAAAGAGTGGGATCATGGCAATCAGTATTTTCAACCGACGAGCTTTCAGATCTCCAATATTCATGCAGGCACGGGTGCCAATAATGTGATTCCAGGGGAGCTCACGATTGATTTCAATTTTCGCTTCTCCACCGAGAGTACACCTGAGCAACTAAAAGATAGGCTTGAGAAAGTCCTAAGAGACGCAGGCCTAGAGTTTGAACTTGCTTGGACTTTAGGGGGTGAACCATTTCTAACAGGTGACGGCGCTCTGGCTGGCGCGATGCGTGAGGCCATCTTGACCGAGACCAAGATTACTACCGAACTCTCAACCACAGGTGGCACAAGTGATGGGCGCTTTATTGCCAAAATCTGTTCTGAGCTTGTCGAGTTTGGCCCCGTGAATGCCACAAGCCATAAGATTGATGAGCGTGTTGCGCTCGATTCGATTGAACCGCTGAAGAACATCTATCGGCGCGTTCTTGAAAAACTCATTGCCTAACGACTAATTGCCTGCCTTGAGCTGGCGCATCATCTATGGGCCCCTCCCCCAATTTACCTAGCGACCGCATACTAACAGTTGCTGAATGCTGCATAGAAATTGCTCAATTACTGGGGTCGGCCGATTTGTATTATGGCCATGGTGCCGCTAATGCAGACAGTGAAGCGCTATGGATTGTGAGCAAACAATTGGGTGTCTCCCCAGCAGAAGCACAAGATCTTAGCCATACTGCGCTCTCACCCGCAATGGTTCGTAATGCCATCGATATTGCTCAGCAACGCATCAGCAGTCGTCAGCCCTTGGCCTATCTCCTTGGTGAAGCATGGCTTATGGGTATTCCATTTGATTGCACTCCACAAAGCATCATTCCGCGCTCATTTATTGCAGAATTAATTGTGAGTGAAGCACTCGATCCATGGTTGCCGGCCGATGGCGCCGTTCTTGATCTATGCACTGGAAACGGCTCATTAGCTATTTTGACTGCTCTGCACTACCCTGACCTTCAAATCATGGCGAGCGATCTTTCCTTGCCTGCCTTAGCATTAGCGGCCCGCAACTTAGACCGTCACCACCTCAGCGATCAAGTTGAGCTCTTGCACGGCGACCTATGGGATGCTGTTCCAGATGCTAATGAAAGTCATCGCTTTGATCTAATTCTTTGCAATCCACCTTATGTGAATGAAGCATCAATGCGCGCCTTACCGAAGGAATATCATGCTGAGCCAAGAGAGGCTCTAGCGGGTGGTCTAGACGGTATGGATCTCATTCGAAAGATTATTGCAAGGGCAGCAGATTATTTGAACGAGCGTGGCGCTTTGGTTCTTGAAATCGGTAATGAGTACGAACATTTCCAGAGGGCATTTCCACATATACCTGCTATATGGATGGATGTATCGGCTGGCGATACTCAAGTTTGCCTCATTCAGGCAGAAGACCTATAGCGATAATGTAGTTTTAAGATAGATCATTGACGGCGCTAATCGCCTCATCAATACGCTCAACTGCAATCACTTGCAAATTGGCAATTTTCGTCTTGGGTAAATTTGCTTTTGGAATAATGGCCACGGTAAAACCTAGCTTAGCCGCTTCTTTCAAGCGTTCTTGACCCCGTGGACATGGTCGAATCTCTCCAGCAAGGCCTACTTCCCCAAAGACAACTAAGTGTTTGGGTAAGGCACGATTACGAATCGATGAGGCAATTGCTAATAACACAGCCAGATCAGCAGCGGGCTCACTGATCTTGAC
>JACCEB010487010.1_pt1 | contig 13714 bp, 7 predicted proteins | sample 7454761 | NCBI WGS metagenome assembly JACCEB01 (sample SAMN15323454, study PRJNA562643) | freshwater metagenome | isolation source: river surface water | place: USA:Blue River Watershed | collected 2017-08-18 | reverse complement strand
CTGCGCTTGATGAATTCAAAGTGGATTGGGTAAGAAGAACAATGTCTGAATTAGCCAGAAGAATTTTTACCAAAGTGTTTGGAAAAGACATTCAACTTCCTCGTTTCATTGGAGCAAAAAGCAGTTCTGAATTAAAAACAAGTTCTGCTCCAATTGTAACAGAAAAACCAAAACAACAAGTAGAACTACAGCCACTTGAAACACCTATCTGTATTTCCTTTGCTACTAGACGTTATTTACCTTCTCTACAAATGTTAATGGCTTCTTTACAAGCTCAACAACGTAAAATGCCTGAATTAAAAGCCATTATTTATCTTGGAAATGATATCCCTGAAGATGTTGAAAATAGTATCAAAGATACTTATAAGTTTATAACCTTCAAGAAAATTCCTAGTGAAGCCCCTGCCGATTTCCCTGAACTTTGGAATCCTCAGCACTTTGCTTGGAAACTCTGGATTTTCCAAGATTTACAAAAAGATGAGACGTTGAAAGGAAAAATGATTTTCTATATGGATAGTGGTTGCTTCTTGAGTCGTTGGCCAACCAGTTGGATGAGAAAAACTCAGGAAAATGATATTTGTGTATTAGAAGACCCTCGTCAAGATAATAGACACTGGTGTCATGATGTTTTCTGTAAGAAACTTAACGTTACTGAAGAAGAGAAGAATGCCAAACAAATCTGGGCAGGTTCTATGATGTTCCGCCTTGGTGCTCCTAAGGTAACAGAGTTTTTGAATGAAGCTTGGAAATGGGGACAACAACAGGATGTTATTGTGGGTGATAAATGGACAGGTTTAGCAGAAGATGGAAAACCTTATGGCCATCGCCATGACCAAAGTATTTTGAGCATCTTATCTCTCCGTTATGGATTTTCTAGAATGAATCTTGATGATGTGTATTGTGATAAGAGTTTACGCAAAACATTTAATTCAGGTAAATCTATTTATTGTCATCGTGGAAACTTCACATTAACTGTACCTTTCTTAAATGGAATTGATGATTGTTACGTGATTAACTTGGATAGACGTGGTGATAGAATGGAACGTTTATATAGTAACTGTCCTGAACTCAAAGACCGTGTCACACGTTTGAGTGCAGTGGAAGGCAAGAAATTAGTGCTTACACCTGAATTGGCTCGTTTATTCCGTCCTCATGACTTTTTCTGGAAGAAACCTATTATGGGATGCGCGTTGAGTCATTTGAGTCTCTGGCATAAGTTGGCTACTGAACATCCAGATGTGAATAGTTATTTGATTTTAGAAGATGATGTCAAGTTGAAACCCAATTGGGAGACCGCTTGGAAAATGGCCTATCCCCATCTTCCTGAGGATTGGGATGTTATCTATCTTGGTGGAATTCTTCCTCCTAATCGTGCTGGATTTGAACACACCAAAGAACAAGTCAATGAATATATCAGTCGTGTAGCACCGAATAAATTCTTTGGACAAGAAAAACCTACTCGTTATTTCCACTGGTGTGCCTATTCTTATGTGTTATCCAAGAGAGGTGCCCAGAAAATTCTAGATATTTTATATGCTCGTGATGGATATTGGACAAGTGCTGATCATATGATTTGTAATCCTATCAACACCATCAACATGTATTTCTTGGACCCTCTTATGGCAGGTTGTTATCAGGATGATGACCCTAAATATCAGAATTCTCAATTCAATGATTTCAGTCGCATTGATGGATTTGATAGTGATTTATGGAATAATGATGAACGTTTCAGTGAAGAAGAAGTGAAAAGTGCTCTCACTGCTGCAGAACAATTGGATATCAATATTCCTCTCTGTCTCAAACAAGCCCATGAAATGAGTGCTGGTGTTCAAGAAGTGGCTCCTCCTCCAGTCAAACAAGCAGAACCCAAACCTTCAAGCGTTCCACTTCTTGCTCAACCTCCCAAACCTATGAAACGAAGATTAGTATGTTTTGAGAAACTCAATTTAGATTTTGGCGCATTGTATGAAAAGGATTGGTTACTTGAACTTCTTGGAAAACCAGATTATGTAGAAATTGAGAAAGTTCGTTTTGAAGATTCTCCTCCTACTGATAATCCTATTGTCTTTGTTATGAGACCTTGTGTGGAAGAAACAACACGTATGTTACAAAAATGGTCGGCTGCTGGTGTAACCTACTCCTTGTTTCACTTGAGCGATGAACATTGTTCAGATGACCTGAGTATGTATGACCTTCCTGGATGTAAGAGTATTGTGCGTATGTATGATAGACTTGATATTACTGAAGAACAACGAAAGAAAATGTTACTCATTCCTCTTGGATATCATTGGTGTATAGGAAGAGGAGGATGTCCATCTCCATTAGAAAAAACACCTCGTCTTCCTTTCCGTAATAAAATCTGGAGTTTCTTTGGAACAGGATGGATGAATCGTGCAGAAAAACTTGAGCCTCTCAAAATGTTACAACCTCACACTCTGCGCCTTTTTAATGAATGGAAAGATAGTAAATCTCTTGGAAAAGAAGAATACTTATCCAATGTCTTAGATTCTGTTTTTGTTCCTTGCCCTAAAGGAAATAACATAGAAACCTATCGTTTTTATGAAGCACTTGAATGTGGATGTGTACCTATCTTGGTTCAAGAGGGTGAAAATCGTCAGTATACAGGTTGGATAGTCAATAACTTACAGCTCCTTATTGTTTCTTCATGGGAAGAAGCAGCCATTTTAATGGGACAACTCTACAATAATAAACAATTATTAGAGAATTATCGAAACACTGTTTTGATATCTTGGCAAAAATGGAAAGAAACGTTAACAAAGGACTTGAAGAAAACTCTCGAATTAGAATAAGATGAGTGAACTTTTAGTTATTGCTTGTGTAGGAATAGGAATAAGTTGTGGTGGTCTTTGTGCTCTTTATAATCTTTGGATGTATTGTATTACTAGACATTCTAGGAGAAACAACAGAAGAATCGATACCACCCCTTTTTTACAGGAGCATCAACCACCTGAGCCTTCTGCTCCTCCCTATGTGCGTGAGAGTTCTTCGCTTCACGCAATTCCTGAAGACTTGGAAGAGGATTTGGAAAGAGGGTTATTTGATGCCCCCCCAAAATAAGATTCCATTCATCAATAGTATAACGGTCACCCATAGAATTATTACAACGCCCACAAATAGGGATAAGATTGTCCATATTTGTAGGTCCTCCTTTGGATTCTGGAACATTATGTCCTGCTTGAAAATCAAAGGCTGTCATGACATTGGGACACCAATGAACATTACATTTATGTTCAAAGACTCTTCCACATTTGACTATCCAAACGGCTTCACGTAAGGCTGTAGGAATAGGTTTTTTCTTATATTTTTTGGTAGGAGGGTTTTGTTTCTGTTTCTTTTCTGCTTTTTTGATTGTCATAATTGGCTTGGGTGGAAGAGTAGGCTTTATTGGAAAGAGCATCTTTATATGTGAAACCTTCCTATTCTGGTTCATTATCTAAACATAGGAAAAATGTTTAAAGCCCAGTGATTTCTTCCTATAGAATGACAGACGGCCCTGCTTATCTTCGTAGTCTTGAATCCCAACTTACCTTATCCAACATTGGATTCGGTACTATGTTTACCAATGCTACGCCAAATACTCTTTCCAATACCAGTAGCAATAGCACTCCACCTGTCTTTCAAACTGCAATGACAGCAACCTCCAATGCTTCTTCCACACCTGCTCCTGTTCAGAAGAAAATCAAATTCATGCTGGTTTCCACACATTTACAACAATTCACAGGATATTCCAAAGTATCTTACAATATGGTTCATGAACTTACCAAACAACCTTGGATTGAACTCATTCATTTTGGTTTCCAACGTGTTCCTGGTGCTCCAGATACTTATCGTGGTTATCCTTCTGGAGTAGAAGTCATTGATGCTGCAAGTTTAGAAAAACCTCCTCAACAAGGATTTGGATTTTCAGTTCTTCCTGATGTTCTTCGTCGTAAAAGTCCTGATGTAATTCTTATTTATAATGATATGTCTGTAGTAGCACGTTTCTGTGAAGAAATTCGTAAATCAGGTATTCCTCGTACCTTCAAGATTTGGGTCTATTGCGATCAAGTCTATAACACTCAAAATCAAATGTTCTTAGATATTCTCAATCGTGATGCTGATAGAGTATTTGCTTTCTCACCTTTCTGGAAACAATGTTTAAAAGATCAAGGTATTACTCGTCCCTTGGATGTCATTCTTCACGGATTTGACCGCAACAAATTCTTCCCTATTCCTCGTGAATTGGTACGTAAAACACTCAACCTTCCTCCTGAAATCTTCCTCTTCCTTTGCTTGAATAGAAATCAACCTCGTAAACGTTATGATTTACTTATCATGGCTTTCGTAGAACTTATCATAAAGTATCCTACCAAACCTCTTTTCCTTCTCTGTATCTGTGACCGTGGTGAAAAGGGTGGCTGGCTCTTATTTGAAATCTTCCAACGTGAACTCAGTTTACGTGGTGTTCCTGTAGAACAATTTGGTTCTCGTCTTATGTTAACTGCTCAAGATATGACTTTCCGTGATGAAGATATCAATATGTTTTACAATGCTGCTGATGTAGGTATCAGCACAGCAGATGGTGAAGGTTGGGGTCTTTGTAACTTTGAACAAATGGGTGTTGGTGTTCCTCAAGTTGTCCCCGATGTCGGCGGATTCAAGGAATTCTGCAGTTCCGACACCAGTGTAATTGTAAAACCTAAGAATCGTTATTATTTACCTTCTGCTTTCTCACCTGTAGGTGGTGAAGCCAATTCCTGTGACCCTCATGATATTTGCTTGGCTATGGAAGAATATGTGTTGAATTCGGATAAACGTGAAGCCCATGGAAAAGCAGCTCGTGAGAAGATTCTTACATACACATGGGAGAGAGCACTTGCTCCATTAACAAAACGACTCAAACAAGAATTAGAAGATAAGGATGATTAATTGTTGGATTAAATTAGGATGAGGACTTCAAGAGTTCTTCGAATAGTGTTTCCAGCACTATTTTTTTGTTTATTTGCTTTATTCTTATATTATTTATTTTACAAACCCGTGGAAGGATTTTTTGCGAAATCCGATGCTTGTGAAATGGCTACAAAGAATCGTGATTTTATTCTAGGTCAAGTAAATGATGTTTCAAAAAATCTAAATAATCTGGATGAGAAGATAAAAAAGGTTTCTGGTATTCGTGATGAGATTCAACGATTGTTAGACAAGAACAGTTGTTTAACCTTTAATATAAGCAATCAAACATGCTTTGATAATAAAAGAAATTACGATTATCATAATGACTTTTCCAATAATTATGCAAGTGAATTGAAAAAAAATAATGACATTATCACGGACCTTACACCCAAAATTAAAAAGTTTCAAGATGATTATGATGCAAATAATGCCCAGTATACTAAATTAACTGAAGTTGAACTCCAAAAGGTTGGACTTACCTGCGACCCTACTGTAAAAAACAAAACATATCCAGGTGAAACTTCATGTGCTGAGTTAATAAAAGTAAGAAATGAATATAATACAAAAATGATAAATGCTACATTTGAAAAGAATCGTTTACAACCAGAACTTACCAACGCTACTTCTGAAGTGGCAAGATTAACACCCTTATATAATGAATCCTATAAAAACAAACTGTATTGGCAAGGACAATTGAATACAAACAAATGTTTTACTGTAAAGTCAAGTTTCTTATGCACTGAACTTGGAAATCAATTAAAATTTATAGATATTGCGATAAAAGGTGCTGAAAATAACCAGATAGATTTTAAACGGTTTTTTGATGAGAAAACAAAACCTCTTACTGATATAAATACAATACTAACAAACTCCTGCTCTTAATAAATACGGCATACGATTTCGTTTAAAAGAAAGAATCTTTTTTTCAAAGGAAATCATAGAAGAATATGAATAAAACAACATTGAAATATTTTCTGTATTTTCTACTTTTTGTAGGAATTACACTTTTTATATACTTAACGTATAAATATTTTAAAAAGAATTCATCAGAAGGATTTCAAGCATATAAAATATACAAGTTAAGAAATTATGTGAGAAATGAATTCTATGACGCCTATGAACTCGTATCTGGAAATCCGTATAATGAAGTGTTTATTCAACCATTAGGTACATGGAATCTTTCTTTGCCTCCAGAATTTGAAACGCAGAAATTATCTTGGGATAGTGGATTTTCTATACACACTTACATTGGAACAATTGATACCATTCAACAATCTACAATTAAGGCTGCTGAAAACTTTTATAAAGACTGGTCTTATGTTGCTTCCAAAAATGACTATATTGATAATTATTTAATTTACAATCAAAATCGTATTCGCTTGACAACCAATTGGTCAGGATTTGAACGCGCATTGAATCCTACTGCCAATGTATGGGTTCCTGTTACTGTTCAAGATATTCGACGATTAAATCCAAATGCTGCTGATGTTCTTATCCGATTTATGTATGAATGGCATCTGATGTCCATCAAAGATGCTGAACGTGATAGTTTCCAAGAAGCTATTCGACAGAATGGAGGTCTTGATTACAATAGCCAAAGTAAAATGCAAGGAGCAGCCGATAGACTTGGTGATATAATACGAGGACGTGGATTTGATTATCAACTCTTTTTAAATAAAGAAAGAAATAACAATCTTATCACCTACCAAATCCTAAGTACAGAAAATAGTGATGCTGCTAGAGAATACCTGGAAACAAAACAAGAAGTTCAAGATTATTTAGAACAAGTTGGTGTTTATGTAGAGCAAACTGTTCTTGGTGAATTGGCAGGACCTGTTTTAGGGGCTGTTATGAATGCTGCAGGTTCATTACCAGGGGCAGTAAGAGGTGTTTTACGTCAAGGTAAAGGGTTTCTTGCTGCTGGTGGACGAAACTTGATTTTCAATCTTCGTCGTGGAACACAACTCAAATTAATTGCAGCCGCACGAAGATTGAAATTAGCCTCCAATTTGATTAAACAAGGAAAAATGGCTGGTAATGTGATAAAAACATTAGGAACAGCAGTAAGAGGAGTTAAAACAGCCATTTTTGCCAGTCCAGTGGGTATTGTCATGGCTTTGGCAGATGCTATCTTAAGTTTAATTCCTGATAGTGTTTGGCGCAGTTGGGGAGAAACACAAGCCACTGACCAAATTAATAAACAAGTTTTGAAATGTCCACATGGATATATGGATGGAGATAAATTAAGTATGGATGAATTCAATACTGTATTGGATATGATTCCTATTCCTTCTGGATTTGGTACTATGGATAAAGCCAAACAGAAAAAACTCAGTTGTGTAGCCTTTGATGCGGATGGTCAAGCGGATATTCAAGTCAAACGTCAATGTGCTTGGCCAGCATCTGATTATAAACCTAATGATACAAAATATTGGTATAATGCGGATAGAATGTTATTTGGACAAGCCTTGGGTATGAATTCGAGTCCTTCAGAAAGAAAAAATTGGCACAATAATGAAACTTGCTTTATGGACCCTCCTCCACCTATCTCCTTGTATCCTCCAGAACCAACCATACCACCACTTTACAATATCGCTGAAACTCTTTCTAATGTAGTAGGAACAACATTAAATACAACTACAAATCAATATGAACTATCTCTTGCTAATGACTTAGCGGCTGCACAATTCTTTTCACCCCCTTTCGCAAATGTGGATGTGACCAATTTATTTCAAAGATCAGGAAATTGGGCTCTTAGAGGAACTCTAAATTATATGAATGATATTTATTTACAAATTCGAGAACAAGTGTTTATTTCTTCTATTCGCAGTTATAACGCACTTCCTTCCACAAACTTACTCAGCACTGTAGCAGTTGGTCTTGAAAGTAATTTTGATTTTTATTATCAAAATCAAATGGGGGTTAATGGAGGAGCCCTCAGTTCATTTTCAAATGTGAATTATGCTGATAAAATGAGTAATGCTTTCTTTGCTCGTAATTTTACCTATGTATCCACATTAACCAGTGAATTAACAAATATTCTTATGAATGATATTTTTTCATTCCGTGCAGCCATAAGCACAGCATCCACTCAATTACCTATGATTTTTACCAATGATGATAATATGAAATCTCTGATTCCTAATGTAGTCGAACGTCCAGAACATACTCTTTTACTCACAGATTATCGTAGCAAACTTGGAGCCTTTATTGTTACAAAAACAGCAGACCAAATTCGTTACAGTACACTTTTAGAGGAATATAATGCGAATATGTCAACTATCAAGGGTCAATTAGGAAATCTTGATATTGCGAATGCTGATGTGCTAAATAGATTAGCACAGTATCTTTATGATGAAACCTTTCGCATTTCAGGTGGAAAAACAGCCACCATTATTGATAAAATGATTTCAGCCAATATCACTTGTGATAATATGGTCACACTCATTTGTAATATTTCTTGTGTAAGTAGAGATAAGCAAACAGATAAAACAAAACCAGCCATACCTTGGCGTAATCCTAATCCTTCCAATAGTGGTCTCCAAAAAGTTATGGAAGGTGTCAATCCCCAAACTTATAAGGAATCAGATAAATATTACTTTGAAACTGAAGTCGCAAAGTCTAGAGATAATAATGTTCCTATAGAATTTTATTTGAACAGGGTAAATAATGTATGGACTCCAACAGCATGGGGTCGTCCAAATCCAACTGGGGACAAAAAATCCATGATTTATAACTATATCATAAGGTCAGTAAATCTTGATTATACGCCAACCATTGTCTATAAAAATACAACATACTTTAATGTCAATTGTGCTGATCCTACTACATTGAGAACACAATTGAATTATTATAAAGAAGAGAATCCTCTAAAAAATATACAAAGTATTACTGGATGGAAAAAGAGAGATAATTTTAATTGTGTTATGCAGTGGACAGAAACAGATTATAATCCAAATGAAAATACCGAAGGACCTGTGAGAACACAACAAGCTGTTTTTAATTATCAAAATCCTGATACTCCTTATCCTTATCAAGCCAATGGACAACCTTTAATGGATGTGTATCAAGGATACATCACTCTCAATACTCCAGAACCTGGTATGACCACTGTAAATCTTCCACAACCCAAGAGAGGTCTTCCTCCTGAAGCAACACTTGCTGGAGGATGTGGAAAACGTTGCTTTGACCCTGATGTCATGAAAGCTATTATGGATACCTACAATAAATCAAAAGACCCAGAAGGTGGAGATAGTAAAATCATCAATATTAAGAAGATTTTTACATCCAAAGATAATCGCTGTGATTTTATAGCCAACGTCAATACTGGAAAAGGTCTTGTTGTTGAACAACGAAGAAGTGCTATTCTAACAAAAAGCACTCCAACATCTTGTGCTTATGTTGTGACCAAAATAAATCCTCCAGAATCTGGAACTTTTGTTTCTGCAACAGAAGGATTTATAAATTCATCTACTAAAGAAAATTTCCAAGACCTGAATGTAACTCCTTATCCTGGTTATTATTATCAATCTACAACTGTCAATAGTCAAACAGTTCCTCGATATAATTTTGGAAATAATATTTTAGGTTCTGTTGTGAATACCATCGGTGGTGTAATAGGAGCACTTACAAATTCTGGAATTACTGCACGTCAAAAGACATATGCTGCGCTTGGTGCTGATGCTACTCTTGAAGGATGTCCAAATATAAAATGCTCATCAGATGACATTATGAAAGCCATGGCTACAAAATACAATTCTGATAACTTTAATCTTTCAAGAATGAATCGTATTCTAAAAGTGAGCACTGCTTCTCCAACAGAATGTGATGTATATTTTGAAGACATTAATATTTCTGGAAGCAATCGTGTTGTGAATTTTTGGCGCGATGGATTCAGTGGAAGATATGCTAGTGATAGACGAGAAATTACTGCTATGGATGATGTTTCAAAATTAGCAACCACATATTATCCTTCTAATTCTGGATTTGTGAATATGTCAACAGTGTATTACAGTATGCGATTTAATATGAGAAAGATACCTGACACATGTAAGTTTGAAGCGGTTTCCTATAAATTCATGAATCCGTTTGCTTCTGCATCAAATGCTGAAGATACTTCTACACCCCTCTTTACAGCCAATAGTCAAGTAAGAGAAAGAAGTTTTGTTCCAAATCTTTCCAGTGTGGTTGGTTGTGGTGGAGTAAATTGTTTGGATACAAATACTCTTGTTCAAATGGTGAATTTCTATAGACAACAAAATCCAACACTTGTTCCCACAAGTCTCAGTCGTGCATACAATATTAGTAGAGATACATGCGTGGTTGAATTTGCATTAAATAATACTATAAAAGATGTGAATCCTGCTGTTACTACCAATACTTCAGTGAAAGTCTTTGATAGTTATCGTTTCAAGTTTGCTACTCCAAATTCAAATACATGTTTCTGGACATTGGTTAGTGGAGAATTTGACTCTAATGATAGTATCAGAGTAACAAAAGGAATAGCCTTGGGAGGAAGATATACAAATTATGTTCCTGGAGAATCATCTTATATGCAGAACTTGCGTATTCCAAGAGGCAGTGCAAATGTGAATCTAACAAATATTAGTTTTACATCTCCAACATGTGCAAATACTATACCCATTATTTGTATGAATTCAAATACATTGAAGTCTGTTAGAGATTTCTATTTCATCAATACACAAGGACAACAACTTACAAACATTTCTGCTTCTTATACATTAAATAGCAATAAATGCGAATACAAAGTTCAAACTACAGCAGGAACATCATTCGAACAAACTCACTTGACTTTTAATTTCCAACCTACTTCCAACTGTTCTGGATGGTTTGTTTCTGGTTTTAGTAATACACCCAAAGCCAATTCGTATACTGAAGGGTGGATGAGACCTGAACGAAGTGGATGTTATCCTATCAAATGTGAATCCGATACTGTGAAAACAATGGTCAGAAATTATTATAAAGGTCTTCCTGGTGCTTTCCAGACTGGAGAAGATAATTTAATTATTGATAAAGTGGCCCGTGTAAACAGCAACACTTGTGAATATGAGGTTCATCCTTACAATAATTCTTATTATCAGATACTTGGTGGAAATTATGAACCAAGAGCCCATAAATCAGTAACATTCAAATCTGTAGGATTAGAATGCGATACTATGATTATAGGGGCTAGTAATGTTGCTAATAAGGCCGATTCTCTTACTATCAAAATTCCATTTTCTTGTCCTAACTTCGACCCTATGTCTGTGTTTACAAATATTACATCATCGAATGATGTCTATTATGCTATACGTGCTGCCTATCCTAATTCTATCTTCAATGAACCAAATATTAACTCCACTACAAATGACAGAATTGCTGGCCCTGAAGTGAAATCCATTAATATTATACGAGGTAAAGTTCTTCCTCAATCACCCAATACGACAAATATGCGAATTGAATATGACTTGCGCTTCAATATGTATCTCTACTCACCGAATTCTTCTAATGCTGCAAATAAATTGGCTCTTGCTAAATTGGGAACTTTAGTCAAAGCGGATGCCAATCAACCTGATTATTCAATGTATCGTAACTCAAGAGGAGTTCCTACTCCACCTGAATATAGAACAACAGGAACCTATACATTTGCTCAATCCAATTTCACACAATGGCAACCAGCTATGCACATAGTTCTTGATATTGCCTTTCCTTGGAGTGATTGTAGTAGACCTGCTTTGAAAAGTGCAGATGGAAAGTTCATTGGCTTCAGTTATGTTCAGAGCAAGGCGAATAGTGTTTTTTCATCTTTCTAAGTAGGATGGGTCTCTTTAAAAATTATTCATTTACCGTGATTACAAGTGTACTTCTTATTCTTGGAATTTCGATATATCTTCCTAAGATACGAAAGTATATTCATGAAGGCTTCCAAAATGAAAAGGATGGTTGTTCCTTGGATTGTACCAACAAAGATATTATGGCCGCAGTAAAGAAAGAATTTGAATCTCGTTATGTGGAAGGCTTTACAAGTGGACCACAAAACGAATTACAAGAAGCCTTTCAAGACCCTAGTCAATTATTATCTCTTGTCAAAGCCGCCTCAGGAAATCCCCAACTTTCTGGTTTATTAGGAAATCTTCCAACTGGTTTACCTGGAGTTTCTTCCACAGGACAACCTGATTTAGCCGCTTTGACCAAACTCATGAATGTGACAAGTATCCCTGGTATTCAACCTGTTGAAGAACCCAAATACAAGATTAGTCGAAATAAATTAAAAACTATACGGCGCGCAATCAAAGTTGATGACAATAAATGTGAATACCATGTGATGTATGATGAATCCAATATGAATGTGGATGGTTCTATGAAAACCAATGTGGATACCTTTGGATATATTCAAGTAAAATTTGTCAAACAAGGAGAAACAGGATGTTATTACACGCCAAAAGAAGTAAAACTTCTCGTTGGGCCTGAAATATTAAGACGTGATGCAGCAAATCCTGAATCACCTGTTCCAGAATTAAATTATGTATTCTAGACAAGAGTTCAGAGATTTTCTGAACTCTGGCTTGTTGCGTGGCGAGGCTCCGAGCCATGATTCTAACAGCCTATCTTTTTAAAGTAAGATTTGGCTTTTCTTGAGCGACGTTTAGCATTTCTCACTAAATCACTATCTGTTGTGTAGTGCGTTTTACCACATGTCAACAGACTAGAAACTCGTGCATAACCCCATTGTTGTTGTGTAGCTCCTGGACGATGACCTGTTCTCCATGCTGCCATTCCGCGGTCATAGGATTCTTGTAAGAGGTCTTTTGGAACACCTGTCACCTTGGCTCTGCTTTCAATAGACTTGACACCAGGAAACATCTTATCCCAAGTTTGTGTATAACCCGATGTTCTTGTTTTTACACCTTTATTGGTTTGGAATCCCACATACGCTTTAGGATTCTTATGAGAAAGACTTCCGAATTTTTCAATTTCTTTTACACGTTTGACTTTTCTTGTTTTTGAGAGACCTGCAAAATATTTCTTAGGAAGATACCAACTCTTCCGGGTTTTTGATTTCATTCCTAAATAAGAATTAGAAATGTATACACGAAAAAACAGACAAAGTGGAGGAGATTGTGGATGTGGAATTTTAAGAGGAGGTGCCCTCAAAGGAGGGTACAGAGCAACAAAGAAAAATCGCAATATGCTTCGCCGATGGAAACGCGGAGAAAGCATTGGATTCACAGCCACCTCTAGTTTGAAAGCCAAAGGATTAATTCCTCGCACCAGCAAGAAAAATCGCGGTAAGTATATTGTAAGTAAGAAATACCAATAAATAGATGGACTTCTTGCTGGATACTGGTCCTGAGGAACAAATTTTGTCGCGATGTGGATACAAACCCAATGGAAGTTTGAAAGCCTTAGAAATAGCGTTGAATGAAACAGGTTCTGTCGCTCTGGGAAAAGCCTTTCATTTTTCTGCGGATTTAATCTGTAGTGGAGGATTTCATATTTGGTCTAGAATTGTCTGGGATTTTGCTATTCAACATATTGGAATTGGTTCTCCTCGCTTGTTTGTGTATTTACAGAAACGAATTGGTGAAATCGATGACCTTGTGAATAAGTATCCTGATGAACAATTGTATAGTTCTGTGGAATTTCAAAACCGTGTGGGTGAAATTCTTGTGATTCTAAAGCAGGCTCCTCGTCAACCGAAATTAGTTTGGCCCAAAGTAGGTCTTGAAACACATCGTGATGGATGGTTAAGAAATGTGGCTGT
>JACCEB010963089.1_pt1 | contig 13721 bp, 14 predicted proteins | sample 7454761 | NCBI WGS metagenome assembly JACCEB01 (sample SAMN15323454, study PRJNA562643) | freshwater metagenome | isolation source: river surface water | place: USA:Blue River Watershed | collected 2017-08-18 | reverse complement strand
TTACGGTAGCCGATATATACAAATACAATAAAAATCATTGTATTAAAGAATATAAAAAATTTAAATATTTAAAAAAAGAAACCCAACAAAAAGTTCACGAATATCGCATACAAAAAACCAATATTATTACTATAGACCAAGGACCGTATTATCATATTAAAGACTATAAATTCCAAAAAACATTATGTCCTATTATAGGAGCCTATAAGCGAATGAATGAAACATTTTCAACACGAGAAAATTATGTAAATTCATTAGTTAACAATATAACTATTGAATATATGTTACAAGTATATACAAGAGAGAACTTTGAAAAATTATATAAAAATGATGCAATATTACAAATTCCGTCAGAAGAAGAGATAAACATTTATTATAAAGAACATTGTAAACACTTACACGAAAACAATTATTATACATATTTAAGTACTATTGTGTTGGGCTCAACAGCTGCATTAATAAGCATTTTATAAAAATAAAAAATAAAAATAAAAATTTTTTATTTTGTGTAAAATAGTATAATAATTATATCAACATAATAACGGATAATCGTCATCATCGCCATTTAGGTTATCTTCGTTTGCCCACGGTAACATATGATGGTCATTTTCAGTCCATACAATTTCCGCCTTACTAGAAAATACGATATTTTTTTTCATTTTCGAATTGGCTTCATACTCGGGTAACATTTCGTATAATTTTTCTTTGGCAAACACATACATTTGGTTAGTGGACGTGTATAAATTCGTTTTTTCATAAGGGTCATTTTGTAAATCAAATAGCCAATAAGTAAATTTACCCTTTAAAAATTGTTGGGCACATCTATTATCGGTATCCAAATCATCGTCATCTTCCAATTCTTCGCTTGGACTATACCAATCACCGTAATCTTTATCGTCATACGTATGCATCAATTTAAATCGTGCATCACGAACTGCAAATGAACCGTTCGTCCATATATCGAAATAAAAATTTGAAACATTGGTGTACATATTGTATAACATTGTGGTTCGTGGAGTGCTTTTTCCAGTCCACCCGTCAATCTGACTAACCCCGTCCAATTCATAACCGGACGAAGGAGTATAAGTAATCTGTGCTAAAGCCAATATAGTAGGAAACCAATCGGAAATATGCATTAAACCGGAATACGTAGTGCCTGTATTTGATAATAAAGGGCTATAAATAAAAGAATCCACCTTTATTCCACCTTCAAATAAAGCGCCTTTTGCGCCACGAAGTGGGCCATTTCGTCCACCTCCATACCAACAACCACCATTATCAGACATAAAAATAAGATAGGTATTATCCATAATATTGGCGGATTCTAATGCGTCCACAATTTCACCTACCCCTTTGTCCATTAGATAAAGCGATTTTACATATTCTTGACGAGTAGTACCAACAATATTATGATGGATTTCCGTAAGAATCTCATCATCAATATAAGAATCCGGCATACCCGCAGAATGTTTACCATAATCTACGAAAGGATCATGAACGGCTTGGTACGCAATGTATAAAAACAATGACGTGCTGGTATCGTGTGTTTGTATTATATTAACCGCCTTAGTTGTATAAAAAGTGGTAGAATAATTATGTATGTCTTCTCCATCATATGCTTTATAACAAGATTTATTTGCAGTAATGAAATCTATATTTTCGGTATAATCGGGATTTTTTTTTGACCAATAATAATTTTCTCCGTTGGCATACCCAGTCCAACTATCAAACCCGCGTGCAGTGGGTAAAAATTTGGGAGAAAAATACCCTAAATGCCATTTACCTAACATATGGGTGCTATACCCGGAATCTTGTAAAACTTCGGCCAAAGTAGTTTCATCTAATGGCATTCCCCATTCGGCATTTGCCGAGACCATACCGTATTGCATACCAATAGATAATGGATAACGTCCGGTTAAAAGAGACCCACGACTCGGTGAGCAAACCTCTTGTGCATAGAAATTTTCCATAACAATTCCACTTTCGGCGAGGGCTGTTAAGTAGGGACTCGCAAAAGCCATACTGTCTTCGGTATAACCCAACGAGTTCCAGCCTAAATCATCTGCCACAATAATTACAAAGTTAGGTTTCACTTTGCTACCGACAAGTTTTTCAGTGAAATGTAATGGTTTATTATTCAATGTTTTTTGTCTATTTATAAAAATTTCTCCTAATACCAATATGCTAAAAAGTGTAAATGTTATAGATGCAATCATATAAGAGCTATGAATTACATAATTATTTTTCTTGTTTACATCTAAAATAGTGTTAGTATCCGTTATAGACCCATAATTCTTGACAGGTTCTATATTTTCTAGTTTATGCATTTGCATATATATATGTTTAGTTTATCTATATAGTTTAAATTTAACTTTTTATATTCTTTTACAATGTCTTTTTAAAAGAATATAAAATACTTTACATGCGTTTTCTTTGATATAAATAACCAGCCGCGCTTCTACCAACCATTCCTACATCTGTATGTGGTTTATAAATAAATGTACCTTTACTGGTGGTATAACAAAAATTGCTGGAACATCCGTTATAAATTTTATTGTATGGTAATAAAGTTGTATCAAACATTGTTTTAAAGTTGGTAGCTTTATGTAATCGATTCGACGGATAAGGCGTAGTATATGTTGTAGCTAGAGAGAACATTATAATATTAGTGAATAAAAATATTATAATTTTAGAGATTTAATGTCTACCGCAAGAACCACAACCAGCTTTGGCATTGTGGATGCGTCCAATAATGGAAGAATTTAAAGCAGTTGATGCTTTTGGAACTACTGGTGAAACGGATGATAAATTTGCTTTATTCACCATAGAACGAAATTGGGAGGGCCTTAAATTGCCGTTTGATAAAAACATATTGATTTTGGCTGGCATATTATAATTAATATAAATATTTTAAAAATTCTAAAATACTTCTAAATTAGAAATCAATACAGATAATAAGAAACAACAACATTATTTAATATCCGGAAAGTAAACTAGTAGGTAGTGAACATACGATATTCGCATTTGTTATAGCATTTGTATAAAATGAACTAGTCTTGTCCTCATATGAACAATTACAAGGAAAGTAAATTTTTAGTTCGTCAATATTTGCTTCTTGTGTTGTACCATCCGCAAATTGTACAGTATAAAAATAATTATTTTTTTCGATAATAGTGGCTTTTGAATAATAATCTGTACCAGTTTTTATAGCATATACATAATCACCTACACCGAAACCACTACCACCCGTCGGATCGGGTTGCCATAAAGGGTTGTTATAAATTTTAATGTCTTGTTTTAAATTATTTTCAGGTGTTGTAATCGGACAATCGCAACCACTAACAATAGCAGTTTTAACAGTTTTACCGCCATAAATAGGAAAGGCGGGATTAAATGGCACAGGTAATCCGAAGCCAGGCGGAACAACACCGCGTCTCAAAGGTCCTTTTCCTTTTAAACGATTTAAATATCTGTCGTATGAATTGTGTTTAATATCACAACCAGCGCCACCAGGGGTTTGACTACCAGGTTTACTAGAGGTAACTGAAGTGTGACGTCTATTTAAACTATTATGAAAACCGGTAGGAATACTTGCCTTTTGTACACTAGGCACTGGACGGTCACTCATTTGATTCCAACATACTCCATAAAGTCCTGCAGAGGGGTTTGATATAGGTTTAACATAAGCGTTTAGTGGTCCTAAATTTGATGTATAATTAGAACTATCTACTCGAACTGTTTTTTGAATAAGTTTTAACTTTTGATATTGGTCTGCAGGTGTATCGCCAGTTAAATTAGTATTACAAACCCGCCATCTATAATAAAATGGTTGTAAGCCGACTAATTTATTAGGATTATTAAATACCATTGCTGTTTTATAATTACAAGATGACATATATATAAATAGATTATTATTTTATTTTAAAATTGAAATTTAAATGAGACAACATACCGACTACAAACAATGAATAAATTAACTGCTAATAATCCAAATAAAATTAAACAACCTGCTCTATGTTGTATACATTGCGGTAAAAGTTACATAAAAAGAGTAAATTTAGATAAACATTTGGTTATTTGTGAGCTGTTACAAATATCCAAAACTAAATCAAAAACAAGCACGAACACATTAATAGATTCATTATATAATGATGCAGAGGAACCGCTACCGACCGAAAGAAAAATGTTTCAAATGTTGATTGAATTGGGTGAAAAATATAATAAATTGGAAGAAAAAGTAGAAGAGTTGAATAAATGGGTGGTTAAAAAGAAGAAAAAAATAAATGTTTTGGAATGGTTGAATGCACATATGCGTCCAAATATGGTGTTTGATGATATTCTCGATAAAATTCTAGTGAATGAACAAGATATTAAAAACCTTTTGGAAAATTCATATTATGATGTAATGAATGATATATTTTCTAGAAATATTTACAATTTTGACGAGTCTGAAAACCCCATCTTTGCATTTGTTCAAAAGCAAAACATATTTTATATTTATGATACTACTAACAATACTACAAATAATAATGCGAATAATATTTGGATTGAATTAACGAAAGAAAGATTGACAAAGTTTTTAAATAAAGTTCACACAAAAGTCTTTAAAGCTTTTTGTGATTGGAAAAATATCAAAAAAAATGACATTGCAAGAGATGAAAGGTTATCTAATTTATGTGATAAGACATTTGTAAAATTAATGAGTGTAGAATTTAAACAAGAAAATATATATGCAAAAGCTAGAAACGCAATGTATACACGAATGAAAACGGATATGAAAGAGCTAATTGAATATGATTTTGAATTTTAATGGAATAAAATAAAAATTATTTTTTATTATTAGTAGTATTACAAATGCTATTGATATTTGAAATAAGCTGTGGTAGCGGTATAAAAGTAGCGGATTTATATGGTTCACAACACGTAATTATATTAAATGTATTTTTTTCGCTAGGATAGTAAGAATAATAATTGTAATTTATGGGTGTTTTATATGTAATTTTTTCGCTAGGATAAGTGTAAAAATGCTTATTGTTTGAACAAAGCCTTTTAATATTTAATCTATCCAAAAATATTTTTTGTTTTAAAAAAGGTATAGTATACAACATATTCATATATCTTATAAATATTTTGTTTTTATTTGGATTACAAGTATAATATTTTGTTACACTTTTCTAATCAAAGATTGGATTCGCCTAAAGGTGGATTATTATACTGAAATAAAACTTGGCTCTGCTGCAATACCGCAAACACCAATGTCGTTAGTGGAAGATGATTTTTGAATACGAACATAACCAGCTTCACCCCAAGTGTCGCTCCACGAGTTACGAACTTTCCAATAATCAATACCGTTTTCTGACCCGTAACCTACAATTTCTACTGCGTGATCCAAAGTGGTACCGCATTTGGTAGCATCAGTTAAAATACCACTAGAATAAGTTTGGAAATAACGAGTATCTGCCTCAATTGCAATGACCACTGGTTGTTGAGCAACTGCCGCCATTAATGCAACTTGATCCTTAGGTGTAACGTCAGAACAACTAGAGAATTTTACACCGGCAGATGTACATTTTTGGCAATCTCCTGCTGTCTTGGTAACACCTGATGTATATGGATATGATGCATCAGTGCATTGACCGTTGTTAATCATATATTTAAGAGCTGAATCAGGGTTACCGCCATTGCATCCCATATTAAAATATCCTAAACCGGTTGCACAATCTACCAAAAATTCCTCGGATAAATCTAAAAGATTTCCGGTAGAAATAGCCCACACACTTTCGGCGTTGGCGGTAGTAGCAAAGGCCCAGCAGGACCCACATTGTCCTTGATCTCTAACAGAATTTACTACACCTTTGGTAGTCCAATCAATTGCATCAGGAACACCTGTACCGTGACTGGAAAAAGAACCACAACCGAAAGATTGAAGTGGTTTGTATCCACTTAAATATGTTTCCTTGAATTCTTCAGGGGTTAAATCGGTAAATTGATTTACACCCATAGTGAAATTTTGAGTGTGGTCTAAGTTATGAGTGATGATGTATCGTAAATTCGTGCGGAAAATTTCGAATCGATTTTTTAGTTCATTGATAGTTTCATACTTTTTATTAAATCTTTCTTGAAAATTGGAAAATTGTTTCCATTCATCTCCTTCTTCTAATATAGTTGCAGTTGTTGTTTCACGTAAACCATTTTTACCAGCAAAAACAGTTAGAAAAGACGCAAATAAAAATATATATTTAAACATATTCTATATACTTATAGAGAAGAAAGTATTTATTATGTTTTGATATATATATTTTTATTTTAAGTACTAAATAAGTTTTCAATGAGTAATGAAATATTTATTTTGGAATTCATTAGGCGTCATTAATGGTATACCCAATTTTTTGGCATCCGATGCCTTGCCGGTGTCCTCATCTGTATTTTTTACTAAAACGATAAAGGTATTTTTGGACACACTAGAACCCAATTTTGCGCCTATATTTTTAATTTTTTGTGCAAGCTCATCATCTCTGAAACCAGTCATTACAATTGATTTTCCAAATAATGGATGAGATGGGTCGATTTCTTTCTTCTCGGGCAAGCCTTTACTTAATTTTTCTTCAAGTCCTGCCTCTTTTAAGAATTGAATAAAAGGAGGTATTTTTTCTACAAAAGCCTCTGCCGTTTTTACAGCCATTCCTTTGATTTGCGCAATTTTGGACGCTTTTTCCGCATCACTTTCCGACGATAATAACACGCCTGGATAACCACTTACAGGATCCATAATCATTTCTAACTTCTTTTCACTAAACCCTCTACCAAATATATTAGAAGCGGACATAATGATTACTAATGGTGCAGTACTGATTTTTTCTTGAATTCCATTATATAATTTGGTTGCAGTTTTTTCCTTAAATCCTTCCACTTTGAGTAAATCCGCGACCGTCATTTTTATTATTTTTGGAACGCTGTCAAAGCCTGCTTTCATAATGCGTGAAATATTACCTGAACTTAATCCTTCGACACCGATTCCTCTGAAGAAGCCAGTAATATTTTTTTCCTTTACAGTTTCGTCGGTATCAATATCTTCTAATAATACATCAATGTGTGTGTCATTCCATTTAAAAGGAACCAATGGCATTTTGGCATGTTCGGCAGGAACCGTCACCTTGCGAATATGCGGAATGACATCTCCACTACGGATTAATTCAATAACCGCTCCAATGCCCACTTTATTATCATTTATAAAAGCACCATTAAAACCGGTAGCATATTCAATACGAACACCCCCTAGATTGATTGGCTCAATTTGTACACGAGGTTTTAAGTAACCATCTTTACTAGGGGTCCAAATAACGTCTACTACCTTTGCTTCGGCAATTTGGTCCGATAAAACCATTTTGAATGCAAATGCGTGATCAGGATTGCCAGTTTTTCTTTCGTATAATGCATCATTGGTTACAATGACGCCATCTATTTCATAAGCATATGTTTTCCGCCACTCGATCAATGTTTGAGATAACAGTTCGTTAGTTAAAACGGTTTCGAATTTATAAAGAACTACATTTATATCTAGTGTAGAGAGTAATGACATTTGCTCAGATGGTTTTTTCACTGGTTTAATGACTTCATAAGCTACAAAATGAATATCTTTTACAGGATCTGTAACTGTTTTATGATTCACTAAACCGGCAACCATATTTCTAGGATTAGCAAAGCTAGTTTTATATTTTGTTTCAAAAACAGCCTTTGGAATAATGAATTCACCTCGAATTACAAGACCTTTTGTTTTTGGTAAACGTAAATAAGGAATCAAATGACTAATATCTTGACCCACTTTACCATCACCTCTAGTGTATAATTTTGGGACCGAACCTTCAGTAGTATACAAACCACTTACACCGTCTAATTTGCACGATAATACATATGGACCTTTGTATTTTGCCATCCAATTAGCTAGAGCACTTGTATCCGGTTTAATTTTATCCATAGAACCCATATGATATGGTAGTGTGACTTTACGACTGCCTTGTTCTACTGGTGCCCCAATTTGGTGTACTGCTTGGTTAGAAGGGTATTTTTCACTAATATAATCTTGAATTATATCGAATTCATTATCACTCATAATTGGTTGAAAGTTACGGTATAACACGTTTGCCAAATTTAACATATCGGTTAGTTGGGCTTCATTTAATGATGCTAGAAAACTCAATCCAGTTTTTTTAAAGGTTTCTATTAATTTTTTTGTATTTTCATTAATGACTATAGTAGGTTGTGTTTCTTCTTCATCATGACTATCACTTTCGATTACTAAAACTTTTTTTGGTGTTTTTATTATTTTTTTGGGAGTTGTTTTGTTTATTTTTTTTGAAGTTTGTTTAATAATTTCGTTTTTTACAGGTAAAGAAGAGAGAATCACTTGTTCTGCAGATTTAACAATAGGTTGTGTTTTATCATTATTTTTGATTACTACTGCTCGTCCGTCAATACGTTCAAGAGGTGTTTTATATTCTATGTTTAAATAATCAAAGATATCCTTTTCATTCGCGAAGGTCCATTCTACCTTGTTACCCTTCTTTTTACCATCCATAGTGTAGAGACCGTGTTCGTTCATAGTAAGACCCATTTGTAGCGCTTGATGACGCATCACTGTATTGAAAATCTTACTACCAGTGAAGTAAAGAATCGCAAAAGGGAACTCTTCTAGACTAGTATACAAGAAATCAACACGACGAGCACTATCTGAAGAAGGAATTTTGGCAATTACCAAACATTTGGTTGGACCTCTAGAGAGAACTTTCAAGATTATATTTTCTTTGATTAATTCGTCAATAAAATTTACAAACACATTGGAATTTTCAGCAGTGATGATTACATCAATATCACCCGAATTTTGGGCACCACGACGATAAGAGCCTACTATTTCAAAACGTGCTTTAGGTGTTGCAACTTTTTTAAAATCGGTCTCGAATAGAGCCTTGTATTGTTCTATTTCAGAACGAGGTATTCGCTTCATAATATCTTCATAATATGTAAGACCCACTTTTTGTACATCGTTTAATAATTGTTGGTTTTGACGAAGTTGCTCTATGGTGGTAATACCTTTATCAACTAGTTCTTTAGCTTTTTTAGGTCCAACACCATAAATGTCACCTAAAATATTTACAGGGTTGGCTTTTTCTCTCTCTATAATACGCAATGTTCCAGTATTCATATATTCTTCTAATTTTTCCATAATGGTACTACCAATTCCTGGTTTTCCTTTTAGGTCACTAGGACTTACTATATCGTCAGGATAAGACATTATAGTTTCTTGAGCCTTTTGATAGGCACGTGCACGGAATGGTTCACCTTGTTTTAACATAATATTTGATAGCTGTTCCATAAGGTCAATAAATTTTTCATTTAAACGACCACTTGGTAGTACTGTTTGTATTTGATTTGTGGGAGTGGTTGTCATTGGTTTGATATTTGGAGATATCTTTAAATCTGTTTTGTTTTCGCCTATTTTTTCATTTAAAATAGATTCAATTTTTTTTATTCCAGGCGAAGAAGACGAAGACTCAATAATTAAAATTTTTTTCTTGCGTGTTCCGGTATTGTTTTTGTTGTGTTTTTTGGTATTTGTCTTTTTAATTTTTAATTCTTGTGAAGAAGGAGACTTTTTCTGCGTAATTGAATTACTATTTTTTCGTTTTTTATTTTTACTGCCTTTAGGTCTTGGCATAATTATATATATATATAATTATATAATTATATATTTCAATCGTTGTTAAATCCGAAGGAAAGCAGTAAGCACAACTATTGATTTTACAGTTTTGAATTTTTATTTTTGTATTTTTGTGCGAAGTTAAATGTTCAAAGGTGTTAATACTAGAGTAAAAGTACAGATATCTCATTAGCACAAGAACAACGCTCTATACGACACTCTAAAGAACTGGTGGTAAATAGCCAACGAAATATGGAGAAGTTTTAAATTTATAAAAAAAGAAAAATAAAAAGAAAAAATTGTCTATACTATTACATATATTTTTTCTGCGTTATAATTATGAAAGGTTTTAGCAACAATAAAACAAAGAGGCGTGTTATTAAAAAGAACAAGCATACACGAAAATATAAAGGTGGTTCAACACAGGCAGCAAACAAGTTGTTTGAAGAATTCAGTAAAAAGCCAGCCGAATTTAGTTTAGAGGAGGTGCGAAAACGGATTAGCAAATTGAATGAAAAGTCTGTAAATAAAGAAGATAAACAGGGTTCAACCTTATTAAAACAAGCAATTCGTCACGGTGATGAAGAGATAGTTAAGTTATTACTAGAAAAGGGGGCAGATATACATAAAAAAGGTAATTTTGGATGGACCCCATTACACAGCGCAGTTGAATTTGGAAATGTAGAGGCTGTAAAATTATTACTAGAAAAAGGGGCAAAAACCGATGTAACAGACGGTCTTGGTTATACACCATTAGAAATGGCTCAAGAAAAGCTTAGTCGAAAACTAATACCAAAAGAAATAGTTATTTTATTAGAGAAAAAATAAATAAAAATCTTTTTTGATAGGAAGAGAACTAGTAAAATATTTATTTCAAAATAATTTAATGCTATTTTTATTACTTTATACGAATCATAATTTGTTGAAGAATCGTCCTGCGGTTGATATTTCTAATTTTATTTTGCATTAAAAATAAAATGAGAAAAAGTAAAAAAGTTATTGGTATGCCAAAATGGCTGCACCTCACTTTTATTTTTATTTAATTACAATTAAAACTGTTTGTTTGTATTTTTATGATTTTTGCCACATTATGTGTTTTACTTTTATTTATTTTTATTATTTACGACTTGTAATGCTTGAGCAAGACCTTGAGACTTAATTGTTTCAGCATAATATGCATTTTGATAATTAGCAAGTTGCATTCTAAGTTCAACGATTTCTTGTTCTAATTCTTTAACATAACGCCCGTCAATACTAATAAGGCATTGGTCTTCTTCTTCCATAGCGACTTCACATTCAGCCATTTCATCCATCATTTTGTTAAATTCAGCATTTTCAAAGTCATTTTCTAAATTCACTTGATAATGACTACGATTTAATTCGGTACTCTGTTTTGTCTTTACAGGACTTTTAGGAGTAGCACATTCCATTTTTTCAGGTGTAACTATAACTTCGTGTAAATCTCCAATATCAAGACATTTCTTACGTTCGCCTGATACTATTTTTCGTGCCTTGTTTTCTAAAACAAGCCAAAACCACGGTTCATCGTACATTAATTTTGCAGGTGATTTGGTTAATACGCGTTCTTGAAAATTCGCAGCACTAATATTATCAAACCAATACTCAAAATGAATATAGGCGGCATTGTAAGCTTTACCATCGTTACCCATTTTAGAAACAAAATCGATTGTTTGTACCTTGCCTATTTTAAGATTTTCAAAAACCTTTGCAACATCGGATTTACTATAGTTAGCAAAGATGTGAGGAATATAAAGACTGATATTATTGATGGTTGACATTTTAAAAGTGTGTGTTTGTTTTGTGTATGTATATTACTTATTATATAAAAAGCATATCAATTTTTTTATATTTGCAAGGTAAGTATAAAAGCAAAAATTTTATAAAAACCATATGCGTAAAAAAACGCACCAAAAAAAAGGCACCGACACAAATTGCCATTTAATTTTTCAGTAAACTTGGAAATAGCTTATTCATAAAAAAATTGAATTACTTTTTTATGAAAATGTAAAGTTATACAACAAAACAAATCAACGTCTAGAACTAAACAACAACTTGCGAAAATGAACACACAAAACGAATGCCCTATTTGTATGGAAATCATTGATTTTAAAAAAAACTGTGTCACTACTGAATGCGGACATTGCTTCCATACAAATTGTTTAATGACTTCTGTAGCCCATAACGGTTTCGGCTGTCCTTATTGTCGAACTCTTATGGCTGAAGGTGTTAATAATGAAGACGAAGACGAAGAAGAGGAGGAAGATGATGAAGACTATGAGGATGATGATGATGAATCTGTTGGGGAAGATATGTTTAACGAAATTTCTCTTCGTGGTTTCCGTTTCTTTATGAATAATGTTCACGGCGAAAGTCACGAACAAGAGGATCTTGCAGAGGAAGAACAAATGGAAAATATACGTGCACGCATACAAGATCCGCCACCTAAACCATCGTCAGAATTTATTGCCAAGAAGCTTATAGAGGATGGTGTTACAATGGAGCAACTAGTAAAAGTTATGCTTTTGGAACACGAAGAATACGATGATGAAGATGAAGAGTATGGTATTATAGAAGGCGATGTTTTTGGAAAATTGCGTACTATTATTACTAATTATGAACCTGAAGAACAACCAAAAAACGATAGTGTTAATAGATTTCCTGATATTAGAACTTCTATGTCAAATTTTGTTACACATAGATTTAACAGAGTTTTATAAAATAAACAAAATACAAAAATAAATGCACATTTAATGTAATTAAAAAAATAAAAAGTGATGGTAACAAATTTGTTATTCAATATCTTTTTTACTTTTGGCATTGTTTTCTATTTCTTTTCTATTTTTATATTTGACATTATTAAATGTACAAGTTTATTCATAATATGAACCGCAATAATAAAAACGTTATTAAAACCCCAAATGTTAGAAATAGAAACCCTATTGTCAATAATAAACAAGTTCCCCATATAGAACCAATGAGAGAAGCCAAAACAGTTTCTCTATTTAGTCAACCTTATTTAGACACCTATAACCAATGTTATAAAAATATTGTGGTAATAAATTTACCACCACGAGGCCCACTCGGTAGTTTGGTAAGAAGAGTAAATTTTCCTCCTTTAAGCGAATTTAAACAACCTGGACCGTGCAGTCCATTAAAACAATGCGGCTATGCATTAATATCACTTGGTGGTTGTAATAAGGGGTGTGGAAAAAATGGAAGTGATTTAATGGTAGTAGATGAAGTTCCGGATTTAATATCTTATTTGGTCTCCAATGGTTATAGTGTTGATACAAGTATGACTAAAATGTTTAACACTAGTGACATAAGGTTTGATACGAATACTGGAAATAAATTAATCTGTTTTGTTACATACAATGGATAATCAGATTTTATAATATATAATATATATATATTATGAATAAAATAGGATTATGTCCATCCTTTTATGCCCATATTATAAATGGGTTACTGATGTTGTTTGCGTTTATTATATTATGCAAAAATTATACAAAAATTAGTAGTGTAGAACCTTATAAATTGGTTGTGTTAACTTTGATTTTTTCAATGGCTATTGGTATCCACGGTATTTCACACTTAGGCTTAGAAAAAATATATCACTATAACCCGGTTTCTTTCTTTTATAAGTAAGTTACTATATTAAATAAAAATTGATTTAAAATTATGGGGATAATTTTAAATTATAAATTAAATACCAAAATGGCTGAAACGACTACAGAAGTAAACTTTAATTTGTTGACTATTAAAATACCTGACCTTATAAAAAATTATTCCATAGAACAACAAAAGGAGATATTTGATTATTTAAATAGTATGGATGAACACCATCTAAAAGCATACGAAATAGCATTGAACCATCTAGGAAGTTCTTTTAATATTTATAGAAGTAACGGATTTAAAGAGTGGAAAGAATCGTCAAAATTATAAAAATGTATAGTACCTGTGGATTTTGCACTGGTATGGTAAATGATTTTTTTTTGAAAAAATA
>JACCEB011243380.1_pt1 | contig 13722 bp, 10 predicted proteins | sample 7454761 | NCBI WGS metagenome assembly JACCEB01 (sample SAMN15323454, study PRJNA562643) | freshwater metagenome | isolation source: river surface water | place: USA:Blue River Watershed | collected 2017-08-18 | reverse complement strand
TCGTATACGGTGATCAATACCGACGAAATAAAAACGATCAATGAGCTTTGCAGGCTTGCAAACTATGCAATGGACTCCCACAATGAACCGATAAACGATGCAATTACCCTTGCCAAAATCATGCATAGGGATGAATTAAAGGACACAACTGATTTACTCACCAAGTATGAAATTTCAAAAATCTTTGCTGACCGTTACCTACGGAGAAAAGGTAGCGCGGAAATTGTTATTCGCTCTTCAGATGCGCTGGATAATATTAAAAATTTAGTAGCACAAAAAAAATTTCCAAGTAATACCTGAACGAATTAAATCTAATGGAGTTCAATTACAAACATGATCGATGAAATCTACTCATTTTGATCATACGTAAATCGCAAAAATAGAGGCACGTTAGTACGCTGGCTCTGATTAACTGAGATGAAACCACGCTCGCGGACAAAGAACATTCCCTGAGTACCATCCTTGCATCCAAATTCGAGCTCAGAAAAATATCCGAAATTACTCAGTTCTTTTATAAAATCAGATCGAGTTGTGCTTGTGCTCACTTCGAGGGAATGATTACCGAAAATCTTCACAATGTCTTCCTTTTTGTCGATAAAGAAGACGCTTGATGAGCCGCCATGAAAGCGATAGAGGATCTTGCGGCGCTGCGCTGAGTATTCATTCATATGCATCAGCAAAAGAATTTGAGAAACGAATTCGTAGGGTGATCCTCAATAAAGATGCAGCAAAAATATTGCTGGAAAAATAAACAGTGCAGAAATTAATGGTTTTCAGCAGCTCCTACAAAAAAACAGCCCGTCGAGCGGGCTGCTTGTAAGTCAAAGTAAAAAGCTATTTTTTGCTCGGAATATACAAATCCGTAATACTCCCCAACCCCATCTCCGCAGCAAACATCGGCGTCTCTGACAAAGTCGGATGCGCATGCACGGTCAGCGCCAGATCGTCGAGATCAGCTCCCATCTCCATCGCCAGCACTGTCTCAGCCAGCAGCTCGCCGGCGTTCACGCCCACGATACCGGCACCGATGATGCGCTTGGTGGTCGGATCCCACAGCAATTTAGTCACGCCATCATCGCGTCCCATGGCGAGTGCACGGCCTGACGCGGCCCAGGGGAAGCTAGCTTTTTCAAAGGGAATGCCTTTGGCCTTGGCTTCGGCTTCCGTGACGCCCATCCACGCAATCTCAGGATCGGTATAAGCGACCGAGGGAATAGTCATTGCATCGAATGCAACCTTGTGACCCGCAATGACTTCAGCGGCAACCTTCGCTTCATTGGTGGCTTTGTGTGCGAGCATTGGGTCGCCGCAGATATCGCCAATCGCAAAAATATGGGGCACGTTCGTACGCTGCTGCTGATCGACTGGGATGAAACCTCGCTCATTGACGATGACACCAGCCTTATCAGCCGCGATCTCTTTCCCGTTCGGACGACGACCTACAGCAAGCAGCACCATGTCGTACATCTGCGGTTCTTTGGGTGCGTTCTCGCCTTCGAACGTCGCGAGCAAGCCATTGGCACGCGCTTCCAGCTTGGTGACCTTGGTCTTGAGCATGATCGCCTCATAGCGCTTTTCGATGCGCTTGTGCAGGGGCTTGACGATGTCGCGATCAGCCGCCGGGATCAGCCCATCAGCGAATTCAACCACGCTGACCTTGGCACCAAGCGCGTCATACACGCAAGCCATCTCGAGGCCAATGATGCCGCCGCCGATGACCAGCATGCGCTTGGGGATCTGGCGCAGCTCAAGCGCACCGGTGGAATCTACCAGACGCGGATCGTCGTAAGGGAAACCGGGAATCTTCGCGACCGACGAACCGGCAGCGATGATCGCATTCTTGAACGCGATGGTCTTCGTACCTTCTGCGGTCTCCACGCTGAGTGAGTTCGGCGAAGTGAAACCACCCTTGCCCTGCACGACCTGTACCTTGCGCGCCTTGGCCAGACCGGAGAGACCGCCGGTCAGCTTTTTGATCACGCTCTCTTTCCAGCCTCGCAGTGCACTGATATCGATCTCGGGCCTGGACATTTTTATGCCGAAGTGCGACATCTCCTCTGCTTCGGTGATCACCTTGGCTGCGTGCAGCAAAGCCTTCGAAGGAATGCAGCCCACGTTCAGACAGACACCGCCGAGCGATGCATAACGTTCAACCAGCACCACGCGCTGACCCAGATCAGCCGCACGAAAAGCTGCGGTGTAGCCGCCGGGGCCGGCACCCAGCACCAGCGTGTCGCACTCGATATCAGCATGACCGGCGAAGCTGGCAGCAACAGGGGCCGGCGCTGCGGATCCCGAAGGCATCGGCACGGCGGGCGCTGTTGCCGATGATGCAGCGGCTGATGATGATGCGGCCGCTACGGGGACGCTGGCATCGGCCGCTTCCAGCAACAGGATCAGCGAACCTTCTGCGACTTTGTCACCCAGTTTGACCTTGAGCTCTTTGACAACACCCGCATGACTGCTCGGTATCTCCATACTCGCTTTGTCGGACTCCACCGTAATCAACGACTGCTCGGGTTTGACGGTATCACCCGGCTTGACAAGCAATTCGATGACTTCCACTTCTTTGAAATCGCCAATATCGGGGACTTTGATTTCCATCTGGCTCATTGTTTGGCTCCGTAACGCTTACAGCAGTGTCTTGCGCATATCTGCCAACACGTCGGCGAGATACACGGTGAAGCGCGCGCCGAGCGCACCGTCAATCACGCGATGGTCATAGGACAGCGACAGCGGAAGCATGAGCCGTGGCGCGAATTGTTTGCCATCCCAGATCGGCCTGATCTCGGATTTCGACAAGCCGAGTATGGCGACCTCCGGCGCATTGATGATCGGCGTGAATGCCGTTCCGCCAATGCCGCCGAGCGAAGAGATCGTGAAGCTGGCGCCCTGCATGTCTGCAGGTTTCAACTTGCCGTCACGTGCCTGTGCAGAGAGCTCGCCCATTTCCTTCGCGATCTCGGCTAGGCCTTTCTGATCGGCGTTCTTCACCACCGGCACCACCAGTCCTTGCGGTGTATCGGCTGCAAAACCGATGTTGTAATAATGCTTGAGGATCAGGTTCTCGCCATTCGCGTCGAGTGATGCATTAAATGCAGGGAATTTTTTTAGCGCGGCGACACTGGCCTTGATCACAAAGGCGAGCATGGTCAGCTTGACGCCAGACTTGGCCAGCGACTCGTTGGCGCTCTTGCGGAAGGCTTCCAGCTCGGTGATATCAGCCTGATCGAATTGCGTCACATGCGGGATCATCACCCAGTTGCGGTGCAGATTCGGGCCACTGATTTTCTTGATACGAGACAGCGACTCGAGCGAGGTCTGACCGAACTTGGAGAAATCAAGCGAGGGCCAGGGCAGTAGTGCCATCCCTGTGCCACCACCACCCGACACCGGGGCAGCAGCGGAACCCGACATCACACCTTTGACGAAACCCTGCACATCTTCGAGCAGGATACGGCCTTTGGGCCCGGAGCCATTCACGCGTGATAAATCGACGCCCAGCTCGCGAGCAAACTTGCGCACGGACGGTGATGCATGCGCGCGCTGCCCTTCAGACGTAGCAGCGGCCGAGACAGCGGGTACGGTGGCAACGGCAGGTGCTGGAGCAGCTTGAGCTGCGGGCGCCACTGTGGGCGCCGCGGCGGAAGTCGGAGCGGGCGCAGCAGCGGGCGCGGTGGCAGCTGCACCTGCTTCTGATGGCTCCAGAAGCAAAATCAGTGAGCCCTCGGCGACCTTGTCACCGAGCTTGACCTTCAACTCTTTGACGACGCCCGCGTGGCTGCTGGGTATCTCCATGCTGGCTTTGTCGGATTCGACGGTGATCAGCGATTGCTCAGCCTTGACGGTGTCGCCTGGTTTGACCAGTAACTCGATGACTTCGACTTCCTTGAAATCACCAATATCCGGCACTTTGATTTCTACTTGACTCATCTTCTTGCTCCGTGATGTCACGACTTCTTTTTGCGGAGGTATCTCGCCGACGGTGAGCGACGAGGCACAACTTGTTGTTCACGACAAGCGCCGCTGGCAAGCCCGCGGCGTGGCGACGACGGTACGCTGCGGGATTACTGAAGCACAGGATTGGGTTTGTTCGGATCAATGCCGTACTTCTGCACTGCTTTCGCAACGACAGATGCATCGATGCTGCCCGCGTCAGCCAGTGACTTGAGTGCAGCCACAGTCACGAAGTAACGATTGACCTCGAAAAACTCCCTGAGCTTGGCGCGCGTATCCGAGCGACCAAAACCGTCAGTACCGAGTACTCTGTAGTGGCGATCTTTCGGCATGTAGGCACGAATCTGATCGGCGTAAGTACGCATGTAGTCGGTTGCTGCGATCACCGGACCTTCCGAGGCTTGCAGTGCTTGCGTGACAAAAGGAATGCGCGGTGTCTTGGCTGTCGGGTTTAGCAGATTCCAGCGTTCCGCATCCTGACCATCGCGTGCCAGCAACGTGAACGAAGGCGCTGACCAGATATCGGCAGCAATATCCCAATCCTTCTCAAGCAAGTCAGCGGCGGCAATGACCTCGCGCAAGATGGTGCCCGAACCCATCAGCTGCACCTTGTGCTTCGCTTTCTTCGCTGCGGATGGCTGCAGCAGATACAGACCTTTGAGTATGCCCTCTTCCTGTCCGGCTTTCAGACCCGGGTGGCTGTAGTTCTCGTTCATCAGGGTGATGTAATAGAACACATCTTCCTGCTTCTCGACCATGCGTTTCAGGCCATCCTGAATGATCACCGCAACTTCGTGCGCGAAGGTCGGGTCATAGGGCATGCAGTTCGGTATGGTCGAAGCCAGCACATGGCTGTGACCATCTTCATGCTGTAAGCCTTCGCCGTTCAGTGTGGTGCGGCCTGAGGTGCCGCCGAGCAGAAAACCGCGTGCACGCATATCCCCCGCTGCCCAGGCCAGATCACCGATGCGCTGCAGGCCGAACATCGAATAGAAAATATAGAACGGTATCATCACTCGATTGTTCGTCGAGTACGAGGTCGCCGCGGCGATCCATGAGCTCATCGCACCGGCTTCATTGATACCTTCTTGGAGGATCTGGCCGGCTTTGTCTTCGCGGTAGTAGCTGACCTGATCTTTGTCGACCGGCTCGTAGAGTTGGCCTTGCTGACTGAAGATACCAATCTGACGGAAAAAACCTTCCATGCCGAAGGTGCGTGCTTCGTCAACGAGGATAGGCACGACACGCGGGCCGAGATTAGCGTCGCGCAGCAGCACGGTCAGGGTGCGCACATAGGCCTGCGTCGTCGAGATCTCGCGCCCCTCGGCAGTCGCATCCAATACCGGCTGAAACGCCGACAGCGGCGGGACTGGCAAGGTCTCTTCGGCGACACGACGGCGTTGCGGCAGATAGCCGCCCAGCTGCTTGCGGCGCTCGTGCAGATACTTCATTTCTGGCGCATCGTCGGACGGCTTGTAGAACGGGACGTCGTGTAGTTTGTCATCGGGCACCGGGATACCGAAGCGGTCGCGCATCTCGCGAATGGCATCGTCATCAAGCTTCTTGGTCTGGTGCGCGGTGTTGCGCGCCTCGCCCGACTTGCCCATGCCGTAACCCTTGACCGTTTTTACCAGCAGCACCGTCGGCTGACCCTTGTGCTCTTGAGCCGACTTGTACGCGGCGTAAATCTTGTGTGGATCATGACCACCGCGCAGCAAACGCCAGATATCGTCGTCCGACATATTGGCCACCAGCTCCAGCGCCTTGGGATGCTTGCCAAAGAAATGCTTGCGCACATAGGCGCCATCCTTGGCCTTGTAGTTCTGGTATTCGCCATCGACGGTTTCCATCATGATCCGCTGCAGCACGCCGTCCTTGTCGCGCGAGAGCAGATCGTCCCAGTTCGAGCCCCAGATCACTTTGATGACATTCCAGCCTGCACCCCGGAAATCGGCTTCGAGCTCTTGAATGATCTTGCCGTTGCCGCGCACTGGGCCATCGAGTCGCTGCAAGTTGCAGTTAATGACGAATACGAGGTTGTCGAGCATCTCGCGACCGGCCATGCCGATTGCACCCATCGATTCCGGTTCGTCCATTTCACCATCGCCGCAGAACGCCCAGACCTTTCGGTTGGCGGTGTCAGCGATTTGGCGAGCGTGCAGGTATTTCAGGAAGCGCGCCTGATAGATCGCCATCAGCGGACCGAGGCCCATCGATACGGTAGGGAATTGCCAGAAGTCCGGCATCAGCTTCGGATGCGGATAGGACGACAGGCCCTTGCCATCGACTTCGCGCCGGAAATTCAGCATTTGCTCTTCTGAGATGCGGCCTTCAAGGAAGGCGCGCGCATAAATGCCCGGCGAAGAGTGGCCTTGTATATAGAGCAGGTCGCCGCCATGATGCTCGGTCGGCGCATGCCAGAAATGGTTGAAGCCGATGCCCAGCATGTTCGCCAGCGACGCAAAGCTCGAGATATGGCCGCCCAGATCGCCATCGGCTCGGTTGGCCTTGACCACCATCGCCATTGCATTCCAGCGCATGTAGGAACGGAGCCGCTCTTCATATTCCAGATTGCCCGGGCAGTGCTCGCCCAGATGCGCGGGAATCGTATTGACGTAGGCGGTGTTACTGGAAAAAGGAATGTGCGCGCCGCGACGGCGGGCCAGATCAACCATGCGCTCAAGCAGATAGTGCGCGCGCTCCGCACCCTCCAGCTCAATTACGGATTCGAGGGCATCAAGCCACTCTTGCGTTTCCATCACATCGGGATCATTCGCGGCTTGCGCCAGGATGTTGTCGAGCTGGGCTGACATGAGCAGGTCTCCTTGCTTTTATGAGGTGCCGGGAGGCAGGTCGCGGGCCGGGTCACAGCCAGCATGCCTTTTATTCTGGCGGGTATCCAGAATTCACGGAAGTGTATCAGCACCGCCGATTTTTTCAAACTGCGATATTACATTTCATAATATGATAAGTAAACAAAAAGTAAACTGAAAAGGGGCTCTAATGTAATCGCTTGCGGCCTTCCGCGACGTCCGGAACGGCCTGACCTTGCACGGCATCAAACGAGGCCGCCCCGTATAATCAGGCCTCTATTCCTCCTCCACCTGCTCTCCTTATGAACGCAAAAATCATTGACGGAAACCTGCTTTCCAAACAACTCCGCGCCGAGGTGGCTGAACGTGCGGCCGCCCTCACCGCCAAAGGCAGGCAGCCCGGTCTGGCCGTGATCCTGGTCGGTGACAGCCCGGCATCGCAGGTGTATGTGCGAAACAAAATCAAGGCCTGCGAGGACAACGGCATTCACTCCGTGTTCGAGAAGTACGATGCGTCGATGTCTGAGGCCGAGCTGCTGGCGCGCGTGGACGCGCTCAACAAAGACCCGAAAATCAACGGCATTCTGGTGCAGTTGCCGCTGCCCCCGCACATCGATTCGCACAAGGTCATCGAAGCCATCGCTGCGGAAAAAGACGTGGATGGTTTCCATATCAGCAACGCTGGACTGCTGATGACTGGGCAGCCGCTGTTCCGGCCCTGTACGCCCTACGGCGTGATGAAAATGCTGGAATCGATCAATTATCCGGTGCGCGGTGCGCATGCGGTCGTGGTCGGCGCATCGAATATCGTCGGCAAGCCGCAGGCCATGCTGCTCTTGCAGGCGGGTGCCACCGTCACTATTTGTAATTCCAAAACACGCGACCTCGGTCATCATGCGCGCGACGCGGACATTCTGGTGGTGGCGACCGGCAAGCGGAACATCGTGACCGCCGACATGGTCAAGCCCGGCGCAGTGGTGATCGACGTTGGCATGAACCGCGACGATGCCGGCAAGCTGTGCGGCGATGTGGACTACGGCCCGTGCGCTGAGGTAGCCGGATGGATCACGCCGGTACCCGGCGGCGTCGGACCCATGACCATCACCATGCTGCTGGTGAATACGATCGAGGCCGCAGAGCGCGGCTGATCACTCGAACTGACCCAATCCTGAACCATGACTGATAACGCATTACTGGATTTTACTGACCTGCCCCGCTTCGATCTGTTCAAACCCGATCACGTGACGCCTGCGATCAGCCAGTTGCTGGACGAGGCGCGCGCTACCGTCGCCGCGCTTGAATCACCCGGGGCGCCCTTCAGCTGGCAGGAATTTGTGCTGCCACTGGAGCGCGTCACCGAGCGACTCGGACGCGCCTGGGGCGTGGTCGGTCATTTGAACGCCGTGGTTGATACACCCGAGCTGCGCGCCGCCTATAACGATAACCTGCCCAAGGTCACCGAGTTCTGGACCGAGCTGGGGCAAAACCTCAAGCTGTTTGAAAAATACAAGGCGCTGCAAGGCAGCGGTGAATATCAAACGCTGAACGCCGCGCGCAGAAAAATCGTCGATCATGCGATCCGTGATTTTCGTCTGGGCGGTGCCGAGCTACCGGACGACAAAAAAGTGCGCTTTGCCGAGATACAGGAGCAGCAGGCTGCACTGTCGACTCGCTTTTCCGAGAATGTGCTCGACGCGACCAACGCCTACGAATTTATCGTCGACGACGAAAGCCGCCTGTCCGGACTGCCGGACGATGTGAAACAGGCGGCACGCGCATCAGCGGAACGCGAAGGCAAGACCGGCTGGCGCTTCACGCTGCACTTCCCCTCGTATTTCCCAGTGCTGCAGTACGCGGACGACCGCGCTCTGCGCGAAACGCTCTATCGAGCCAGCGCGACCAAGGCATCAGAACTTGGCGCGAATCCGGACTGGGACAACACCCAAAACATTATCGACATCCTGAAGCTACGCGACGAAGAAGCACAATTGCTCGGTTATGCCAATTTCGCCGAAGTGTCGCTGGTGCCCAAGATGGCGACCTCGCCCCAGCAAGTAATCCAGTTTCTGCAAGATCTGGCCAAGCGCGCGCGTCCGTTTGCAGAGAATGACCTCGCGGAGCTGAAGAATTTTGCAAAAGCCGAGCTCGGACTGGATAAGCTCGACGCTTGGGACATGGCCTATGCCTCGGAAAAACTGCGTGAGAAACGGTACGCCTTCTCCGAACAGGAAGTGAAACTCTATTTCCCCGAGCATAAAGTCGTTGGCGGTCTGTTCAGGCTGATACAAAACATGTTCGGCGTCGAGATCCAGCCTGACCAGAGCCCGGTCTGGCATGCCGATGTGAAGTTTTATCGGATCGAGAAAAAAGGCCAGCTGATTGGTCAGTTCTATCTCGATCTGTATGCGCGCAAGGGCAAGCGTGGCGGCGCATGGATGGATGATGCACGCGGCCGCAAGAATCTTGCTGGCGACTTGCAGACACCGATCGCTTATCTGACCTGCAATTTCACCGAACCTGCGATCGTCGATGGTGTGAAAAAGCCAGCCTACTTCACGCATGATGAGGTCATCACACTGTTCCATGAATTTGGCCATGGCCTGCATCACATGCTGACTGCCGTTGATGAGCTAGGCGTATCGGGCATCGCCGGTGTCGAATGGGATGCGGTCGAACTGCCCTCGCAGTTCATGGAGAACTTTTGCTGGGAATGGGATGTGTTGCAGCACATGACTGAGCACACAGACACCGGTGAGACACTGCCACGTGATCTGTATGACAAAATGATCGCTGCGAAGAATTTTCAGTCTGGTATGCAGATGCTGAGACAGGTCGAATTTTCGCTATTCGACATGCATCTGCATTTCGATTTCGATCCGAACAGCAGCAAGACGGTCGCTGAGCTACTCGCCGAGGTACGACATCAAGTGGCCGTCATCATTCCGCCGGCATTCAACCGCTTCCAGCACTCGTTCTCGCATATCTTTGCCGGTGGCTATGCAGCAGGCTACTACAGCTACAAGTGGGCGGAAGTCTTGTCCGCGGATGCGTACGGCGCGTTCGAGGAAGCCCAGGGCGATCCAAACCGCCTCGCCGAGACCGGGATGGCGTTTCACCGCGAGATTTTGTCAGTCGGCGGTTCGCGTCCCGCGCTGGAATCTTTCACTGCCTTTCGTGGCCGCGAGCCCAGCATTGATGCGCTACTGCGGCACAATGGCATGGTGTCGGCCTGATCCACAACCTGGCGTAGAGAGCGATGACGCGCGTAGATTTTCATAGCAAGGTACCGGACAAGTTACTGTACGCTTGCCGTCTGGTGCGCAAGGCGCGCGCAGCGGACATGAAAGTCGTGGTGCATCTGGAGGATGGACGTCAGCTGCATGCGTTTGATGAGGCGCTGTGGACTTTTTCGGAACAGGATTTCCTGCCCCATGTTCAGGCAGGAGATGCGCTGGCCGCGCAGACGCCGGTGATCCTGTCGCAAGATGCGAATGATCCGCTCCCGCATCATCAGGTGCTGATCAATCTGTCACAGCGCACGCCCGAGCACTTCGCGCGCTTTGAACGTCTGTTCGAGATCTTGTCCACTGACGAGTCAGACCTCGCCGCAGGTCGAGAACGTTACAAACAATATCAGCAGCGTGGTTATCCCCTGACCCACTTCGTGGCGGAGAAAACATGAACCCACCGAACCAGCACGACACTGAGATCCCCGTCCTCACGGATATTCTTCACGAGGATGCGGTGGGTCCCGACGTAGCGACCGATACGGCGGCTAGCGAGGCAGCCGCCGAAGATGCCGAGCTGCTGCGCGAGATCGAGGAAGAGATCAGCGCGCGTATCGCTGCGGAACTTTCTGACCAGATACCCATTCTGATAGAGGCCGCGCTGCAAGAGCATCTGCCACCAGCGGTAGGCGCCAAGCTTCAGGCAGAAATCATGACCGCGCTGGCGGCGACGTTGCCACTCGCCGCCGAGGCCGCGACCGAACAGGTCGCCGGCACACTGGCACAGGAAATCGGCGCACTGCTGGAACAAAGACTGGAGATGCGGGTGCGTGAAGTCGTTGCTCAGGAATTCTCGCGATTGCAGCAGTGATACGGTGAACCGGCGATGCAAATACGCCTCCCTGTGGCGGAAATGACGCCGCAAACTCGGGACGGCTGCTTACAATTCGCGCGTCACCCATCTACTTGATGAATAGTTAGTGCGGCAGAGTGCCACCCAAGTCGCATCACCATCGAAAACACCGGAAGATTCAATGAAAGTCATCGTACTGGGCGCGGGCATCGTCGGCACCGCTTCCGCCTGGTTCCTGCACAAGGCCGGCCACGACGTTACCGTCATCGAGCGCCAGCCCGGCGCCGCTCAGGAAACCAGCTTCGCCAATGGCGGGCAAATCTCTGTATCGCATGCAGAGCCCTGGGCCAATCCCTCCGCACCGCTGAAAGTGCTCAAGTGGCTGCGCCACGAAGATGCCCCGCTGCTGTTCAGGCTGCGTCCCGAATGGCTGCAGTGGCGCTGGGGTCTGGAATTTCTACGCCAGTGCACCCCGGGTCGCACCGCACACAATATTCGCCAGATCGTCGCGATTGCCGAGTACAGCCGGCAAACCTTGCAAGCACTACGCGCCGAGACCGATATTGCCTATGACTGCGAGACGCGCGGGATACTGCATTTCTACACTGATGCGCGTGAGTTCGAGCAGTCGCTACCGGCAGCGCAGCTGATGCGCGACCTGGGCTGCCCGCGCGAGACGGTCAGCACCGAAGACGTGTTGAGAATAGAGCCTTCGCTCTCACCCGTGCGGCACAAGATCGTTGGCGGCGATTTCACCGCTACTGATGAATCAGGCGATGTACACAAGTTCACCACCGGGCTGGCTGACCATTGCGCGCAGGCTGGCGTGCAGTTCCGCTTCAATCATCTGGTCACCCGTCTGCTGGCCGAGGGTACCGGTGCAGCGGCTCGCATCTCCGGCGTGGAAGTGATTGATGCGCATGGCCGCCATCAGGTGCTGCAGGCAGACAGCGTGGTACTGGCAATGGGCAGCTTCTCGACACGGCTGGTCAAACCGCTGGGTATTGATCTGATGCTGTATCCGGGTAAAGGTTACTCGGCAACGTATCGCGTTCTCGATCCGGCACTGACGCCACGCGTGTCGCTGACCGATGATGGCCACAAGCTCGTGATCTCACGACTCGGCGATCGGCTGCGTGTTGCCGGTACCTGCGAGATCAATGGCTATTCGCGCGAGCTCAATCCTGTCCGCTGCGAGGCCATCACCCGGCGTGTTCAAGAATTGTTCCCAGGCGCTTGCGACTATGAACAGCCGCAGTACTGGGCGGGTCTGCGGCCGCTGACGCCATCGAATGTGCCTTACATCGGCCGAACGCCATACACGAATCTTTTTCTGAACACCGGACATGGCACGCTGGGCTGGACCATGGGCTGCGGCTCGGGTCGGGCGATTGCCGAGATCGTTTCCGGTCGTAGACCAGACATTGATTTCGAATTCACCGGTATGCGTTCGCGTACGCGCACCGGCAGTGTGGACGTCCTCCCCGCTTCAGCGATCCGCTCCTGACCATCGACAGCCATGCCGCGGCTGAACGCTGCATGGGTTGGCCACATCCGCTTCAGCAAAAGCCTCCCGCAGACAAATCGAAGATAATTCGGTTTTTGTCACCGGGAGGAATCATGCGCTTCACCCCAACCCTGCTGCCCCTGCTGTCGATCGCCTCGCTGCTGTCGGCGTCGGCCTATGCGCAAGAGCAAGTCGTGAAGATCGGACATGTCGCTCCGCTGTCCGGACAAGTCGCTCACCTCGGCAAAGATAATGAAAATGGCGGACGGATGGCGATCGATGCACTGAATGCAAAATCAATCACGATAGCTGGCAAGAAGATCAAGTTCATGCTGCTCGGGGAAGATGATGGCGCGAATCCGCAGCAAGGTACCGCCGCCGCGCAAAAGCTGGTCGATGCAAAAGTCCATGGCGTGATCGGTCACCTGAACTCGGGCACGACGATACCGGCCTCCAAGATCTACAACGATGCGGGTATCGTGCAAATTTCGCCTTCGGCCACGAACCCGAAGTACACGCAACAGGGATTCAAAGGGGCATTCCGTGTGGTTGCCAATGACGGGCAGCTGGGTGGTGCGCTCGGTCGCTATGCCGCCAGCACGCTGAAAGCGAAGAATGTCGCGATCATTGATGACCGCACAGCTTATGGCCAGGGCGTGGCTGATGAATTTGCCAAAGCGGCGAAGGCGGCGGGATTGAACATCGTCGGCCGCCAGTATACGAATGACAAGGCGACCGACTTCAATGCGATCCTCACCGCGATCAAGGGCAAGAACCCGGATCTGATTTTCTTCGGCGGCATGGATGCGGTCGGCGGCCCCATGCTGAGACAAATAAAACAACTGGGCATGACGCCCAAGTTCATGGGCGGCGATGGAATCTGCTCGGAGCAGCTGCCCTCACTGGCCGGCGACGGCATGACTGACGGGCAGGTGATCTGCGCCGAGGCCGGTGGCGTGGAAGACAGTCAGAAAAAAGGGCTGGAAGAATTCCGCGCAGCGTACAAGAAAAAATTCGGCACTGAGGTGAAGCTGTATGCACCGTATGTCTATGACGCCGTGATGGTGATGGCGGCCGCGATGCAAAAAGCGGATTCCGTCGAACCCGCGAAGTACTTGCCCGAACTGGCTAAGATTCGTTATCAGGGCGTGACGGGCCCCATCGAATTCGATGAGCGCGGCGACATGAAGCATGGCACGCTGACGCTGTATACCTTCAAGTCGGGTAAGCGATCACAGATTGCCGTGACGAAGTGATCTGCAAAATGCTCGGCATCATGCGCATCACGGCTGACGCACCGTGATAAAAAAGCGCTCCTCGGAGCGCTTTTTGTTTGGTCTGTCTGCCGATTACTTCAGCGACAGC
>JACCEB011577053.1_pt1 | contig 13724 bp, 14 predicted proteins | sample 7454761 | NCBI WGS metagenome assembly JACCEB01 (sample SAMN15323454, study PRJNA562643) | freshwater metagenome | isolation source: river surface water | place: USA:Blue River Watershed | collected 2017-08-18 | reverse complement strand
GCTGGATTCCGGCTTACCAAGCCTGGAGATCAGAGAATCCTGGAAAGAAAACCCCTCTGGCGGTTGTGGGAATTCTTTCTACTTTCATTGTCTGGTTCATCGCGACTTTGCCGGCGGCTTATGAAGTCCTAGTTCTGCTTCTTCCTTGGTCGCTCGGCTGGACTTCAACGGTGAATGTAGTTCTGGCGCGAACGCTCTTTTGGTTTTTTGGCCACCCTTTGGTCTATTTTTGGCTGCTCCCGGCCTACGTCATGTACTACACGATGCTGCCGAAACTTTCGGGCGGGCGCCTTTATTCCGATTTCGCGGGGCGCTTTGCGTTCATGATGTTTGTGGTTCTTTCCGCTCCCATCGGGTTTCACCATCAGTATTCCGACCCAGGCATTCGAACGGCTTGGAAAGCTTTGCATGGGGTTTTGACCTTTGCCGTCGCTATTCCCAGCATGCTCACTGCTTTTACGCTCGCGGCATCGATGGAAAATGGAGCGCGTGAACGCGGAGGTAAAGGGCTTTTTGCTTGGTGGGGAAAACTCCCTTATTTCTCGGCGAACGATTGGCTCTTTTCGTACCTGTTTTGTGGCCTGATCTTATTCATCTTCGGGGGAATCACGGGAATCGTGAACGCCTCCTACCAAATGAACTTGGTCGTCCATAATACCTCGTGGATGCCTGCTCACTTTCACATGACGGTAGCGGGTCCGGTCTTTCTAGCGCTGATCGGCATGACCTTGATGTTGGTGTCCCAGCTCACTGGAAAACCGTTGGGTTCGCCTGCACTCCGGCTTTCCGTGCCTTACCTTTGGATGGTTGGAATCTTGATCATGTCGTCTGGGCTCTTCTTGGGAGGCGTTCGCGGAGAGCCGCGTCGCACGAACTTGGGTCTGAGTTACACAAACCCCGATTCCCCCCTCTTTCGGCATGAATGGATTTCTAGCACCACCATGGCCGCTGTGGGGGGTACGCTCATGACGCTTGCGATGGTGTTTTACTTCATCGCGTTTTTCAAAATGATCTTCTCCAAGAAGACCGTGGAAAAGCCTGAGTTGAATTTTCCAACTTCAGAACCTCTTCACGACGAGAAAGTGCCAGTGCTCGAGAACTTCCGTCCCTTTTTGGTCGGTGCTGTCGTGATGCTGGTTTTGGCCTACGTTCCACCGCTTGTGGACATTGCTCGAGGGAAAGTGCCCGGAGCGGTTCCGTTCCAGCCTGATTCTCCGATTCCCATTCAGACCTCAGCGAATCGGTGATTCAGGTAACCCCTTTTTAGCAGGAGTCCACAGTCATGCGGAAAGTCCAGCAGCGGATTCAGGGAGTTTTAATCGTAATTTCCTTGTTGGTTACCCACCTTCAAGCCAAAGCGAACCCAGACTTTCCTGAACCGCCGCTGGAATCCCGTGTCGTCGGCCAGCGCCTACCGGGTGACGCAGTTTTTCGGGACGAGTCGGGTGCGCCGTTTTCTTTGGTCGAGCTTCGGTCCGAAGGAAAACGTTTCTTGGTGGCCCCGCTTTTTACGTCTTGCAAGCACACTTGTGCGGCGATCGCTGCAGGTGTGAAGGGGGCAATTCAAGGAATTCCACTCCAGGAGCGTCCTCGGGTGGTGCTTTTGTCATTTGACCCTGAAGATACTGCCGAAGGTGTGGCGAGCTTCCGTAAGGCACAGCAGCTTCCTTCAGATTGGCGAATTCTCTTGGGGAACTCCGATAATATAGCGCGTGTTTTACAGGTCCTTGATTTTCACCCGATGAGAAGCAGTGAGGCGGGGTTCCTGCATCCCAATGCCGTTTTCGCCCTCGACTCTACCCTTCGTGTTCGTGGCATCTTCCCGGGGACGAGACCCACTTCAGATTGGCTCCTAAAAGTGTGGGATCAAGCTTCCGTCTGGGGGCTCTTAGACTGGCCGATGATGGATGCGCTTCTTCTCGTGGTCGGAGTGATGGGTTTCATTGGGGGCGCGATGATTTTGGGACATGGCTGGAGTTTATCGCAGGATCGGAAGATCAATTCACGTCCTGGGTCAAGTGCTTGAGGCTTTCCAATTCAAAGGTGGGGTGCACTCCCTCGGGGCAATCGATCATTCGTGCGTTAACCCAAAGGGTGTCGATCCCTGCTCGATTTCCGCCTAAGATATCCGAGTGAGGGTTATCCCCAATCATCAGGATACGGTGACGGGCCGGCTGTCCCATTTGTTCAAAAGCATATTGGAAGATCTCGGGTTCTGGCTTCGCAAAGCCTACCTGTTCTGAAATGACGAGTAAGTCGAAGAAAGACCTGAGTCCTGTTCGCTCCAGCCGAATTTCTTGAAGATCAACAAAGCCGTTGGTGATGATTCCAAGCCGAGTGTTTCCATGAAGCATGGAGAGGAGCTCTTTTACGCCATCCATCGGGGTGCAAAGATCGGCCATCGCGAGAAGGAATCCTCGGTTCAATTCTAAGGCATCTACTTTCAAACGTTCACTCCAAGCTTCAAACCGGCGCTTCTTCAGAGTCTCGGCAGTGATTTTTCCATTTTGATACTCCCCCCAGAGCGGCAGGTTGGTGGCTTGATAGGCCTGGTAGTCAGCCGGAGTAAAATCAACACGGTAGGATGAGAAAAGCTTTCTGAGGCCTGAGTAGGAATCAAAGCGAAAAAGGGTGTCATCAGCGTCGAAGAGGACCCACTCGTAATGGTTTTCGCTCAAGCGATTTCGAAGCAGCATGGCGGTTGGGGTTAGCAGCGGGCCGCTTTCAGTGTCGAGGGAATTATGGAGTGTAGGGGAGTGCCTACAGTTGAGGTTAGAAAAACCTACACTTCAATTTCATGGAAACGTGAAAGGACTTATTTTGAGCGCTTTCCATTGAACTTTCTGGTTGGCCCGACCCTTGCTGAAGGGGGCAGATTATGCGTCACGAAAAGAGTGAGTCTCATCGGGAAAACCAAGCATCTTCATTTCGACTTCGGGAAGTTCTGACCCCGGAAGCGGGAAAGACTTTGCTCTGGGCGGTGATTCAGCAAAGCCTGGTTGCGCTTTCCACCGTTTTTCTGGCCCGCTTAGTCGGCGCTATTCACGCAGGCGCTCAGGTCGGAGTTTGGCTTGGGCTTTACTCGGCTGCGCTCGTGCTTCCCTACATTCCGGGAGGGTTGATGATTCTCAGTCGACGGGCATGGGCTCTTCAGGCTGAGGAAAGGTTTTCTCGAGCCTTTCAGAAGCGGTGGTTTGGGAAGCCCGCTGCTTGGAATGACTCTCAGATCCGGGACTCCAACGTTGCTGTTTTTACGAAGGAAGGCCCCAGCTTGATTCAAGACCTGACACTCTTTGGGGAGGACTTAGTGGTCTTGACCCTGAACGCGGGACTTTCGGTTTTGGCCCTGGCCTGGGTGGTCGACTCGACCCTATTCATCACATACAGTTTGGGTCTCTTCTTGGGTTTTATTCTCGTGCGAGCGCAGGCTCAGAAAATGGGGCGCTTGGCTCAGGCGCTTGAGCAAAGTCGCCTTGGCCTCACCCATCAAAGGATGCAGGTCTGGGATAATGTCTCCTTGGGGAATCGTCACTCCCATCAACTTTGGTGGAGTCGGTTTCGGGAAGCTTTCTTGAAGCACTTCCGGGACGATCAAACTCAGACCCTTCATCTGCAGGTATTCTCCACTTTGTCGGGCTGGCTGATGGTTGCTCCCACGTTAGTCTTGTTGGTGAGTCGCCTTCTTTCGGGCAAGCTCCCCCCTGAGCAGCAGTTAGCTCTAGTCGTGATTATGCCGCGGCTTTATATGGTGATGAACGCTTCTCACAACCTTCTCAAGCGGAGCATGGAGTGGGGGGCTATCTCGGGGCGTTGGACGGCATTCAGTGAATCACTTGCCTTGAATGCGCCGTCGATTGGCGGCCGGGTGAGCTACCCGAAGCTTCAGATGCGCTTAGAGGGCGAATCGAGGGAGCTGCAGGTGAGAGGTCTCGAGGATATTCTGGACGGACTGAATCGGAGTCCCCGGGTGACTTTAAGGGGCGAAAACGGGGCCGGAAAGAGTTCGGTCTGCCTCCTTTTGAAGGAGTCCTTGGGCGAACAGGCCTTTTTCCTGCCCGCGCATCATCAGCTGGCTCTGGGGAGTGATCTTGCCCCTGGCTCGACCGGTCAGCGCCAGGTTGCAGGTTTAAAAGAGGTGATTTCCCGGCGTGCAGCGCAGATTCTTCTTTTGGATGAGTGGGATGCCAATTTGGATGTCGCGAACCGAGACCAAATGGAATTTTGGCTGGATCGGGCCCTGAATGAGGGCTTTCGGGTCGTGGAGGTCCGCCATTCTTCCTCTCCTTCGATTGTTTAATTTTTGACAAGAACGGTTGGTTGTTCTAGGTTTCGGCCCGAAATGAAAGATTTTACGAGCCTTGAACTTCTGCCGTCGATCCAAGAAACCCTCTCCGAAAAAGGACTGGTTCGCCCGACGGATATCCAGTCGCGCGTCTTGCCGGCTTTGCTTTCGGGTAAATCGGTTGTGGGAATTTCCGAGACGGGTAGTGGCAAGACACTGGCTTACGCTTTGCCGGTCCTTCATCAGTTGAAGTCCCTAGAAAACGCGGGTTCGCTGGTCCAGGCAGAAGGGCACCCTCGCGCGGTGATCTTGGTTCCTGCGCGCGAACTGGGCGAGCAGGTGACGCGAGTTTTTAAGCCCTTCACTCACACCACCCGTCTTCGCGTGCGAAGTGTCGTGGGTGGAACCGATTTTGACGTCGCTAAGCGAAACGTCAGTGGTGCTTTCGATATTCTGGTTGCGACGCCCGGGCGCCTGATCAAGCTTCTCGACCGAGGGTTGGTGAACCTCAGCGACGTGCGGGTTTTGGTTTTTGATGAAGCCGATCAGATGCTCGACGCAGGATTTTTACCCAGCGCCGTTCGGATCTCGGGCGACTGCAAGCCCCATCATCAGATGGTCCTTTTCTCGGCAACCGTTCCACCCAAAGTGCAGGAGCTGATTTCCCAGCTTTTCACGAATGCGGAAGTCATTCGAAGTGAAGGAAGCCATCAGCTGGTTTCCGGTTTGACCACTCGAAATCTCTCGATCGAAAATGGGAAGCGTTTCCCGGTTCTTGAGTCGCTTCTCGAGACTTCGGTTGAAGGTGGGACCATGATCTTCACGAATACGCGCGAGCAATGCGACAAGCTCGCCGACGAAATGAAAAAAGTGGGTCACACCGCTGCTGTTTACCGCGGCGAGATGGACAAAATGGAGCGTCGTAAGAATTTGAAGCTTTTCCGAGAAGGAAAGATTCAATTTCTGATTTCGACTGATCTGGCTTCACGCGGACTCGACGTCGAGCACGTGGGGCGCGTGATCAACTACCACTTGCCCCAGCAAATGGAGAATTACATCCACCGAGCAGGTCGTACCGCGCGCGCGGGTCGAAAAGGGGTAGTGATCAACTTCGTCACTGAACGCGACGAAGCGTTTGTCGCGAAAGTTCAGCGCTTGGAGTCGAAGAAGTCCCTCGGGCCGAAAAAGGATACCTCTGCGGAATGGCCGAGCGAGCCTGCGCACGAGAAGCCCAAAGCCCGAATCATTCGTCCCAGCGGGATCGTCGTGAAGACGCGTGAGTCGAGCACTTCCGTGCGTCCGATCCTCCCCGTTCGTTGAAAGCGCGTGAGGGTTTCATCGTGGGGCGGGTTTTTTGGTTGGTTTTAATGGTTTTTGGAGCGCTTGCTCCCGGGTCGAGCTGGGCTTGGGTGAAAATCGAGTGCTCGCGAAACTTGAAAGAAGACTGTGCTTCCGACCAAGCCCGTGCATGCTTTGATAGCTTAAGGCAGCGAATTTTTATTCGCTGTGTGCCTGGGATTGACGAAAGAACGAGTTGCGGAGAAATCCCAGCGATGCGTCCTGATTTCGATTTTGTCATGGCTCGCTGCAGTCTTTTGCATGAGTGCGATCATGCGCGGAGCTTTGAAAATCAGTTTCGTATATCCGCTTGCATGGACGAGTACTCGGCTTACACCCAAGGTTTTCGCTGCTACCGAGACGCCTATCATCAGTTCTGTCCGGGGCACTTGAATCCGAAACACTGCAATGCTTTGAAGAATCAGATTCTATTCACAAAGACTGCTCTGAGTTTTCTGCGGTGTGTGCAAAAGAACGATGATTCGAAAGCATGCTTAAAGACATGCCAAACTCAGTTTGACGCAGAAGAGTGTAATCGAATTTATCAAGCCTACGCTGGCTGCTCGAAGCACCATTGAGTTTGAATGCGCAGCTCAGTTCGAAGTTTCAGATTCTAACTTACTGATAAGCGTGGAGAGATTTTTCGACGATCTCGCTTAAAATCTTGGCAAAGCTTGCGACTTTCTCGGATCGGTTCCTTCTCCAACGCTCTTCGACTTTCCAGGAGTAGTCGAGTTGTTCGGTATAGGCTTCGAGTTCCATGGGGTTCGGGCCTTTCAGAAGAGTCGAGACGTTGGAGGCCGCGAGTACGGCAACGTCTCCAATGACCCAATAGCGTCGGCCTTGGCGGCAATGGATATTTTCGTGAAAAAGCATCGAAGCGAGAAACATCTGGCTCGCCTTTTCGCGAACAGCTTGGGTCATTTTGGGCTCAAAGTAGGGAAGAAGCCCATCCATGGATTTGAGTTTTCGAGCTTTCAGTCCCGATACGGTTCCTTCTAGGCTGAGAAAAGGCTCGGCAATGGCGATGATTCCGCTCATGGGGTTCGTAAAGCCAAACCCCTTTTTAAGCCAGACTTTGATCTTACCTTGGTTCAGGCGCTGCAAAAGCTCGGCTCCGGCAGCTACGTCGATCGGAGAAATCTCGCTCTCGATCACTTGCTGAACTCGAAGGTGCTCTTCGAGACTAAGCATCCTAGAGACGCCAGGAACGTCGATCGTGGCGCTGGCTGAACTTGCGGGTGGCGCAAGCACGAGTCCCAGGACGAAGCCGACGATGAATTTCAATTTCCACACCCGCTTTTGATTCCCCATGGACGCTTGGGGTACCGCTCGGGAAGCGAGCTTGTCAACGCCGCTGCCAGGAAGGGCAGGTGGGATGCTCTTGTTAGGTTTTACTCCGCCGCTTCGTCAGCACTCGCCTCAGGAGCGCCCAGCCCTGAGTGGGGTAATAACGGAGCGGAACTTGGATTCTTTTCCCTGCGAGTCACATTGAGCTCAAGGTCGGTTTTTGCCTGAGCGATTGCCTTTTGGACAGCAGCATCGGGAATGGCCGCGCATGTTTTTAAGGCTCCGCGAAACTGGGTTAGCACCAGGTTGATGCCGTCGCTTTGTGTTCCTTCGCGCTGCGTGGCTTTTCTTGCGCCCACTCCGACGGTTTTTAAGATCCGGACGATCTGGCGCTTGAGTGCAGTCATGACGCTTGGGTGAGCTTCGGTTCTGCAAATGGCACGAAGAACGTCCTTGGCCGGAACTTTTTCTTTCGGGCCGAGAGGCGTGACTTTTTGATCAGGCGTCACCCAAACCATGCGAGGCGTTTTTGAGGTGACCGAAAGGAGGTAATCCTTTTCGTCAGCGGGACGCGCCATGATGACGTCGATCAGCACGGGCTTCTGGGTGGTTGGCAATCCACCGGGGATCGCGCAGAAAGCGCCTGAAGGTAGTTGGTGAGGATTGAAGTGATAAAATCCCACGTCACCGCGGTGATTCTTTTCTAAATCTAAAAAGGTAAAAGCTCCGCGTCCCCCGTCTCCATATTCGCTGTCGATATCGAGGTGGTTTTCTCGCGGATCCAGTCCCGATCCGTGATGGAGCTCGGTCAAGCATTTCGAAGCTTGGGTGACGAGAACCTGGCTTGCTTGGGCGGCTGGGGCAATGGCCAGAGCGCCAATGAGCAGGGCAGGGGCGAACGAGTCGGGCTTGGGCGTGAGTCTCATTTGATCAGTCTACGGGAAGTCAGGTTTTTTTGGAGATTCCCGTGGGCTGGCCTGAAGTGACTTGGATTCAGTTTGACGCTACGCGGTAAATTCTCGTATGAATCGTGCCCGGGGGTACTTTTCGGATGTCTCAGTTGAATTTTCTTCGAATTTCACGGTCCGTATTGGGGTGGGTTTTATTTTTGCAGGTTGGAGGCGCTTTTCAGGCGACGGCCGCAGAAGCCCAATCGAGTCGCCCTTGCGGGGTAGCCGAGGTGTGCCTAGCTCTGCGGAAAACCCGAGTCACATCCGATGCTCGCCCCCCTGTCCAGGTCGACCAAGATGCGGTTTTGACTCGAGTGAATCGGATCTGGAGTCAGTGCGGAATTGGCTTTTTTTGGGAAACCGAGAGGGTCTTGGACCTTCAGTACCTGCCGATTCAAGGCCCACTCAAACGCCCCGATCAGCTGGTTGAGCTTGCTTGGATTTTGCCTGAGTTCCGGCAACTCGAAGTCGTTTACACAAACAAATGGTATGGCGAGTTAGGTGGCGATTTCCGGATCTCGGCTCGTGCCGGTGTGGCTTTGAATTCAATTGAAGTCGATACACGTGCCGACTTACCGGCAGTTATCTTTATGAACGAGCCGTTTCGCAACGAAGGCACCGTTCTGGCTCATGAACTCGGCCATGTATTAGGACTCGTTCACCGGGATGTTCCGGATACGACTCCCAAGCACTTTCGGCCCGGAATGATGTACCCTTCGATGAAATCGGCCAACACGGTTTGGAGGTTCTCGGAGGACGAGTGCCTTCTCGCTCGCAAGACGGCCGAAGAGCGCTGGCGTGAAGCCCTTCGCTAAAGGGCTACCAGCAGAACGGCCTAGGGCATTCTTCTTTGCCGGTTTTTGGCGTAAGGTGGCGGCATGTCGTTGTTTCACCCGCGCAATCGTCACCAGGGCCGCTATGATTTTCCGAAGCTTCTGGAGGCGAGTCCTCGCCTCAGTCGATTTGTGATTCAAACTCCTCGGGGTGAGGATTCTATTCCTTTTGCTGACGAGGACGCCGTAAAGGCCCTGAATCAGGCGCTTCTGGCGTCATTTTATGGAATTCAAGGCTGGGACATCCCAGAGGGATATCTCTGTCCTGCGATTCCCGGACGCTCCGATTACCTTCACTACTTGGCCGATCTTTTAGCGGATTCTCATGAGGGAGAAATTCCTCGGGGAGATGGGGTTCGGGTTTTGGATGTTGGCGTCGGGTCGAGCTGTGTTTACCCCCTGATTGGGCGCGGAGAGTACGGCTGGAGTTTTGTCGGAGCTGATATCGACACGGCGGCTCTGGAATCTTCCGCAAAAATCCTTCGCTCGAATCCTAAGATTCAAGAAGGAGTCGAGCTTCGAAAGCAAGTAGTCCACCGCTCGGTTCTGCGCGGTGTGGTTCGAGCGGGCGAGAAGTTCGATGCGGTGATCTGCAATCCACCGTTTCACTCGTCTCAAGCGGAAGCACTCGCTGGAAGTGCGCGTAAGTGGCGGAACTTGGGGCGAGGCAAAAGTCAGCATTTGAATTTCGGCGGTCAGGCGGCAGAACTTTGGTGCCCAGGCGGTGAAGTGGCTTTTGCTCAAAAAATGATCGAAGAGAGCGTGGGCTTCGGAAAAGAGATCCGTTGGTTTACGATTCTGATCTCGAAGGAGTCCCACCTCCAGACTCTTTACGCAGCACTCGAGCGAGCTGATGTCGAAGAGTACCGCACCATCGATATGGCGCAGGGGCAGAAAATCAGCCGGTTCCTCGCTTGGAGTTTTCAGAAAGACGCATGAGTTACTTAGAAACAGAAATTCAATGCCCGTACTGTTTTGAGTGGATCACGCTTTTTGTCGATCCGGCAGGTGGCGCGGTGCAATCGACGATCTCGGATTGTGATGTGTGCTGCCGTCCGATCGAGCTTCAAATCCGGGTCGATGAAGAGTCGGAAAGCGCTTCGGTTCGCGCTCGTCGTGATAGCGAGAGTCCGTTCTAGTTCAGCGCTTTCGCAAGTCCGTTCTAGCTCAAATCGATAGGTCAGTTGGATCGAGGAGCGATCCTATTTGATTTGCGCGACCAACGCCGTAGTGAACGCCGTATCGGTTTTGAATGCGGCGCCAGGGAGAGGTTGATTCGTGTATCGAATACGGTAGCCCACTTTGAAAGAAAGGTACTTGGCGAGCATCGCGCTGAGCGAAGGCTCAACGTTCAAACGGTAGTCAGAAAATTCAGCTAAGCCCGGCAGGAATTCGGCGGAAAGTTTTCCCGAAACATTTGGATTCAGGGGAGCCGAGATTTCGCTAAAAGTTCGAAGAAAGCGCAAATGGCGGCGAGACCCAGCAACGAGGTTCTCAATGGTGAGCCGATAACCGGCTTCAAAAGCCCAAATCGCTTCCTCGTTGTTCCAGATCGAGTACTTCAAGCCTAAGTCCGAGCTATGCCGTTGATTGAATCCGGCAAAGGGATTGCTCTCGACTCCGACCCCGGCGTAGCCGCTGGTATTGCCCGAGATTTTCTCTTCCCACTTCAGCTGGCTTCCCCAGTTCTTGGCTTTTAGGATGCCGTCTGTCGTGGTTCGTAGGTAATTGCCGCCAAGCTTCAGGAAATGGCTGTCCCAGCCGTAGGAATTGGACTGCTTTAAGTCGCTTGAACTCGTTTTTGAGTTTCCACTCGTGAGCACGACTCCAAGTTCGGACTCGTTTTTGATGCCTTCGGCCGAAGCAGTCGAAATCAGCAAGAAAAGGCTCGGAAGGATCGAAAGGATTGAAAGTACGAAGGGGCAGGGTTTTCTTTGCGGTGAAATTCTCGTCATAGGCCGGTTTGATCGGGTTAAACTAGGGGTATGCTTCGCGGGCATTGGGTGATTCTCGGGTGTTTGCTCGGCTTTGGACTTTCTTCGGATGCAGGGGCTGCGCCTACTGTCAGGCCCACGCCTAGGCCGAAAATGAAGCAGGAGGCGAGAACTCGCTTTCCGCTGATTCTCTACTACCATCAGTTTTCATCGAAATCTCGCGATGCGTTTCGTGCGCAGCTTCAAGGGCTTAAGGATCAGGGCTACCAGTCCATTCAGTCCGAGGATCTGATTCGGTCTCTCGTCACTGGAAAGCCGCTGCCCGAAAAGTCGGTCTTGATCCATATCGACGACGTTTACGAGAGTGCTTACCGCGTCGCTGTGCCGCTTCTTCGAGAATTCAAGATGAAGGCCGAATTCTTTGCGCACACTCAGTTTGTGGGCTCAGAAAAGGGCGCTCCGAAAATGACTTGGGCGCAGCTGCGTGAGTTAGAGAGCGATCCGCTGTTTCAGGTCAGTTCTCATACCCTGACGCATCCGGATCTAAGAAAGACGGTGGGCGTGGTTCCTCAAGCTCAGTGCCAGAATTATACGAGTCTTCTGGCGCAAGAGCTGAAGCAGCCCATTTTGGATTTAGAGAAGCAGCTTGGGCCAGAAAAAATGCCAGCGGTTTTGGCTTACCCCATGGGTAAGTACAATTCATCGGTGCGGGCCGCAGCTCAGGATTATTACCTCCTTGCCTATGCAACCGAGTTGTCTCCGGCTGATTCGGAGAAAAGCCCATCTTGGCTCTATGAAATTCCGCGCACTAAGATGGAGCCTCATTACGATCTTCTTGAGACCATCTCTGAGCATGAGAAACGCGTCTCGAAGTTAAATCTTCAGTCTGAGACTTTGAAGCTCCCCGAGAATTGGAAGAAGCGTGCGAAGCGTTGGCTTCACTCCGGGTTCCTTGCGGAGGGGATGTGGTAGGGCGTGAGATCCATCGGTTGATGGGATTTTGAGTTCTTCTTCTGTTTTTAGAAATTATTTTGAAGATTTCGAAGATTCTCTTACGATTTAGGTATGAAAAATAGCGCCCGTACTCGGATCAGATGGGGGCTTGCCCTCTTTTTGTTTGGGCTTTTTGGTATGAGACCTCAGTCTGTAGGTGCTTCGGATTTTGGAACGTACTACGCAGGCGGGTCCGCTTTTTTTCAGACGACTGATAATTACAGCGTGGCTCCCAGCTTTGGATGGCGCCCGCGGCTTGATCTTGGAAGTCGCCTAGGCTTGAATTTTCCATTCGGTGCCACCTTGGCCAAGGCCACTACGGGCACACATCTGGTGGTTGATGCGGCGCTCGATTTCAGTTGGAGGAGTCTCTTTGGCTTCCTTCGTCCTGACTTAGGGCTTGGCGCTCAATACTGGATCGGCGTCAGTCCCACGAACGAGGCTGTCATCCTCGCGCCTCGGGCCGGATTGTTCTGGCAGCGAGATCCGAAAGGGTTTCTTGCGGCTCTCGGAGTGCGCTGGAGTTACCAAACAACGACTTTGAACTTTTTCTCATCGGGTTTCAGTTTTTATTCGCGCTATGAGCTCGTGGCGGAGTTTCACCTATGATTCGGAAACACTGTTTTTTTCTTACTGTTGTGGCTGCTGCATTCGCAGGATGTGGCCCCGGAATTTTGGGACCTTGTCCGGACACTCCGGTTTTGACTGCGCTGCCTTTTGATGCCAGCGACCTGGGTACCGTGACTCCGCTCGGGCAATTAAACCCTCCTTCTCACACTCTCCCAACCGAGCACATGTATTTCAATTACGCTTCGCCGGGGAGCAAAAAAATTGCGATCTACGCGCCAGGCGACATTGTGATCTCTCAAATTGGCCGTGCCGCTTATCAGAACCGTACTTATACCTACGACTACACGATTGATTTTGGTCTCTGTCATTCGATGACGGGGCGTTACTCGCACGTCCTGAGCTTGGACTCAGGTCTTATCGATAAAGTAGGGGAATTTAATGATTGCAGCTCATACTCAACTGCTGACGAGACGATTACGACCTGTAAGTCGACCAAGAAAGTGAGCCTCAAAGCGGGTGCAGTGATTGGATATTCCGGCGAAGTCGTTGCTATGCATGGGATGGACTTAGGAATCCATGATTCGAGAGTTTCCAACTCCTTTGTGAATGCATCACGGCACAAAAATGAGATTCACAGTGCTTCTCCTTACAATTACTACACTGATGCGCTCAAGCAGGTGATCGCCTCGAAAATGATTAGTGTCGACGGCGCTCATCGTGTGGCTGAGCCGCAGGGCGGCGAGATCGCGTATGACATTGCCGGAACTGCGCAGGGATCATGGTTTAAGGTTGGGGGGACGGGGTTTTTCGAGGGCTATGCGTTGGCTCTTGCGAAAGATCCTTTCTTACCAAATATCTTAGCGTTCTCGATTTCACTTTTAGGAACGTCTCAGGATTCTAAAGTCCTTCATTTCGCCCCACAGAGCACGGGAAGCGTCCGAACCCCGTTCGCGTCAGTTTCCGCTGCTGGGGGTGTGTACTGTTACGACACTCTCTATGCGGATCGGATTCTGCAGACGGCTGTGTCGAATACAATCGTGCTCTTGCAGCTTCAATCGAACGGCCAACTACTTTTTGATGTCCAGAGCGGGGCATCGTGTGGTTCCGGGCCTTGGGCCATGAGCGCAAACGCGGTGACACTCGAGCGTTGAGGCTCTCTTTGAGGTGTCTTTTCTGAAAACGTTTTCGGCGAGGCGATACCTTTTTGAGCCGACCTCCGTACTCACCTCTGACACCCTAAGGAGGTTCAGAGATGAAGCGATCTTTTGTTTGGCTTGCGCCTTTCTTGATGCTGGGATTTTCAGCCTGTCAGGGTTCGCCCGAATCAGCCAATCTTCCCGATACCTCGCTGTCGGATACGGTCAATCCAAGGCTCCCGACCCAGTCGGGTGCTCCCCATTCTGGCTATGCCACCGCAGTCTTACTTTTCAACGGAAGCGGCGTTTCTACCTCGGACTGGCAAACGACCGAGGGACTCATTCAGTCCATGGGGCTCAGTTACGACCTCGTGAACACCGCTCAGCTGAACGCCATG
>JACCEB010767264.1_pt1 | contig 13728 bp, 11 predicted proteins | sample 7454761 | NCBI WGS metagenome assembly JACCEB01 (sample SAMN15323454, study PRJNA562643) | freshwater metagenome | isolation source: river surface water | place: USA:Blue River Watershed | collected 2017-08-18 | reverse complement strand
CGCGCACGTTCGACAGCGCAAGTCGCGTCACGTCCTCTTCACGCGTGGTGGTCTTGCGCGCCTTCAACGAACTCCCCATCGCAACTAACTTCCAGACTTCCTCGATGGACGTCGCGACGCCAGTCCCGATGTTGATGACGAGACCACCACCACGGTCATACGCACGCGCAAGGGCATCGACCGCATCGTCGATGAACACGAAATCACGTGTCTGTTTCCCAGAGCCGAAGATCTCCGCATCAGTTCCCCGCACGACTGCCGACGCGAATGCTGCGACGACGCCATCTTGTGGTCTCTGGCGCACCCCATAGACGTTCCCCATCGCGAGCGCACAGAACTCGATGCCGTACCGTTCGCGATACACGTTGAGCACATCGACCATCGTGTTCGCCATCACGTGTGACACGCCGATCGCCTCTGTTCGTCGGCCCTCTTTCACCGGCTGATGCTTCGCTTCGATTTCGCCATACAACAATCCAGCGGGGATCGCGACGACGACACGACCAACACGGTGCCGCCTTGCGGCTTCAAGTACACCAAGCAATGCAGGAAGGGAACGCGTGATCGACAACGAATCCGATGCGCTCGGCTGCAGGATCGCAAGGTGATAGATGACTTCTGGATTACGCAGTCCAACGAGTTCGGCAAACTCGAGCGAGGTCACGTCGAGATGATGGAAGCGCAGTGATCCACCCATCGACCGTGCGGTGGCCAGATTGGCGAGGGAACCCGTTGACAAGTCATCGACCACGTCGACGTCGTGACCATCGGCGAGCTGTCGCTCGACCAGGTGCGAACCGATGAATCCTGCACCACCACAGACCATGACGCGTGCCATGACTAGGCCCCTTCGACTCGTGGCACGCCTCGGTCTTCGATCGTTTCGCCGTCGGCGACGATCCCGTCATGGGCGACGATCACGTTGCGCAGCGTGGCGTTCGCGCCAATTGAACCGTGGACGATGCTGTCTGAGACTCGCGCGCCCGCACGCACACTCGCACCCGCGAGGAGGACCGAGTGTTCGATCCGTGCGCCAGCCCCAACCGACACGCCCTGTGAAACGACGGAGTCAACGACCGTCGCCGTTGGATCGATGTCATTCGACTGGACTGCGCACGACTCGAGGGTGGCGTAGTGCACGTTGGCGTCGATGTAGGTGTTCGGTCGCCCAGCATCGATCCAGTAGCCCCGCGTCGACATCGCATACAGCTCACCGCGACGGACCATCTCGGGAAACACGACTCGCTCGATCGACAACTTCTCGTTTCCGGGCATGAGGTCGAGCGCGCTCGGTTCGAACACGTACGTCCCGGCGCTCGCGTAGCGGCTCGTCGTCTCGCTCGCCGACGGCTTCTCCACGAATCGTTCGACCTTTCCGCGCTCATCGATCTCGACGATTCCGAACTGGCTCGGGTCTTCGACCGTCGTGAGCGAGATCGTTCCCATGCCCCCACGTGACCGATGGAAGGCAACGAGTTCGGCAACGTCGAGGTCACACATCACGTCACCGTTGGCCACGACGAACGTGTCGTCGATGTTGGCTTGGCGTGCAGCGAATCCGATTGCGCCAGCAGTGTCGAGCGGAGACGACTCGACCGCATACGACATCGACACCCCGCCACACGTGTTGTCGGGGAACGCCGAGTAGAACGGCTCTGGCTTGAAGCCGAGCGCGAGCACGACGTGCGTGACTCCCCCGTTGCCGAGTTGGCGCACGAGACGTTCCACCATCGGCACGTGTGCGATCGGCAGCAACGGCTTCGGCGTGGTGTAGGTGATGGGTCTCAGTCGCGTGCCGAACCCTCCGACGAGGACGACCGCGTACATCGTGGACTACTCCGCGGGTTGTGCTTGCGGGAGGAGCGACATCGCATCGATCGGCATCGGCACCTCGGTGCCTTCCGCGACGAATGCGAGCACGATCGACATGCGATCACTCGCCAACTTCACACCATCGAACGCCACGATCGACTTCTGTGAGTTCGATGCATCGGCGCCATCATTCCATGCGAACGCTTGGATCGTTGCGTCGGCATCGCCACACTTCGTGTCTGCCTCGCTCAGCGTCTCGCCACCAGAGATCGACTCCGGCAACACGATCTCATCGTCGGTGACCTTGATCCCATAGAGATCGAGGATCGCACCGAGCTTCGCGTTGCGCTGACCGGCGAGCACTTGTGGCATCCAGCCGACGACACCGTTGTTGATGACCGCGATCGGCGTATCGGTCGTGACCGAAGAGAACGGATCGGCAGGATCGATCGCACCGATGTCGACACCAAGGGTTCCGAGATCGAGGAACGCGTCACACTTGTAGATGCCGAATGCGGTCGAGTACTTCTGCTCGGCCGCCTTGGCAGCATCCACGGTTGGCTGGCTCTGGCGCGCATATGCGATGAGCACGGCGCCGAGGAGGCACACGACGAGGATGACGGTCGGGAAGACCGAGCCGCCCTGGAAGCGGACCTTCTTGCCCTTGCCGCGTTCGGCGAGGCGGGCGATTTTCTGTGCGGAAGATGAGCGTGCCACGAGTGCTACAGGCTACCTGTCTGCGGCGAACAAACCCTCGTACGCAACGGCAACGGCGCGTGGTGACGCATGGCGCTCCACCCATTCACGACCGTTCCTCCCGAAGGTTTCTCGCACGGCTGGGGAATCGACGAGCTGGGCAATCGCGACACGAAGCGCGTCCGCGTCGTCCGGCGCAACGCTCAGTCCCGCACCCGCACGTTCGAGGAGGCGCGGTATTTCGGTGTCGGGATCGATTGCGGCGACGACCGGTCGTGAGGCGGCCATGATCGAATACGTCTTGGATGGCACGCTCACCCGGGCGAGTCCCGCCCGCAACGGCACGAGGTGAATGTCACCGGTCGCAAGCACTTCCGACAGCCGCTCGATCGGCTGATAGTCGGCGAACTTCACGTTCGCCAGTCCTCGCGCGGATGACTCCAACGACTCCCTCGCAGATCCGTCGCCATTGATGACGAACACCACCGACGGCATCGCTCGCGCAACCTCGACGACCATGTCGAGTGACTGGGAGTAACCAACGTTGCCCGCGTACATGACGACGACCTGATCGCCGATTCCGAGCTCGGTTCGATACGCGGTGTTGCGCGAACGTGGAGAGAGTGATTCGGTGTCGACGAAGTTCGGAATCACTCGCACGCGATCGCGCCGAGACTTCGAGACCTTGTCACGAACGTTATCGGCGAGGTCATCGGACAGCACGACGCCGGAATCACTTGCGCGGTAACTCCACCTTTCGAGTCGTGAGGCCAGCGAGATGATCAGAGGGTGCCGAATCGCCCCGGTCGTGATCGCGGCATCAGGAAAGACGTCTTGGATGTTGAACATCAATCGACCGCCGCGCAGTGCGGTGATCAGGCGACCGGTCAGTCCGAGTGTGAGCGGAGGTGACATCGCGATCACTCCGTCGAGTCGCGACAGGAAACCACCAGCAAAGAGTCCCCGCCATGCAACCAATGCACTGAACGCGACGAATCCGAGTGCACGTCGCAAAAGGTTCGACTTCGATTTGCCAGGAAATGGATGAACGCGGGTGATCGAACCCCACGATGTCGTCTCCGTGCGCCACAGCTTCGAACCCCAACCGTCCTCGATTGCATGCTCGCGATACCACGGGAGCGCAGTGATCACGTGCAACTGATGACCACGGTCTGCGAGTTCGGTCACGATCCGTGTCATCACCGTGCCAGTCGGCGCAATATCGGGCGCGAAGTGCGGACAGACGACAACGAGCTTCAATTACCCACCGCAACTCATAGGCACGGATGAGATCCTCAGCGGACGCACGTGCGGTGAACTGTGCCGCGCGAGTCTTTCCTGCTGCAATCAACTCCGCGCGGCGAGCACGCACGACATCAAGCGCACTCGCCCACTCGCCCTCGACGAGTGGCAACACGATGCCAGCGTCACCGATCACCTCCGGGAGCGCGGTTGAATCGCTCGCCACGACCGGCGTGCCGATCGTCATCGCCTCGAGCACCGGTGCCCCGAATCCCTCGAACTGACTCGGGAAGACCACTGCCTCAGCCATCGCGATCAAGCCGTCACGATCAGCGGGACGAACCCGACCCGTGCGAATGACGCGCTCGCTGAGGCCCAACTCCGCGATCCTGCGAGCGACCCGATCGTCGGCGAGTCCCGTTCCGCCAGCGAAGACCACTGAAATCTCAGGATCGCTCCATGGTCCGGCGAGCAACGTGAACAGGAACTCGTGATTCTTGTGTGGATGAGTGATCGCTGGATAGACGAGTACTCGCGAAGTACGGATTCCGAAGCGTCGACGCAGTTCGGCCTCGGGCGTCGGATTCGTACCCAACGTTTGCTCGATGCCATGACGCACGACGACGATGCGTTCGGGGTCGACTCCGAACGAGGCAGCAACGCTCGACTTCACGTGCGCACTCGGCACGGTGATCACCGTGGCGCGTCGCGCAGCGTTCGGCACTCGACGACCGAGATACGCGCGCTTCGTGGTGGTGAAGTATTCGGGATACGTGAGGTATTGCAGGTCGTGGATGGTGACGACATTCGGGGAAGCGGACCGCGTCGGCATCGTTCCCCCGCCGTGATGAACGAGATCGAAATCCTTGGTTCTCTTGGCGAGCCAGGTGTTCTCCACGACGATTCGGCGCAGCCGACTACGACAGTCCGAGTCCGACTCGACGACCTTCACCGCGCGCGCGACGTCGGGATGTGCAGCGACGAATCCGCGCGGGACGAACGCCGTGACGTCACAACGACCAGAGACTTCCGCGAGTCCGAGAAGCTGGCGCACGAAGTACTCCTCGCTCCCGCCAACCTCGCCGGGTACGCACCACAGCATGTTCACGCCGACGGTCAACGTCACGCGAGCACCTCGTCGTACACCGCAGCAGTTGCGCGTGCCGTGTTCGACCACGTCGCCGCTGCCGCGCGCGTACGACCACGCGATGCAAGGTCGGGACGTGAGTTGAGTGCCTCGCGCACGCCGCGAAGGATGTCGTCCACGCTCGTCGGATCAACGAGAACCGCAGCACCGCCGGCGACCTCTTCCGTCGAGGTTCCCCTACTCGTCATGACTGGCGTGCCGTGCGACATTGCCTCCAGGATCGGCAAGCCGAACCCCTCCCACAAGGACGGGTAACACAACGCACTTGCTTGGTCGTACAACGCCGGCAGGTTCCATTCATCCACGTAACCGACGAAGTGAACATCGCTTCCCGAGACGTTCCCCATCTCACCCCAACCATCCAGTCCCGCGACGACCAGTGGCGGAAGCGTCGAATCCATCGCAAGCGCTGCAACCAGCCGCTCGAGATTCTTGCGCGGCTCGAGCGTGCCGACGAACAGCAAGTACTCCTGCGGAAGAGACAACTTCTCGCGCACGCGCGCACGATCATCGTCCGTGACGTGCGTCTGTCGGACACCGAGTGGAACATAACGCAGCCGCTCCTCGCTGAAGCCGAGGTCGCGCAGGTCGTTCACGGTTGCCGTCGAGGAGCACAAGACCTTGGCAGCTCGTGCCTTCAGTGCGGCGATGCTGCGGCGAAACACGCGATTACCCCGAGGAGTGAAGAACTCCGGATAGTGCATGAACGCGACGTCGTGCACGGTCGCCACCATCGGTCGCTTCGTCGCCAGCGGAATCAGGGTGGTGCAGTGCACGAGGTCCGCATCCGGCCACACCTTCTCCACCCGCGGTCGATTGAAGCGCAGGGACGCCTCGTACAGCCACGGCGAGCGCAGGGACAGTCCTGCGACGTCCATCGAGACGTCAAAGGTGATCGACGGATCCTCGTGGTGTGTTCCTGAAACACCGAGCAAGGTGACGTCGGGACGCGCCTCGGGCATCGCGCGAGCGACCTCGAGTGCGGCGACAGCCGTCCCTCCCGGCACGCGATGCCAGCACTGCTCAAGCGTGTAGGCGACGCGCATCCCTTCCATTGTGCCAAACGGGATATCGTTCAAGTCGTGACATCGCAGTCAGCGCCTACCTATTGGGCGAATCGCACCGTCGTCGTCACCGGTGGCAACGGATTCCTCGGATCCAAGGTCGTTGCGCGCCTGCGAGGATTCGGCGCAAACGTCGTCGCGCCGAGATCGACGCAAGCAGATCTCACGATCGCAGGAGTTGCGGAAGAGTTGTTTCGCACCCATCGACCGAGCCATGTCATCCACCTCGCTGCTCGCGTCGGCGGCATCGGCTACAACATGGTCGCTCCCGCCCAGCTGTATCTCGACAACATGGTGATGGGTCTGCACACCATCGAGGCCGCACGTACGTGCGGAGTCGAAAAGACCGTCATTCTCGGCACCGTGTGTAGCTACCCGAAGTTCACCCCGGTTCCGTTCCGTGAGGAGTCGATCTGGGACGGCTACCCCGAGGAGACGAACGCACCGTACGGCATCGCGAAGAAGGCAATGCTCGTGCACGCACAAGTCAACGAGGCGCAGTACGGCCAACAGTTCGCGTTCGTGATCCCGACCAACCTGTACGGACCTGGCGACAAGTTCCACGAGTCAGTGAGCCACGTGATTCCCGCACTCATCAAGAAGTGTGTCGAGGCCAAGGAACGTGGCGACGACAAGGTGAGCGTGTGGGGCACCGGCGCGGCGAGCCGCGATTATCTCTACGTGGAAGATGCAGCCGAAGCGATCGTGCTCGCAGCGCAACTCCGCACGTCAGCCGAGCCGATGAACCTCGGCAACAACCGCGAGGTCACGATCCGCGAGACTGCAGAGACCATCGCGCGCGTCGTCGGCTTCACGGGCGAACTCGTGTGGGACCCGAGCCGACCCGACGGACAGCCTCGCCGCCGCGTGGATGCAAGTCGAGCAGAACGCGAACTCGGCTGGCACGCACACACCGAGTTCGAAGAAGGTCTGCGCGCCACCGTCGATTGGTATCTGACGAACCGCGCCGCAGCAGAAGCGCCACCGACGCACTGACGTGAGCTTTCCTCCCCCACAGGTTCCGCCGCCGCTTCCTCCGCGCGCCACGACCCGTCGCCCGACGGTACGACGCGATCCGTTCCGTCGTTCGCGTCGACGACGCAACTCCGACATCGTCGTGACGAATGCGCTCATCGCCACCAATCTCGGCATCTACGTCTGGACGCTGCTTGGCCAGTTCTCCCAATCGGCACTCGGCGACCAACTGTCAGGCATCACCGAACGACTGGTCATCTCCCGCGTCTTCCTCGACGACGGGGAGTGGTATCGACTCGTGTCGTCGGGCTTCGTCCACTTCGGGATCCTGCACGTCGCACTCAACATGTACCTGCTCTATCAACTCGGACGCCTGCTGGAGCCGACGCTCGGTTCGCTCACCTTCGGACTCGTCTATGGAGCCTCGCTCCTTGGCGGTTCTGCCGGTGCACTCTTGCTCAGCCCGAATGCGCTCACTGGCGGTGCGTCGGGCGCGGTGTTCGGGATCATGGCCGCAGCGGTCGTCGGTATGCGGGAGCGTGGCGTCAATCCACTGCAAACCGGTCTCGGCATGACGTTTCTCATCAACATCGTGTTCACGCTCGCGATCCCGGGCATCTCGGTCGGTGGCCACTTCGGCGGTGCGCTCGCCGGCGCGATCTGTGGCGCAGTCGTGCTCGCTCCGGCGCGCTGGAGGGTTCCCCACGTCGCCAACGTCATCGCGCCATGCGTCGTCGGTCTGTGTTGCGTGTTGATCGCCGTCACACCCTCGCTATAAGACTCCACTCTTCGCCGACACGCGGCCACTTCCCCGTCGTCAATCCAGGAGTCCCGTGTCGATCACCTTCGTCAGCCCGTTCGTCCTTCCCCGACCCCACCGCGACCCCATCACCACGCTGCAGAACGCACTCTCGGTCTGCGCACTTGCCATCGCGAGGCCGCTTTCTCCGTCACTCATCGTCTTGATGTGCGATGCGCAACGTCGCGGCGTTGGTCTTATGTCACTCACCGGTGCGCAACTCGGTGACCACGTGCACGACATGATCGCAGCGTGTTCGGCAACGCTGGATGTCGAGTCACTCGTCGTGATCGAGTGTCGCGAAGAGAAGACCGAAGACTCGCCCGACGAACTACGCCGTGCTCGACTCGCCTGCGAACGCGCAGGGCTCGTGCTGCGCGACGTGGTGGTCGTCGAGCCGGGCTCGATCAGGCTGCGCGAAATCTAGTGGTGACAGCCGCAACCGCTGCCACAACCGCCACCAGCTCGCGGAGCGGGTGCAGGTGCGGGACTCGATGAGCCACTCGCACCAACCGAGGCGAACACGCTGAGCAGTCGCACGGCGTTGTCATGACCTTGCGGACACGTCGCAGGATCGTTCGCTTGCGACATCGCGCGACGCTCTTCGAACACCGAATCGCAGGTCTTGCAACGAAACTCGTACGTGGGCATGCACCTAGTGTAGGAACCGTGAGCTCCCCCGCGCCCCTCTCGACTCGCCCGGCAGTCGCAGAACCCATCACGGAGCAGATTCCCGAGACCGGCGAACCGACGATGGCCCACATCGTCAAGACCGAACCGGGCGAAGACGCCGCTGCCAAGGTCCTCGAGGCCCGCATCTACGGAACGCCACTCGAGGCGCTCTGTGGGCACGTGTGGGTGCCGTCGCGCGACCCGAAGCAACTGCCACTGTGCGACGTGTGCAAGGACATCTACGAGACGTATCGGATGTTCAACGACGGCTTGAACGAGACGCCCCAGGACTAACGAAAGTTCCGCGCCACCACCGCGGCACGCATCGGTAATGCTGCAAGGTGTTCGGCAACGACGTTGACCACACCTTCCGCGACCTCCAACCTGCCGCGCACGACGAGTGCAGCCGACCCGCGGGCCACCTTGCGGTATCGCACCCAGCAACCCTGCGAACACACGACGTTGATGAGGCCCGTCTCGTCCTCGAGGTTGATGAACGTGACGCCTTGCGCCGTCATCGGGCGTTGGCGATGCGTGACGGTTCCCGCGACGATCACCTTGTCGCTCTCGATGCGCGACAACTGATTCGCCGGTGTCACACCCATCCGTGTCAACTCCTCGCGCAACATCTCCGTCGGATGACCACTCGGGGAGATCCCCGTTGCCCACAGATCGGCGATCAACTCCTCGATCGGCTCCATTCCCGGAAGCGCCGGAGCGTCCATGCCCGTCGTGACGCCGGCGAGTCGATCCGGTCGCGACTCGATCACGGCACCCGCACTCCACAACGCGTCTCGCCTCGACACCTCGAAGCAGTCGCCGAAGGCGCCAGCCGTGGAGAGCGCCTCGAGTTGGGTCACGGTCAGCCGTGGAACCTTGCGCACCAGGTCCTCCATGTCGAGATACGGACGGTGTGACTCGATGTCGCGCGCGAGATCCTCACCGATCCCCCGCACGCTCGCGATGCCAAGACGCACGCCAAGTCCACCCGTTGAGGATTCATCGCGCTCGAGCGTTGCGGTTGCGCGCGAGGCATTGACGTCCGGCTGCTTCACGACGACGCCGTGACGACGCGCGTCCTGCACGAGGGAATGCGGGGACCAGAACCCCATCGGTTGGGCATTCAACAACGCGGCACAGAACGCCGCCGGCTCGTGCAACTTGATCCACGCGGATGCATACACGAGATAGGCGAAGCTCACCGAGTGACTCTCGGGGAATCCGTAGTTGGCGAACGCGGCCATCTTGGCAAAGATGCGATCGGCGACCTCACCATGGATGCCGCGCTCGGCCATCCCCGCGTACAGCCGCTCGGACAACTTCTCCATCCGCGCGCGCGATCGCTTGGAGCCCATCGCTTGACGCAGTTCGTCGGCCTGCGCGGGAGTGAAGCCCGCGACGTCGATGGCCATCTGCATGAGTTGTTCCTGGAACAACGGCACGCCCAAGGTCTTGCCGAGACTGTTCTCCAACAGCGGATGGAGATACGTGACGGGTTCCTGGCCGTTGCGGCGACGGATGTACGGGTGTACGGATCCGCCCTGAATCGGGCCGGGTCTGATGAGCGCGACCTCGACGACGAGGTCGTAGAAGCGCCGCGGCTTCAGTCGCGGCAACGTGGCCATCTGTGCACGCGACTCGATCTGGAACACCCCGACGGTGTCGGCGCGACACAACATCGCATACACCTCGTCCTCTTGCGGGATGGTGGCGAGATCGATCGTCTTTTCACGGAACTCGGCGATGAGATCGACCGCGTGGTGTAGGGCCGACAGCATTCCGAGGCCCAACAGGTCGAACTTCACGAGACCGACCGCCGCACAGTCGTCCTTGTCCCACTGCAGCACGCTGCGATTCGCCATCCTCGCCCACTCGACGGGACACACCTCGGTGACGGGCCGATCACACATCACCATCCCACCGGAGTGGATGCCGAGGTGACGCGGGGCATCCTCGATCGCACTCGCCATCTCGAGCACCGCGGGCGGGATGTCGTGATCGCCGGTCGACACCGTCGTCGCGAGCGCCCCCCATCCGTCCACCTGCTTGCTCCACGCGTCTTGCTGACCCGGGGCGTGACCGAGCGCGCGGGCCATGTCGCGCACCGCAGATCGCGCGCGATAGGTGATCACGTTGGCGACCTGCGCCGCGTGGTGACGACCGTGACGCTCGTAGACGTACTGAATGACTTCCTCGCGTCGACCGCTTTCGATGTCGATGTCGATGTCGGGTGGGCCGTCGCGCTCGGGCGACAGGAACCGCTCGAAGAGGAGTCCGAGTGACACCGCATCGGCCTTGGTGATACCGAGCGCGTAACACACCGCACTGTTGGCGGCGCTCCCGCGACCCTGACACAAGATGTCGGATCGCTCGCAGAACTGCACGATGTCCCACACCACGAGGAAGTAGCCCGCAAAACCGAGTGCGGCGATGACCTCGAGTTCGTGGTCGATGGTGCGCCAGGCGCGTGAGCGCAACGAGAGATCCTCGCCATCCACTGGTCGCGCGCCGTATCGACGCACCGCGCCGGCCTCGACCAGTCGGCGCAGGTAGTCCATCTCGTTCAGTCCGCTCGGGCACGGGAACGGTGGCAACTTGGGTGCCACGAGACGCAAGTCGAAGGCCGCATCGCGACCCACCTCGGCAGCCATCGCCACGACGCCTGGATAGCGGGCGAAGCGCCGGTACTGCTCGGATCCACTGCGCACGTAGGCCATCGCCGCGGGTGGCAACGATGCATCGATGTCATCCAAGCTCCCCCGCCTGCGCACCGCAGCGACGGCGGTCGCCAGACGATGTTGCGCGGGAAGCGCATACAACACGTCGTTGGTTGCCACACACGACAGACCGTTGCGATGGGCGATGCGCACGAGTTCGTCGTTGCGCACCGAGTCGAGCGGATCGCCGTGATCCCACAACTCGACGAGCACGTTGTCGCGACCGCACGCAGCGATCAGCTGCTGCACCACCCGTTCCGCGGCGGCAGGACCGTCGCGATGCATCGCGCGAGCGACCGCACCACTCATCGCACCCGTGAGCACCCACCAGCCGTCACCAGAGAACTCCGCCAGTCGATCGATACGAAAGATCGGCTCGTCCTTGCTTCCGGCGAGCTGGCCGTCACTGATGGCCGACGCCAAGTGCCCGTATCCGCGGGGGTTGCGGGCCAGGACGACGACGTCACCCTGGTCGCATTCCAGTTGTGCGCCGAACACCGTGGGCATGGAGAGCGCACGGGCCGCCTCCGCGAAACGCACGATGCCATACAACCCGTTGCGATCGGTGAGGGCGAGTGCAGTCAGCGACAGTCGCGTCGCCTGCTCGACGAGTTGTTCGGGATGCGATGCACCCTGCAGGAAGGAAAAGTGCGAGCGACAGTGCAACTCGGCATACGGATGTTGTGACTCACCGCGCACGATGTCGGCCGCGACGTACGGCTGACGCTTTGCACCCCACGCAGGTCCGTCACCACCCGCGTTCCACGACGGACTCCGCGGTGCACGACCATCGGAGAGTCGCGCCTCGAGTTGCGACCACGGCATCGCGGCAAACGACGGATCACTCCCCATGCCGGGTGAGGATAGCGAACATATGTTCGCTTTTGACCGGGGTCAGCGGGTCAGAGTACGGGCCACGCGCAGCGCGCCCGCCAAGCCCACGTCGGCAATCGACAGGGCCTCATCCCACTCAAACCAGCGCACCTGCTGGCTTTCCTCGGCCCCCGGGTTGGGCTCGGCATCCTCAGCCTGGACCAGATAGCGCACGTCCAGGTGGGTGTGGCCTCGGGGCCCCGGGTGGACGTCCACGTGCATGAGCCAGGGTCCGCTCGAGGGGTGCGCCACCACGAGTCCGGTCTCTTCACGAGCCTCGCGCAACGCGCCGTCGGCGGGTGTCTCACCTGACTCGATGTGACCACCCGGCTGCAACCACAAGTTCAGTCGCTTGTGCAGATGCAACACGACGCCGCGCTCACCGACGACGAGTGCGGAACCGGTGACGTGAATCGGATCGGCATGTTCGTCGAAGGGATGCGCAAGGGTCGGAGCGATCTCCAAGAATTGCGCGATCGATGCACGCTCGCGCTCGTCGCACGGGATCGCCGCGCGCAACTGCGCGCAGAGCTCCTGCACGATCTGCGAATCGGTCTTTCCAGCACGCTGCGACATGGCGCTCACAAGTTATCGGGCGAATGAAAAACTTTCACCGATACTCCGCGCTCACACTCCAACGACCGTTGTCCAGTATGACGAGCAAGGCCTTGTGCCCTTGTGGAGGATCCTCGATCACGAGTTGCATGCGCACGATGCGGCGACGTCGCAAGCCATCCCACCAGCGCTCTTCGATCGGCCACGGTCCGGCCCACGAGCGCACACGACACCTGCGTCGATCGATGATCACCCGTGTTGGCGGTGCACTCAATTCGTGACGACCACTCACCGACACCTGTCGATCGTGTGCATCGTGCACCTCGATCTCGCAGCGGTCCTCGAACACGATCGATGGTGAAGGACTCGGCAACGCACCGCTCCACTCGCGCGACACTTCGACGGCATCACTTCGTCGTTCGAGATCGACGAGTGCGGCAGGCGTGAGTTCGAAGACCTCCGCGGGATCCCGACCACCCCGCCACAACGGCACCCTGACCGCGTGCGCACCGAGGGCCGCCGTCAGCTCGGCAATCGCCTTGTGGGCGTCCTCGTCGGCCTGACTGCGAGCCCCCCAAAGCCCCAATTGGCGCCCGTTTGCGGGCTCCAGGCCAACAGGGTCGAGGCGAATGACGACCACCCCACTCGTCGGAATGCGCGAGGCGACGAAGGCCTCCATCTGCCACCGCACCCGCTCGGCGATCGCGGCTGCCGACAAGCCCTCGGGTTGATACCACAGTCGTTCGCTCGTCTCACCGTGATCACACACGAGCGACACGTGGATGCGCACACACTGCAACGCGTGCGCATGAAGATGCGCGACCAAGTCCTCGGCGAGCGTGCGCGCGAGGTTCACCACCACGCCGACGTCCTCCACCGGTTCCTCGGTGCGATGCGTGGTGATTCGCAACGGTGGAGGCGCGATCACGATCGGCGGATGACGATCGAGTCCGCGTGCAAGGCGATGCAGTTGCGCACCGAGCGGACCGAAACGAGCGACCAGGGTGGCCTCGCGGATCGCCACGAGGTCACCGAGTCGGCGCAGACCGAGTCGTTGCAACAGCGAGATCGTCTGCGGATCGACACCGCAGTGTTCGCCCAGCACACCGACGCCGAGGTCTGCCAACAGCTTCGCGCTGCGACCGGTCTCGACGACGACCGGTGAACCCGTGTGCG
>JACCEB010264849.1_pt1 | contig 13734 bp, 16 predicted proteins | sample 7454761 | NCBI WGS metagenome assembly JACCEB01 (sample SAMN15323454, study PRJNA562643) | freshwater metagenome | isolation source: river surface water | place: USA:Blue River Watershed | collected 2017-08-18 | reverse complement strand
TGCGATATGCAGTTCGTTTGGTGTGCGGCCCAGAAGGTACGGAGACCCAACGACGGACTACAGATCCCCCACATCGAGTGTGGAGAAGCGCTGCAGGCGGAGGTTGGAACCGCTCTGGTTGTACTTGTTTAGTTTATCCGAACATCTGTTCGAAAGGTAGCAGGCGCTACTGACAAGAATGGCTCGTGTCGCCCGCCATACTGGGGCGGTGTTGATCCTGCTGCCCCCTTCGGAGAAGAAATCTCCCACACCCGGAGCTGCGGTCCAGGTCTATACAGGGGTCCTCTATGCCGCCCTTGGCTGGAACACCTTAAGCAAGGCACAGCAGAAGTTAGCCCAAGCGTCCATCATCATTATTTCGGCGAAGTACGGAGCCTTGCGCCCCCTAGATCCCATCGAGCCTTACAAAGAGAAGATCGTCAACAAGGAGATGGCTCCCAAAGTTGCTGCCGTCCTTGATGAGATTTCAACGGAATTAATCATTGATTGCCGATCTTCCACCTATCAAACGGTATGGCAATCCCCCGTCGAAAAAACTGTTGAGGTTAAAGTTTTTACAACTGTTGATGGCGAGAAAAAGGTCATCACCCATATGTCAAAAAAGACCCGCGGAGAAGTTACACGTCATCTTATTGAAAATGGCGAAACCATCAGCACTCCTGATCAATTACAAGCCATTGTCAAAAAGAAGTTTGAGTGCCAATTAATTCAAGGCGCTGCAAAGAGCCCCTGGATTCTAGAGGTGTTTTGTTAAGCCGTTTTTACGATGCAAGAAGAGCTGTCTTCTTTATCAGCTCCACCGTTAAAGTTGGATAGTTCCACATAATCACATGTGGGCAGTTGTCGACGACGATCCATCGAGAGTGTGAAGGTGCAACACTTTTTTCTTGTGCAATCTCCTCTGGCAAAGTCAGATCGTTATCACCAAAAACAACCGAGAGCCGCACCTTCTCAGGTACAGCAGATTGAAATCTACGACCATTTGCTCCATGCCACATCGGCATGTATCCCTTCGACCGTGCCATCGCTATCACAGAATCACGACAAGACTCAAAACTTAATTCGCGCCACAAATGAGTAATCTTCTTATAGCCAATCGCTTTTAATGCTGGAATTCGATACGCGGTCTTCATGAAGTACTGTGAAATTTTTGCAAGGATTCGTGCATCAAGACTTGGTGGAAGTTTTCGAGGTGGAAGTTCATGCCACAAGCCAGCTGGCGCTAATGCAGTGACACTCAAAACATTGTCGGGAGCAACCGCTGCCATCTCTAGTGAAATCCACCCACCTAGCGAATTCCCGGCTACATGCATCTGCTCAACCTTTACTTCTGAAACCATGTAATCAACTACCGCTTGAGCTAAAGAACGTGGATCCATTTCTTCTTCCTTGCTTAACGGCGCATCACCATGACCCGGAAGATCGATTGCATAGACCGTAAAGTTTTCTACCAGCTGCGGCATAAGGCTCTTCCAAATACTTCCGGCAGAACCCAATCCATGGACAAGAACAAGTGCCGGGTTGTTTATGTCTTGCGTGTACCTATGTGCGTGAATCGGCATTTAGTATTTGTACTTTTCTGTTTCTGTTGGATGAGCCTTACATACAGCTTTCCAAATCACATCAGGCTCAAAACCTGCGGCCAGTGCTTCGTTAACGCTCTTGCTTCCAAGATCGGAAATCGCAATATCCGATGAAAAAGATGCCGCCCATGAATCACCAAATGACAAGGTAATCCGTTCGCGAAGATCAGAGATTCGCAACGCCAACAATCCCTTGTGCTTGAGAACGAGATTGTTCAGGAGTTAGAGGATGTAGCGCCTGCCCCAATAACCAACGTAACGCTAGCGCGCCCTTTCCTTCACCCAATAAATGATTTAATGCGATAGCAAACGCTTTCCATAGCTGATCATCGTGATGAGTTAATGCAACAGTTAGTTGGTCGGGATCTTGTGTGCGCATCGCTGCGAGCGCCGAATCTGAAGAAACTTCAAGTGAAATCTGTTCGAGTGCCGATTGAGCATCTGGTGCCTGTTGTGCGATTTCTACTAATCGAGCAAGTTCAGATTCGCACAGCGCACGAATAACACTGTCTTTATCGCGATAATGGTTGTACAAGGTTGCACGAGAAACTTGTGAGATATCTGCGATCTCAATCATGGACATTTTTTTAAGACCAGTAGTTGCAATTAACTCTTTAGTTGCCTCAAGGATTGCGTTTTGTGTACGGCGGTGAGTTGCTACTTGTGGCGCGTACTTGTTAAGCGGCATCGACAACAGTGAGAGTGACGCCCTCACGGCTCTTGAGCTCTGAAGCGACCTGAGAAAACACACCTGAAAGTGATAGTCCTAATGCAGTACAGATTGCATTGAGCAGTTCAGAGGATGCCTCTTTTTGACCACGTTCAACCTCAGACAAGTACCCCAATGAAACACGGGCATCGCGAGCAACATCGCGCAAGGTGCGACCTTGAGATGTGCGAGCAGCGCGGAGGGTCTGACCAACAGCTTCACGAACTAGAACCATTGTCATTTCCTCCTATTCCTGTAAAAGTATCGATGTAATCTTTAACTGCGATGTCTAAGAATACGCGCAAAGGTGGCAATCGCGCTCGATGTAGCAGCGTTTCGCACAGATTCACGTTCACCCGACAATGAAAGCTCAATGGTCTGACTGATTGGTCCCTCGATCGCAACCCACACGGCACCTACAGGGTGTCCATCTAAAGGGTTAGGTCCAGCTACTCCGGTGGTGCCAATCGCCCAGGTAGTCCCAAAGGATTTGATCGCGCCTTTGGCCATGGCGACAGCAACCTCTTCGCTGATGACCGTGTACTTCTCAATTAAATCTGGGTCAATTCCTAAATGAGAAACTTTGATCTCGTCACGATATGCGGTAACCCCGCCGACGAAAACATCTGATGCACCAGAAATTGTCACAATCGCAGAGCTGACAGCTCCTGCGGTCAGTGATTCGGCGGTGCTGATAGTTTCTCCGCGTTGGCGCAGGTGTTCAACGATCTCGGCTGCAAAGCCTGTAATCTCGCTTGGAAGCGCCATCAGAGATCTCTCTTCTTAATTATTGCTCTTCTTGCTATTGGGTCATGCTTTGTGGGTTAGCGCTGATTTTACATAGTAAACACCGGTAAAGATAGTGAGCGCTAGGGCAATATACATAAAGCCATCTCGGAACCAGTAAAGGCTCTCATCTAATGGCAAAACATAGAAACCGACTCCGAATCCCTGCATCATGGCTTTGATCTTTCCACCACGATTGGCCGGGATGACGCCACGCTTGATAACCGCTAAACGGAAAATTGTGATTGCTATTTCACGACTGAGAACAAGGATCGTCATCCACCATGGCATTCTTCCTAAAATCGAAAGCGAGACCATTGCAGTTCCGATCATAAATTTGTCGGCAACTGGATCTAGAAACTTTCCAAACTCGGTAATCGTTCCGCGGCTACGGGCAAGTTTGCCATCCAACACATCTGACATACCTAGTGCGAAAAATACACACCACGAGATGTACTGCCAGGTTGTGTCATCTCCCCCATTTTTGAACAAGGTGTAAGCACCGACCGGCACAAAAACCAATCGCATGACGGTGATGAAATTTGGAGTTATAAATGCGGGTAACTTCATACTGGCTTTGCCACCAAATCTGCGCCCATCGAATCAATGACTACTGCATCAACATATTGACCTACTGTGTAACTGGTGCCGATAAAGGTCGTTGTTCCATCTACTTCTGGGCCTTGATGCGCCGCGCGCCCCTCTTGCAGCTCTGCATCCTCAATTAAGACGCGAACATTTTCGCCAATACGTGCTTGAGCGCGCAGTGACACCATTTCATCGGCCAGCGAGGACAAGGTTTCTACCCGTTGTGCGATCACATCGGCATCAACCTTGTCACTTAAATTAAGAGCTTCGGTGTTATCTTCATCTGAATAACCAAATACGCCAACGGCATCCAGCTTGGCTTGAGTAATAAAGTTTGCAAGATCATCAAAATCCTCTTGAGTTTCACCTGGAAAGCCCACAATGAAGTTGGATCTGATTCCGGCTTCTGGCGACAAGGCACGAATTTGGTTGATCAGATGCAAGAATTTTTCGGTATCTCCAAAGCGGCGCATGCGGCGCAAAACAGTTGGACTTGTGTGCTGGAATGAGAGATCAAAGTATGGCGCGGTCTTATCTGTCGCGATCATTGCTTGCAACAGGGTTGGTCGCATTTCTGCAGGTTGTAAATATGAAAGTCGAACTCGTTCAATACCTGGCAAGGCGGCGATTTCAGGCAAAATCTTTTCCATCAATTGAAGATCGCCTAAATCTTTTCCGTACGATGTCGTGTTTTCGCTGACCAAGAACATCTCCGAAACGCCATTTTCAGCGAGCCAACGTGCCTCATTAATAATCTCAGTTGGGCGACGAGAGATAAATGAACCGCGGAAATATGGGATCGCACAGAATGAACAACGTCGATCGCAACCAGATGCAATCTTCAAAGGTGCCCACGGAGCGGTTCCTAAACGCTTGCGTGAGAACTCCTCTTCTTGTCGAGCATCTGCTCGCTCGGCTGGTGCGATTGGAAGCAGAGCACGACGGTCACGAGGTACGTGTGCTTTATGTGATTCGCCAGCAACGATCGATTGCAAGCGCGCTGAAATATCCTTGTAATCATCAAAACCTAAGATTGCATCCGCCTCTGGCAACGCTTCTGCTAATTCATTTCCATACCGTTCAGCCATGCAACCAACGGCGACAACGGCTCGGGTTGTTCCATGTCCTTTCAGCGAATTCGCCTCAAGAAGGGCATCTACCGAGTCCTTCTTAGCTGACTCGATGAAGCCACATGTATTCACCAAGGCGACTTCAGCTGATTCAACATCATCAACGAGGGTCCAGCCATCGGCGGCTAATCGGCCAGCAAGCTCTTCGGAATCTACTTCATTACGTGCGCACCCTAAAGTGACAACTGCAACTGTGCGCTTCATTTGCACAATCTTACAGTGCTGCGGGCTTTTAGGAATCTACTCCGTACGACACGCTAACAACTTGGCCATCAAGACCTAAAGAATCGATCTTTTTACCATTTACCGACAGATCTACTCCCCCAGCGTTTCCAACTTTCAGATTTAGTTGTTGGTCGCTAGAAAAAGTCTTGGAAACACCGGCAGCAATTTGTCCACTAAACAAGGTTCTTCCTGTTGCATCGGAAACAAAGAGCCAGCTCTTGGCACGGGTTGCGGTGATGACTACTTCAACCCCTTGACCGGTAGAAATCGATGGCTCATCTTCAGGAGTTACTTCTTCTACGGGAGTCGCTTCAGGGGTTGCCTCAGGTGACTCAGTTGGAGCTGTAGTTTCTTCAATAAGTGCTGGGATATCAGGTGTCGAGTTATTGGAAACAATTATCTGTGCAAGTCCTGCGACAAAAAGTGAAGCAACAGAGATCGTTACTAGAACTTTCCAAGAAACCTTACGCACTTCGCTCGGTTCGCGCATTACGCTGGTTTCAACCAACATGTCCTGCATAGAACGATCAACATGCATTTGTTCATCCTCAAATGCTGTTAAGAAAATTTGGGGATCAATATTTAGCTTGGTCGCTATGTTTCTAATGTGCCCACGTGCATAGGTGTCTCCACCGCACTGTGAAAAATTGTTTGCTTCCATCTCGCGAAGCAATGGCCCACGAATATTTGTGGCTGCCGAAAGATCATCGATGCTAAGGCCAGCATCCTTACGCGCCTTAGAGATCATTGATCCAAGTGACATGAAACTTCCTCAATACAGCCAATGGGTAGGGTTTAAGTGTAAGTCGTGAACGGTCAGGGTGACTAGACGTCAGAGTGATGAATAGGGGTGAAACTCACCCCACCCCGCTTAATTCACCAGAAGTTAATAGTCGCGTAGCGTGGCGAGAACTGAATCAAGTTCATCAGGCTTAACCATGACGGTACGCGCCTTCGAACCTTCTGATGGTCCAACGATTCCTCGTGACTCCATAAGATCCATTAAACGTCCTGCCTTAGCAAAACCAACGCGAAGTTTTCTTTGCAACATCGATGTTGAACCAAACTGTGTTCCCACAACAAGTTCAACAGCTTGGCACAAGATATCCAAATCATCGCCGATTTCCTTGTCAACCATTTTCATTTGATTGACCGGTGCGGTTACATCATCGCGATAGCGCGGCTTTAGCTGCTTCTTAACATGTGTTGTTACCGCTTCAATTTCACGTTCAGAGACGTAGGCTCCCTGAATTCTTATTGCACGGCTTGCACCCATTGGAATAAAGAGTCCATCACCCTGTCCGACTAATTTTTCTGCTCCCGGGCTATCTAAAATAACGCGGCTATCTGCAAGCGAACTAGTCGCAAATGATAGACGTGAAGGAACGTTAGCTTTAATCAAACCTGTCACAACATCTACAGATGGACGCTGTGTTGCGAGTACCAAGTGAATACCCGCAGATCGTGCAAGCTGTGTGATTCTTACAACCGACTCTTCAACCTCTTTAGCGGCAACCATCATCAAATCTGCAAGCTCATCAATAATGACCAAGAGATAAGGGTAAGGCTCTACCGTTCGATCGCTACCTTCAGGAACCGAAACTTTTCCAGCTCTAACCGCTTTATTGAAATCATCGATGTGCCTAAAACCAAAGGTTGAGAGATCTTCATAACGAAGATCCATCTCACGAACTACCCATGTCAATGCATCGGCTGCCTTCTTTGGGTTGGTAATAATTGGAGTAATCAGGTGCGGAATACCTTCATAGGCGGTTAACTCAACACGCTTTGGATCAATAAGAACTAAGCGCACATCATCTGGAGTCGAGCGCATCAAAATAGATGTAATCATCGAATTGATCATGGAAGATTTTCCAGCGCCAGTTGCACCAGCAACCAAGAGGTGCGGCATCTTCGCTAAGTTTGCACAGACAAAGTTGCCTTCTACATCTTTACCCAGCGCAACAAGCATTGGATGTAAATCCTGGCCAGCAACTGTTGAGCGTAAAACATCTCCCAAAGCGACGATTTCGCGGTCAGTGTTTGGAATCTCAATTCCTACCGCAGACTTACCCGGAATCGGCGACAGAATTCGGACATCGCTACTAGCAACGGCGTAAGAGATATTTTTGGCAAGTGCGGTAATTCTTTCAACCTTAACCGCGTTACCAAGCTCTACCTCATATCGAGTAACCGTTGGTCCGCGCATAAACCCAGTTACCTTGGCGTCAATTTCAAATTGCAAGAAGACTTCAGTTAAAGCTGCAACAACTAAATCATTTGCCTTGCTCTTAGCCTTAGCTGCCGGACCTGCACGCAAAATATCCGGCGCTGGAAGTTCATACTTAACATCTGCGGTCAATAACAACTGTTCTGGGCGCTTAACAGCCACAGTACTTTCATTTGTGTGTGCAACTGGCGCTAGAGGTTCTTCTACGGGAAATTCTTCATCAAAGCTTTCTTCGTCCAGCTCTTCCTCATCTTCATCAGCAGGAAGGTTCCACTCGGCAACAACTGGTGATTCAAATGGAGGTGTATCTGTGACTTCAAAATCTTCAACTAACTTTTCAGTACGTTCTGGTCGTTTGGACCATAACCAGGTACTTGCTGTCGTGATTCGTGCAAAAACTTCGTTGACTGGAGTTGCGGTAATTACCAATACGCCAAAAACAAAAATAATGAGTAGAACCGGATAGGCCAACACAGAGGTCATGAGATTTACCAATGGTGTTGAAACGCCATATCCAAGCCATCCACCACCGTGACGCATTGCAGTAGCACCAGTTCCAACTGAGCCATTGAGAAGATGTGCAAGCCCTGTCGATGAAAGCAAGAGTGCAAAAGTTCCAACAATGATGCGACCAGTTGCCTTTGAATCTTCTGGAACCCTAAACAACCTGAAGGCGAAGTACATGAGTACAACGGGCGCAAAGAAACCGATCCGACCGAAAGCGCCGTAAATTACCGAATACACCGCACGACCAACAAGATTGTCGGAGTTAAACCAGGTTCCAGCGGTAGCGATGAGAGCCAGAATTAAAACCAAGAATGCAACGCCATCTCTTTGGTGTGCAGGATCGAGATCACGTGCTCCGCGCGCCAAGAAGCGAACGCTGCTTCCTAAAGATTTAGCAATAAAACGCCAGGTAGATGAAAGGCCGCGACCCAAAGCTCCGCTTACAGCTCCGGTCTTGCTTTTTGCCTTTTTTCTTTTAGCCACACGCCCGATCGTAAAGGGTCAGCAAATTCTTACCTACTAGGCGCGCCGTTCTTTAAACTTCAATAACCACAGGGACAATCATCGGCTTTCGTCGATGTTCTCCCCCAACCCAGCCACCAATAGTTTTTCTTACGATCTGCGATAGCTGATGTGTTCCGTTGTTTCCATCCGCAACTGCGATAGCCAACGCCTTTTCAATGCGAGTTTTAACCTCGTCAAACATTGCAGCATCCTCATTAAAGCCACGAGCATGTATATCTGGGCCGGCAACGATTTTGCCGCTTTGTGAATCCACGACCACGACACACGAGATGAAGCCCTCTTCACCAAGGATTCGACGATCCTTCAGAGAACTTTCTGTAATGTCACCGATGCTTTGTCCATCAACAAAGACAAAACCAACTGGAATCGCTCCAACAATTTCAGCTTCGTGATCGATCAAATCAATCACAACTCCATTATCAACAATAAAAGTATTGCCACGTGGAACGCCAGATTGAATTGCAAGCTCGGCGTTAGCCTTCATGTGGCGCCATTCTCCATGAATTGGCATTACATACTTAGGTTTCACAATGTTGTAGCAGTAAAGCAATTCTCCAGCTGCAGCATGTCCAGAAACATGCACCATTGCATTGGCCTTATGTACAACTTTCGCGCCAAATCTGGTCAATTCGTTTATTACTCTAAAGACCGAATTTTCATTACCTGGAATCAGTGAAGAGGCCAAAATAACTGTGTCGCCTTCTCCCACACGGATTTGGTGATCACCATTTGCCATACGTGACAAAGCGGCCATTGGCTCACCTTGTGAACCTGTGCAAATCAAAACTACATTGTCGTCATACTGGTCGAGATCTTTTGCATCGATAACAAGATCTGCTGGGACATGGAGGTAACCCATATCTTCTGCGATCTTCATATTACGAACCATCGAGCGACCGATGAACACAACTTTGCGGCCATGTTGGGCTGCGATATCAATTACTTGTTGAACGCGGTGCACATGTGAAGAAAATGAGGCAACGATGACACGGCGTCTGGTTGATGAGATCACCCGATTGAGCGCAGGCATGATCTCTCGCTCAGAGGGAGTAAAGCCTGGAATATCTGCGTTGGTTGAATCGACCATGAATAGATCGACGCCTTGTTCACCTAAGCGAGCAAAGGTTCTTAAATCTGTAATGCGGCCATCTAATGGAAGTTGATCCATCTTAAAGTCACCCGTTGCAAGCACTCTTCCAGCATCAGTATTGATCACTACCGCCAATGCATCTGGGATCGAGTGATTAACTGCGACAAACTCCAAAGTAAATGGGCCGATATCTTCAGTTCCACCTTCGCGGACTTCGCGAGTAAGAGGTGAAATTCTGTGTTCCTTGAGCTTTGCAGTGATCAACGCAAGGGTTAAAGCCGATCCATAAATCGCAATATCGCCACGTTCACGCAGTAAGTATGGAACCGCACCGATATGGTCCTCGTGGCCGTGTGTTAAAAAGATTCCGACTACATCATGAAGACGGTCTCTGATGTAAGAAAAATCAGGCAGGATCAAATCAATTCCTGGCTGGTTTTCTTCAGGGAATAAAACACCACAATCAACAATAAGTAACTTTGATTTGTACTCAAAGACCGTCATATTACGGCCGATCTCAGTTAATCCACCAAGTGCAACAATTCGCAAACCGCCATCAACTAATGCTGGCGGAGTGCTTAAGTTTGGGTGTGGATGATTCATTAGTTAACTGCGACGCCACCAGCGCGCAGATCTTCGCGCAACTGCGCGATCTGAGCCTCTGTTGCATCGACGAGTGGAAGACGAGTGTGGCCGCCAGGTAGGCCCATCAGCGTAAGTGCGGCCTTGGTAAGAATCGCACCTTGTGTGCGGAAGGTACCGGTATAGACAGGAAGAAGCTTTTGATGAATCTCTAACGCGCGTGCAGAGTTTCCTGCAAACCATGCATCTAATAGTTCACGTAAATCTTTACCAACTGTATGACCGCAAACTGATACAAAACCAACAGCGCCAACCGATAACAATGGAAGGTTAAGGATGTCATCTCCTGAATAAACAGGGATTCCACAGCGCTTAATTACCCAAGAGGTAGATGCAACATCTCCCTTGGCATCTTTCAAAGCAACAATTTGTGGGTGCTCTGACAATCGCACAATTGTGTCGGGTTCGATTGGAACTCCGGTGCGTCCTGGAATGTCATAAATCATTACTGGAAGATCGGTTGCATCTGCAACAGCTCTGAAGTGAGCTTCGATTCCTGCTTGAGGTGGCTTGTTGTAATAAGGAGTTACAACGAGCAATCCATCAGCTCCTGCGTTTTCAGTTCGCTTAGCTTGATTGATTGAATACTCTGTTTCATTGTCACCTGCTCCGGAAAGCACTGTGATCTTTGAGCCAACGGTGTTTCGAACAACGCGGATGATCTCCTCTTTTTCAGAGGACTTAGTTGTTGGTGCTTCACCAGTCGTTCCATTGACAACGATTCCATCATGACCATTTGCCACTAAATGCGCTGCAAGAGTTTCAATGCCGGCCCAATCGATCGCCCCATCTTTTGTGAAGGGGGTAACCATTGCCGTCAGAAGACGTCCAAATGGAGCAGCCGTTGTCATGCGCCGAACTCTACCCGTATTAAGGGGCGACTCGTCCAGACTTTTCAAAGGCTGCGTATGTAAGCGGCATTAATTTCGCAAATTCCGCCTCCATTTTCTCCGCAACCATCTCAATTTCGCGTTGAGGGTAGCTTGGAAAGTGGGAGCCTTCTCGGCCGGTACGTAAGGATAGGAAGTTCATCAGTGCACGGGCGTTCATAGTTACATACATCGATGAGTATGTAGCCACAGGCAATACGGCGCGGGCTACTTCACGTGCCACACCAGCTTCAAGCATTTTCACATAACTTTCGTAAGCGATTACATACGCCGCCTTCATGGATTCAACAGTTAGATCAAACTGCTCCTTTGTTCCATCTACAAATGTGTAAGCGCCGGTCTTTCCAACCTGAACCAATTTACGTTCTGCAGACGGAATATAAAACACTGGCTTTAATTCGCGGTAGCGACCGCTTTCTTCATTGTATGAAGCGATGCGATGGCGCATGAATTCGCGGAATACAAAGATAGGTGCAGAGATAAAGAAGGTCATTGATGTGTGCTCAAAGGGAGATCCATGACGTTCACGTGCAAGATAGTTGATCAATCCTGCTGAACGAGCTGGATCTTCACCGATCTCATCCATTGACTGCTCACCAGCGGTTGAAACACGTGCTGCCCAAATTACATCTGCATCACTTGCACTGGCTTTAACTAACTCAACAGTTACATCGTCGCGGTAAATAATCTCTTCACTCATAACCGCACCCTATCTATGCGCCCCTATCGGCTCATGGATTTATACGGCACAATAGGCGCGTGTCCACAGTTTCCTCCACCACATTCAGGGATTCCATGAGTGTTTCCTTCACTGTCGGGGCGTATGGGGTGGCTTTCGGGGCGGCATCAGTGGCCAATGGATTTTCTGTTCTTCAGAGCTGCCTTCTGTCGCTTCTTACATTTTCGGGGGCGTCGCAGTTTGCAGTCATTGGCGTCATCGGCGCTGGAGGTTCAGCGATCAGCGGAATCGCAACCGCATCGCTCTTGGGAGTTCGCAACGCTTTGTATGGAGTCATCATGGCTCCGCGTTTGCAGGTTAAAGGTTTAAAGAGAGTTATCGCTGCACAAGTAACGATCGATGAATCAACCGGGGTTGCATTAGGACAAGAGCCACGCGGTGTCGAAGCCATGCGAAAAGGTTTTTGGTACACGGGTATCGGCGTCTTTGTCTTCTGGAATCTCTTTACCCTTGCTGGTGCACTTGGCGCACAAGCTATGGGAGATATTCGCGCATTTGGCCTGGATTCAGCTGTACCTGCAGCATTTCTTGGTTTGGTATGGCCACGCTTAACTGGAAATTTTGAACGAGTTCTTGCTGTTGGCTGTGCCCTCTTTGCAATTGCGATGACCCCAATTCTGCCCGCAGGTCTTCCAATTATTGCAACCGCCTTCATCGCGATTGTCGTTGGTTTAAAGCGATGAGTATTTTCTGGATAGCAACAATTGGCACAAGCCTTATAGCTTTTCTACTGAAGTACTCGGGACATTCAGTGCCAGAACGTTGGTTATCTCATCCTAAGATTCAAAAGATCAACGCTTTGATCCCGATTGCGTTACTGAGCGCACTTGTTGCTGTTCAAACATTTTCAGAGAAATCACAATTAATGATAGATCAACGCTTAGTTGGATTATCGGTCGCAATCATCGCCTTAATGCTCAAGGCACCATTTCCAGTTGTCGTTCTCTCCGCCGCCCTATCCTCGGCAGCGGTTTACAACTGGCTTTAGATAATTCCTAAAGCTTGAAGCTTTGCCTTGAGATCATTATCTGATGGCTCAGTTAAGTGGGTTCCATCAGAGAAAACAATTACCGGAATTGATTTAGCTCCACCATTGATTTCAATTACCTTATCAGCAGCGGTTACATCTGCATCAGTATCAATTTTTGTGTACTCAACATTGAGCTCATTCAATAGTCGCTCTGATCTACGGCAATCTCCGCACCAATCGGCACCGTACATAGTGATTTGATCTTTAGACATTGATTGCTCCTTACATGAATTTGTCGAGGCCATGAGTTAGGCCAGGAGTGTTTACAATTTTGCGTACGCCAAGAATAACTCCTGGCATAAATCCTGCACGGTCAATTGAATCGTGACGAATAGTTAAGGTCTCCCCTAATCCACCAAACAAAACCTCTTGGTGTGCAACAAGTCCACGTGCTCGCACAGAGTGGACAGGGATTCCGGCAACCAAAGCTCCGCGCGCTCCATCAATTGCAGTAGTTGTTGCATCTGGCATCGCACCAAGGCCTGCATCTTTACGTGCAGCTCCCATCAATTCAGCGGTGCGTGCCGCGGTTCCAGAAGGAGCATCAACCTTTGCAGGATGGTGTAGCTCAATCACTTCTGCCGATTCAAAGTATCGCGCAGCCTTTGCAGCAAACTCCATCATCAAGACCGCCCCGATTGCAAAGTTGGGAGCGATAAGTACGCCGACTGATGGGTTGTTCGCCAACCAGCCTTTAACCGTTGCAAGCTTGGCATCATCAAAACCAGTTGTTCCGACAACAACGTTCATTCCATTATCAATGAGAAATTCCAGGTTGGCCATGACGCTATCCGGAGTCGTGAAATCTACAACTACGTGTGCTGCAGAACCCTTGAGTTGTTCGAGTGAATCGCCCATATCTAGAGCTGCAACAAGTGCTAAACCTTCTGCTGCTTCTACTGCCTTAACAACCTCTGAACCCATTCGACCACGAGCACCTAAGACGGCAACATTGATCATTTACTTAACACCTTCTCAAACTTTGACTCAGATTTGAATGGACCTACTAAGGCAAGGGTAGGCGTTTTTGTTAAAAAGGCGCTAGCAATTTCCTTGATGT
>JACCEB011474760.1_pt1 | contig 13736 bp, 16 predicted proteins | sample 7454761 | NCBI WGS metagenome assembly JACCEB01 (sample SAMN15323454, study PRJNA562643) | freshwater metagenome | isolation source: river surface water | place: USA:Blue River Watershed | collected 2017-08-18 | reverse complement strand
CACGCACCGCGACGCCGAGTTCGCTGTCAAGACGCTTCTTGACGCGATGAGCGACGCGCTGGTGCGCGGGCACCGCATTGAGTTGCGGGGCTTCGGCAGTTTTTCGATCAACCGTCGCCCGCCTCGCATGGGACGTAATCCACGTTCTGGTGAAAGTGTGGCGATTCCTGAAAAACGTGTGCCCCATTTCAAACCGGGCAAAGCCCTGCGCGAAGCGGTGGATGCACGCACACAGGAATTGTTGACGGGGTCTGCACCCAAAGCTTGACTAAAATGAGCCTCGTCACAGAGGAGCTAACTTGAAAAACCTCATGTGGCTGCTTCAGTTGTTACTGAAGGCAGCCATTTTTTTTACCCTCTTCGCTTTTGCGCTGAACAACCAACACGATGCCGTGGTCCATTTCTTTTTTGGCACCATTTGGCAAGCACCGTTGGTGCTGCTGTTGTTGACGGCGTTTGTCATGGGTGTTGCCGTGGGCGTGATCGGCATGGTGCCACGCTGGTGGAAACATCGGCGCTTGGCCCAACTGGCCAGCACACCCGCTGCTGAGCACACCTCAACCACCCCTACGTCTGCTGACACACCCCATGGAATTTGACCTCAGCTGGATTTTGCTGGGCCTGCCCCTCGCCTTTGTCTTGGGCTGGGTGGCTTCCCGCATGGACTTGCGTCAACTGCGGCTAGAAAATCGACAAACACCCAAAGCGTATTTCAAAGGCCTGAATCACTTGCTGAATGAGCAGCAAGATCAAGCCATCGACGCCTTCATTGAAGCCGTTCAGCACGACCCCGACACCTCTGAACTTCACTTTGCTCTGGGTAATTTGTTTCGCCGCCGTGGCGAATATGAGCGCGCGGTTCGCGTGCACCAGCACCTGTTGTCGCGTGGGGATTTGTCCAAAACTGACCATGACCGCGCACAACACGCGTTGGCGCTTGACTACCTCAAGGCCGGCTTGCTCGACCGCGCTGAAGCCGCGCTGACCCAACTCGAAGGAACGGCCCACGAAGCCCAAGCGCATTTGGCACTGCTGAGTATTTACGAACGTTCACGCGATTGGGCCAAAGCCTCTGTGGTGGCGCAAAAGTTAAGCGCCGCAGGGCAAGGCAGCTTTCAAGGCCGCTTGGCGCACTACCTGTGCGAAGAAGCCGAAAGCTTGGATGCGGCGCAACAAACCCAACAAGTCAAAGACTTGCTCCAGCAAGCGATTGCAGCCGCGCCGCAGGCCGCGCGCGCGCGAATCGCCTTGGCCAAGGTACAAGAACAAACGGGTGTGGCACAAGAGGCCTACAACACGCTCACAGGCTTGGCCTCGCAAGTGCCCGCCGCATTGCCCTTGATCGCGCCGCATCTGGCACGATTGGCCCCTGATTTGGGTAGCGTGCCACAAACATTGGCCCTGCTCGAAGCCAGTTACGCACACACCCCCTCCCTCGATGTCCTCAACGCCATCGTGAGCCTGCGCAACGCGCAAGGTGAGACCAACACCAGCAACTGGTTTGCCAAACACTTGGAGCGTGAGCCCTCTTTGGTCGCGGCCACACAATGGATTGCGCACGAAAAGTTTGAGCATGAGCAGTTTCACCCCCAAGTGCAGCGGGCCTTGGAGCGTGCAGCAAAGCCTTTGCAACGCTACCGCTGCGCGGCCTGTGGCTTTGAAGCGACCCAACATTTTTGGCAATGTCCAGGCTGCCAAGCTTGGGACAGCTACCCCGCTCGCCGCGTGGAGGAACTATGACCCTCAGTCCACAACAACTCAGCCAAGCCCACGTGTTGGTGGTGGGCGATGTGATGCTCGACCGCTATTGGTATGGTGCCGTCGATCGCATCAGCCCCGAAGCCCCCGTGCCGGTGGTGCGCATCACCCGCGAAGAAAACCGTTTGGGTGGCTGCGCCAACGTGGCCTACAACGTGGTCAGCTTGGGTGCCCATGCCTCCTTGCTGTCAGTGGTGGGCGACGATGAAGCGAGCCACTTGTTGGAAGACTTGGTGGCCCAAACCGGCATTGCCCCGCATTTGGGTCGGGACGCGCAACTCAAGACCACCGTCAAACTGCGCGTGATTGGTCGCCAACAACAGCTGTTGCGCGTGGACTTTGAAAACACACCCCAAAACGAAGTGCTGGCCACTCAAACCGACCAGTTCATGCAGTTGCTGCCTAACCACCACGTGGTGCTGTTCTCGGACTACGGAAAAGGCGGCTTGGCTCATGTGTCGCAAATGATCTCTGCAGCCCGCGCTGCCGGCAAAGCCGTGCTGATTGACCCCAAGGGCAGCGACTACTCACGCTACGCGGGTGCCACCTGCATCACGCCCAACCGCGCTGAACTCGAGCAAGTCATTGGCAAATGGAGTAGCGAAGCTGAGCTGGTACAAAAAGCCCACGCCCTGCGCGAAACACTCAAACTAGACGCATTGCTCCTCACCCGTAGCGAAGAAGGCATGACCTTGTTTGACTCGCAAGGTGAACTGACGGTGTCTGCTCAAGCGCGCGAGGTGTTTGATGTCACGGGTGCGGGTGACACCGTGATTGCCACTCTGGCCACCCTTGTGGCTGCAGGTTTGAACTTACGAGACGCCATGCCGCTGGCCAACAAAGCTGGTGGCGTGGTGGTGGGCAAATTTGGCACAGCCACCGTCAGTTACCAAGAATTGATGGCGTAAACATGGCCTTGGTGCCACTGGAGAAGTTATGAAAATTGTCGTCACAGGTGCTGCTGGATTTATTGGCAGCAACATCATCAAGGGTTTGAATGCGCGCGGCATCACCAACGTCATCGCGGTCGATGACCTGACCGAGGGTGACAAATTTCGCAACATGGCTGACTTGCAGATCGCCGACTACCTCGACAAAGATGTGTTCTATGAACTCTTCGCTGAGAACGCCTTTGGCAAAGTTGAAGCCGTGTTCCACGAGGGCGCATGCAGCGACACCATGGAGAGCGACGGCAAGTACATGATGGACAACAACTACACACTCTCGTGTGGTTTGTTCAATGCCTGCCAACAAAGTGGCACTCGTTTGCTCTACGCATCCTCTGCTGCGACCTATGGCGGTAGTGACACGTTCGTTGAAACACCTGAATACGAGTTGCCTCTCAACGTCTACGGCTACTCTAAATTGCTGTTTGACCAGCGCATGCGCTTGGAATGCAACAACAACTTCAAGAAGTTCAAGCGACAGGTGGTGGGCTTTCGCTACTTCAACGTCTACGGCCCGCGCGAACAGCACAAAGGTCGCATGGCCAGCGTGGCGTTTCACCAGTTCAACCAATTCAACGCAGAAGGCAAGGTCAAGCTCTTTGGCGAATACGGTGGCTACGCCCAAGGCGCGCAAATGCGCGACTTCGTGTTCATTGACGACGTGGTCGCCGTCAACCTCTGGTTCTTGGACAACCCCGACAAGTCTGGCATCTTCAACCTCGGTTCTGGCCGCGCCCAGCCTTTCAATGATGTGGCCTTGTCAGTGGTCAACGCCATGCGGGCAAAAAAAGGGGGATCAACCCTCGATCTGGCAGGCGCCGTCCAAGCAGGTTTGATTGAATACGTGCCCTTCCCGGATGCGTTGCGCGGCAAATACCAGTGCTACACCCAAGCTGATCTGACTCACTTGCGTGCCACCGGCTGCGATCACACGTTTGCCGATGTGCAAAGCGGTGTCACACAGTACATGGCGACCTTGAGCAAATAAGCATCTCGTCCATGAACACCTTGCAATACAAGTTGCATCAACGCTCGGTGTTCCAAGTCGTAAAGCGCCGCATTCAGTGTGTCATATCGCGTGTGTTTTGGGGCGGCGCTTTCGCACTGATTTGCAACGGTACAGCGCTGGCACTCGAGATCAACCAAGCCAACGAAGCAGAGCTAGACAGCGTCAAAGGCATGGGCCCATCGCTGAGCGCAAAAGTTCTGCAAGCACGCGCGCATGGCCCCTTCAAAGACTGGCCTGATTTGATGCGCCGTGTTGCTGGCATTCGCCAAAACAAAGCGCAACAGTTTTCTGAACAAGGCTTGACGGTGAATGGTCAAGCATTTGTTACAAAACCTTAGCAGCCCCCAACGCTTGCAACGCATCGTCGCGCCAAAATTCGGCAGCGGCGAAAAAACCTTCCCATACACAGCCATGACAACCGCGCCCACAGCAAGTCGTGGGCTCCGGCGGCGGCTGGCGTAAGGTCACCCCTTGCTCAAGCGCCAGCGCTTGCACCTGCGCGAAAAAAGCCCTCGTACTGGGCCCATCGGACAAAGGCGTACAGGCTAAAGATTCGATGCGCATGCACGAATCCTAGCCGCATCGCGCGCTGTTATTTATTGGCGTTGGCGAAGAACAGTTGTTCGCCACCAATTTTGTAGCCATTGATCGATGCTTGACCCGCAGGTGAGACCACCCAGTCCACAAACTTCTGCGCCAACTCTGCTTTGACATGGGGGTGCTTGGCGGGGTTCACGACCATCACGCCGTACTGGTTGAACAAGCTCTTGTCGCCTTCCACCAAGATTTGCAAATCTTGACGATTTTTAAAATTCAACCAAGTGCCGCGGTCTGTCAATGCGTAAGCGCCCGTCGATGAGGCAATGTTCAAGGCGGGCCCCATGCCGCAACCACACTCTTTGTAGCCTGCACCTTTGTTGTCAACGCTTGCTTGTTTCCAAAAGCGCAACTCCGCAGCATGGGTGCCACTTTTGTCACCGCGCGACACAAAGCCCGCTTGGGTGCTGGATACTTTTTGCAAGGCAGAGACGATGTCTTTGCCGCGTGTTTTGGCTGGGTCACTCGCGGGGCCGACCAACACAAAGTCGTTTTACATCACTGGCAAGCGTTTGACGCCAAAACCTTCGGCCACAAACTTTTCTTCGGCCACTTGGTCATGCACAAACAGCACATCGGCATCGCCGCGACGGCCGGTATCTAAGGCTTGACCCGTACCCAACGCCACCACCTTGATATCAATGCCAGTGGCTTGCTTGAAAGCAGGCAACAAATGCGAAAACAAACCCGATTGTTCGGTCGATGTGGTGGACGCCATCACAAGGCAAGGCGCTTGTGCCATTGCCAGACTTCTGACCAATGTCAAAGCTGCAGCCAACAAACTGGCCAATGAAACTAAATGCGTACGTCGTGTCATCCCAACTCCCCTTTTAAAAACAAATGTGCCTCTGGATGACTCTCACCCAAAGGTCGATTGAAAAAATCATCCACGGATAGGTCTGCCAAAACCCGCCCTGCCTCTAAATAAACCACACGGGTGGCCAAGCGTTTGACTTGCCCCAAGTTATGACTGCTGAACAACAGACTCACCTTTGAGGCTGCCACCCAATCGGCCAATAAGCGTTCCACGTCGCGTTTGGCATGCGGATCCAGACTTGAGGTGGGCTCGTCTAGCAACACAAAGTTAGGACTCAAGGCCCATGCCCGCGCAAGCGCCAAGCGCTGTTGCTGCCCACCAGACAAAGTGCGTGCGGAACGTTCGGCCATGTCTTGCAAGCCCACACGCGCAAGTGCCTGCATGGCACGCACGTGCGCCTCACGCCAAGGCGTACCTTGTAACCACAAGCCCCACACCACGAAGCGCAACACCGAGGTGCGCAACATGTGAGGCCTCTGGAACACCATGGCTTGGCGCACATCTGAAGTCAACGCCACCTGCCCGCTCGAGACCTGAAGCAAACGATGCGCCACGCGTAAAAACGTGCTTTTGCCACTGCCGTTCGCCCCCACCAAGGCAACGCGCTCGCCTGCCTGCATATGCAGACTCACGTCGTGCAAAGCCAAGTGCTTGTCAAACTGAACCGAGACACCCTGCAAGCTCAAGACGGCGCTCATACCAGTACCCCTTGCACAGGATCTGCACCAGCACCATCAATGCGTTGCCGCCATCGACGTAGCCATGAAATACAGACGTTCAACAGCAGCACCACCCCCATCAACACCAGCCCCAAGGCCAGCGCCAAAGGCAAATCACCTTTGCTGGTTTCTAAGGCAATCGCTGTGGTCATCACACGGGTAAATCCCTCGATGTTGCCCCCCACCACCATCACCGCCCCCACTTCGGAAATGGCGCGACCAAAGGCGGCAATCAAGACCGTGAGCAAGGCGTAACGCTCATCCCATGCAAGCAACACACTGCGCAGCCAAGGCTTGGCACCCAGCGACTGCAACTGTTCACCGTGGTTGCGCTCTGCATCTTCTACACATTGACGGGTGAGCGCCGTGACCACCGGCAAGACCAATACCGTTTGCGCCAGCACCATGGCCTTGAGGCTGAACAACCAACCCAAAGATCCCAAGGGCCCCGTGCGCGATAACAGCAGATACACCAACAAGCCCACCACCACAGAAGGCAGTGCCAGCAAGGTATTAAGAACGGTCAGGAGCGCATCGCGGCCTGCAAACCGCGCTACGCCTAACCATGCACCGAGCACCACGCCTATGCTGCACGCCATGGCGGTGGCCCACACGCTCACCCAGAGGGAACGGCCCACGATGGACCAAAGCAACGGGTCTAATTCGGTCAGTAAATGAAACGCAGTCAGCGCTGTATCGGTAAACGTCGTCATAAATCTATGAAAAGTTCAGTTATCGTACTGAGCTACCCAATACCCGACCATATGTAAGCTCGTGCATAGCGTTCATCTTCATTACACCCTCGGCCACCGTGACAACAACGCACCTGCTGCATCGACTGAGGGCGCGTTGCTGCGTCACCCACTGATGGACTTGCTGCAAGCGGTCGCCCAATATGGTTCGATTTCGGCTGCGGCACGCCACTTGGGCTTGTCCTATCGCCACGTTTGGGGCGAACTCAAACGCTGGGAAGATGTGCTGGGCCATGAATTGATCATTTGGGAAAAAGGGCAATCCGCCAAGCTCACCGAATTCGGGGACAAGCTCATGTGGGCTGAGCGCCAAACTCAAGCGCGCTTGGCACCGCAACTCGAAGCGCTGCGCGCCGACTTGGAACGCACTTTTGCGGTCGCATTTGATCCGGATGCCCATGTGTTGACCATGTACGCCAGCCATGACGACGCCTTGCCCCGACTGCGTGAGCACGCAGCCAACAACGGCTTGCATCTAGACATGCGTTTTTGTGGCAGCGTGGATGCGATTCGTGCGCTCAACGAAGGCCGGTGCACGCTGGCGGGTTTTCACACACAAAAACACCCGACGGAAACTTCACATACCGCCAAGGCCTACCGTGAACTGTTGCAACCCGGCCTGCACAAAATCATCGGGTTCGCCACGCGCACACAAGGCTTGATCACGGCCACCGGTAACCCCAAACAACTCCACAGCCTGATGGATGTGGCAGGCAGTCAAGCCAAGTTTGTGCAGCGCAGCTTAGGAACGGGCACACGGGTTTTACTCGACGATTTGCTCGCACAAAACCATTTGAACTTCAGCGACCTCAACAACTGGCCCGATGAAGAACCCTCCCACACCGCCTTGGCCGAGGCAATTGCCTCTGGCCGCTGTGATGTGGGACTGGGCCTTGAAAGCAGCGCCCGCGCTCGTGGCCTGGGCTTTGTGCCGCTGGTCCAAGAACAATTTCATTTGGTTTGTCTTAAATCCGCCTTGGATACACCCGCGACAAACGCCTTGCGTGAGTTGCTGCAAAGCTCAAATTGGATGCAACTTCTCAACAGCTTGGCAGGCTATCAAGCCCAAGACAGTGGCCAGGTTCAATCACTCAATCAACAATTGCCTTGGTGGCGCTTTTCTAAGCACAAAAAAACCGTCACCAAGCGTTGAACTTATTTCAACTGGCCCTCTAAATCTTCAAAACTGCGCAGGCTGATGATGCATCAGTCTTGGTACCATCAGCGGTTAGTAAAAATGGAGGCACAAAGTGTCAAAACTTCTTAAATTTGCCTTAGGCGTTGACCGCATCAGTGAGCAGTTTGGCCATGTCGCGGCATTTGGCGTATTAGCGGCTGCCGTGATCTCAGCAGGCAATGCATTCATTCGTTATGGCTTTGATGTGAGCTCCAACGGCTGGCTGGAAATTCAGTGGTACCTCTTTGCAGTCACCGTGATGTTAGGGGCCCCATTGGTTCTCAAACTCAATGAACATGTGCGTGTTGATTTGTTATACGGCAAGCTCAAAGGCAACGGACCTGTCTACGTGGATTTATTTGGCTTGATCGTTTTCTTGCTGCCTGTGATGGGCATGCTGGGTTGGTTGAGCTTTCCTTTGTTTCTCAAGATGTTTCTTACCAATGAAATGTCTAGCAATGCAGGCGGCCTGATCCGTTGGCCCGCCATGCTTCTCCTTCCCTTGGGCTTTGCTTGGATGTTCCTGCAAGGTTTGAGCGAAATCATCAAACGCGTGTCCTACTTGCAAGGCAAGTTCGAGATGGACACGCATTACGAAAAGCCAGTGCAATAAGGACTCACGATCATGATTATGGAAAACTTCGCACCCATCATGTTCGCCGGCCTTGTGCTGACGATGTTGATTGGTTTCCCCGTCGCGTTCTCGCTGGCGTTTTTGGGCTTGGCTTGTGGCCTCTTCGCCATCAGCATGGACTGGTTCCCTGTGAGCTTCATGTCCAACTTGCCGTTGAACATTTTTGGCATTCTCAGCAACGACTTGTTGCTGGCCATCCCCTTCTTCACCTTCATGGGTGCCATCCTTGAAAAGTGTGGTCTCGCCGAAGACATGCTCGACTCGATGGGTCAGCTCTTTGGCACCGTGCGCGGTGGTTTGGGCTACTCGGTCATCATCGTGGGCTTCATCTTGGGCGCCATCACGGGTACGGTGGCAGGTCAGGTGATTGCCATGGCCTTGATCTCTCTCCCCGTGATGATTCGCTACGGCTACAACATGCGCTACGCCACTGGCGTGTTAGCGGCCTCAGGCACCATCACTCAGTTGGTGCCACCGTCACTCGTGTTGGTGGTGATGGCTGACCAACTCGGTCGCTCTGTAGGCGATATGTACAAAGGTGCTTGGGGCCCATCGATGTTGCAAGTCGGCATCTTTGCGCTTTACACATTTGCACTGGGTCTGATCAAACCGGACCATGTGCCCGGCATTCCCAAAGAAGCCCGCACCGCAGACGGTTTCCATCTCTGGATGAAGTGCTTGCGCGGCATTATTCCATCTGCCTTCTTAATCTTTGCTGTGCTCGGCTCGATGGGTGGCTTGCCCGGTATCAACACCGCCATTGCCACCCCCACCGAAGCCGGTGCCATGGGTTGCGTTGGTGCTTTGATCTTGGCGGCTATTCACAACCGCTTGGACAAGGCCCTGATTTGGGAAGCCATGCACAGCACCATGCGCCTGACCGCCATGGTGGTGTTCATTTTGATCGGCTCACGTGTCTTCTCGATGGTTTTCCAAGGCGTCGATGGCGCCAAGTGGGTAGAGCATTTGCTGACAGGCTTGCCTGGTGGCGTGGTGGGCTTCCTGATTGTGGTGAACATCTTCATCTTCTTCTTGGCGTTCTTCTTGGACTTCTTTGAGATTGCCTTCATCATTCTGCCAATGCTCGGACCTGTTGCCGAAAAAATGGGCATCGACATGGTGTGGTTCGGTGTGCTGCTGTGCGTGAACATGCAAACCAGTTTCATGCACCCGCCTTTTGGCTTTGCACTGTTCTATTTGCGCGGCATTGCCGACACGCTATTCAAAGAAGGTCGTATCGAAAAACCGGTCAAGTCCAACGACATTTACATGGGTGCCATTCCTTGGGTGATCATGCAGCTGGTCTTGGTCGTGATCGTGATCTTTGTGCCAGAGACCGTGACCATGTTCCTGGACAAAGAAGAAAAAGTCGATCTCGACAAAGTGGTCATCGAAATGCCCACAGAGCAAGAAGTGCCAGACGCCGAACTCAAGCTTGACGGCGCCAAACCCTCCGCCGGTGAAAGTGCTGCCGAAGAGCAAAAGCGCATGGAAGACTTGTTTAAAAAATAAAAATAGCCTCATCAACCAGCCCCTCCGGCAAATCCGAGAGGGGCTTTTTATTGCCAGCACAACCACACACCATGTCTACACCTGATTCAACGCCAGACTCTGAAACAGCCGCTGCCCAGTTGGCAGCCTTAGGCCCCAAGCCTTTTGTGTTTCACCCCCGCACGGACACGATCGAAGGCCCTGCTTTTTCTCGCGCATTTCAAACCATCACTTGGGCCACCCTGCTGGGCTCTGGTTATTGGTTGCTCAAGCTCTGGCAAGAAGGCAAATTTGGTGGTGACACGGGGCTGGAGGGATTGCGCGCGGGTGGTTGGTTTGTGTTGGGTTGGGTCTTGCTGGCGTGGACCACTTGGCATGTCATGTTTAGCCGCGCTCGCTTAGACGACAAGGGTATTCATCAAACATGGATTTGGGACAAATACATGGGCTATGACGAGCTGGCCTACGCCAAGCTGATCCGTATCCGAGGCTTGGAGTGGTTCATGGCCCCACGCTTTTATGTCCGAACCCTGATGGGTAAATTTGCTGTGTTTTATGTGAGCAGTCCGCATGTGCAGCAGGAATGCGAGCGCCTGAGTGCAGAGCTGGCTGCATTTCGTGATTTTTGAGATGCGGGCATTTCAAACCTCATAAAAAAACCGCGCCGAGGCGCGGTTTTTTGTGGGTAGCACAAAGGCTAAATTACAGCTTTTGCTTTTGCATGAACTGGTCAAATTTAGCTTCTGTGAACTGGAACCACAGGTTCGAGTCAGCACGGAACTTCGAGTAGTCGTCATAGACTTTCTTGAAGTTGGGGTTCTTGTCAGACACTTCTTTGTAAAAAGCCATGGCTTCCTTGAACGCCAACGCCATCACGTCCTTGGGGAACTCGCGCAACTTGGTGCCAGAGCCGACCAACTGCTTCAACGCGGTAGGGTTACGCGCATCGTACTTGGCTTGCATGTCCGAGTGCGCCTGTGCAGCAGCGGCCTCCACGATGGCCTTGTACTCAGGCGACAAAGCATTGAATGCTTTGTCGTTGATGAAGAAGTCCAACTGAGGACCACCTTCCCAGAAACCTGGGTAATAGTAGAAAGGCGCGACCTTGCTGAAACCCAATTTCATGTCGTCATAAGGTCCTACCCACTCGGCTGAGTCGATCGTGCCTTTTTCCAGCGCTGGATAAATGTCGCCGCCTGGGATGTTTTGAGGAATCACACCCATGCGCTCAAGCACCTTGCCGGCGAAGCCACCGACGCGGAACTTCAAGCCCTTCAAATCATTCACAGATTTGATTTCTTTACGGAACCAACCACCCATTTGAGCGCCTGTGTTGCCACCAGGGAAGCTCACGATGTTGTACTTGGCGTAGAACTCACGCATCAGCTTCAAGCCGTTGCCTTCGTACATCCACGCTGTCATTTGGCGGCTGTTCAAACCGAAAGGAATGGCACAACCCAAAGCAAAGGTTTCGTCCTTACCGAAGAAGTAGTAAGGGGCTGTGTGACACATTTCCACAGAGCCTTGTTGCACACCATCGACCACGCCAAAGGCAGGCATGATTTCGCCCGCAGCATGAACCGAAATTTCGAACTTGCCACCCGACATGGCTTTGACAGCCTTAGCAAATACGTCAGCAGCACCATGAATGGTGTCGAGCGATTTAGGAAAGCTCGAGGCCAGGCGCCAACGGATGTTGGCTTGTTGTGCATGCACTGCAGGCGCTGCACCTGCAGCCAAGATGCCTGCGATACCTGCGTTTTTAATGACGGAACGACGGTCCATGAGAGACTCCCTTGAGTTGTTGATACAAATCGCTTGAAGGCACGCATTTGTGACACGACACCCTCAACGATGGGGCATTGTATGCAGTTGTAAACGCCCAGACACGCACGGGTTTACCCCTGAAGAACTTGTGTTTCAAAATTCTTCTAAAGGTGTGAAATTACTTCAACAGAAACTTAGTTCAAAAGCGCTGCAAAACGCTTTTGGATGGCCGCTTGAATGCCCGCGCCATCCAGACCCAATTCAGCCAACAGTTTGACCGGGTCACCGTGCTCTGTGAACACGTCGCCAATACCCAACACCAACACAGGTTTGGGTTGCTGCAGATGTTGCAACGCCTCCAACACAGCCGAGCCCGCGCCGCCCATGACAGCGCCTTCTTCGACCGTCACCAAAGCCTCATGTGTCGCCGCTATCTGCGCCAGCAATTCGGTATCGAGTGGCTTGGCCCAACGCATATTGACCACCGTCGCATTGAGTGCCTCGCCCGCTTGTAAAGCTGGGTAGAGCAAGGTACCGAAGGCAAGTATGGCAATACGTTGGCCTTGCCGCCGTACTTCACCTTTGCCAAACGGCAATGCTTGCAAGCCCGCTTGAACAGGCACGCCGGCGCCGGCGCCACGCGGATACCGCACTGCCACACAGTGGTCTTGTTGGTAGGCCGTGGTCAGCAACTGGCGGCATTCGTTTTCGTCAGCGGGGCAAGCCACGCTGATATTGGGAATGCAGCGCATGAACGCAATGTCGTACAGACCCGCGTGCGTAGCGCCATCCGCCCCCACGATACCTGCGCGGTCCAGCGCCAGCACCATGGGCAGTTTTTGTAGTGCCACATCATGAATCACTTGGTCATAAGCACGTTGCAAAAACGTAGAGTAAATCGCCACCACCGGTTTGAGTCCCTCACAGGCCAGACCTGCAGCAAATGTGACGGCATGCTGCTCAGCAATTCCGACGTCGTGGTAACGCTCAGGGAATCGTTGGTGAAACGCCACCATGCCCGAGCCTTCGCGCATGGCGGGGGTGATGCCGACCAACAACGGATCATGCGCAGCCATGTCACAGAGCCAATCCCCAAACACTTGGGTGAAAGTGGTTTTGCTGGGCGCACTGGCTGGAACCAAACCTACCGCCGGATCGAACTTGCCAGGGCCGTGGTAGGCCACAGGATCGGCCTCTGCCAATTTATAACCTTGGCCTTTTTTGGTCACCACATGCAAAAACTGTGGCCCTTCCAAGTGCTTGATGTTCTCGAGGGTAGGAATCAGTGAGTCGAGGTCGTGGCCATCAATCGGACCGATGTAGTTGAAGCCAAATTTTTCAAAAAGAGTGGCGGGTACCACCATGCCTTTGGCGTGCTCTTCAAAACGCTTGGCCAGCTCGAACAAGGGTGGCGCGCCTTTGAGCACTTGCTTGCCCACCTCTTTGGCAGCCGCGTAAAACTTGCCGCTCATCAGCTGTGCCAAGTAGCGGTTGAGCGCGCCCACTGGCGGACTGATGGACATGTCGTTGTCGTTCAAGATGACGAGCAACTTGGCAGTAGAAACACCGCCGTTGTTGAGCGCCTCAAAGGCCATGCCCGCCGTCATGGCGCCATCACCAATCACGGCAATCGCGTGGCGCTGCTCACCTTTTTGCTGGGCAGCAATGGCCATGCCCAAAGCAGCCGAAATGCTGGTGGACGAGTGGGCAGTGCCAAAAGCGTCGTAGTCGCTTTCGTCGCGGCGCGGAAAACCACTCAAACCGTGGCGTTGACGCAGCGTGTCCATTTGGTCACGACGACCCGTCAAAATTTTGTGTGGGTAGGTTTGATGTCCTACGTCCCACACGATTCGGTCATGCGGTGTGTTGAATACATAGTGCAAGGCGACCGTCAACTCGACGGTACCTAGGTTGGAGCTCAAATGCCCCCCCGTTTTGGCCACGCTTTGCAGCAAGCACGAACGCAGTTCGTCAGCCAACTCCGGCAACTGATGGCGCGACAGGGCTCGCAGATCGGTGGGCGATTGAATGGTTTGCAACAAATGCGACATGCTTCAAGTATTCCGGT
>JACCEB011009400.1_pt1 | contig 13738 bp, 25 predicted proteins | sample 7454761 | NCBI WGS metagenome assembly JACCEB01 (sample SAMN15323454, study PRJNA562643) | freshwater metagenome | isolation source: river surface water | place: USA:Blue River Watershed | collected 2017-08-18 | reverse complement strand
GTAGGTGTTGTAGTTGCGAGAATAGATGCACTTAACAACCTCGATAGCAAGTGTCACCTTGTTGCCAGGGCTACTGATAAAACCACCATCAGCATCACGGACACGTGCGTTTGCATCATCACGTGCCTTAGCACGGAGATAGCAACTGGGGAGGCTAGCAATGACCGCAACATCATAGTTGCTTTCGATGGTGTCACGGTTAGCGATGGTCATAGCAGTGTTGTCAAAGTCATTGAGTTTGACACCCTGCAAAATCTTGAAGGTCAGACCCTTGTAGTATGTGCGAATGTTCTCGCCTTCATCACGATCAGCCTGAGTGATAAGGTCGGTGTTAGCGAGGAAAGTGTCAATGATCTGCCGATTGGTCTGAACACCTTCGACCGGCTGATAGTTCTCGTCAACAGGAATCGATTTGAGGTATGCGTTGTTGATACGCTGTGCCGCGGCAGACGCACCCCAAACATCATTAGCGTTGAAGTTCAGAACAGGACGTTGATAGCGAGCCATTTGTAATTCCTCTTTATCAGTTTCAATACTATGTATTATATACCCGAAATGATTTACTGTCAAGCCTTGAGGGCCTCAAAAGATTGAATAAAATCCTCACCTACATCCAAACTAACATAGTTGTCACCTTGCATACCCTGCTCACTGTAGCCAACATCAGCACCAGGGAAACCAATAGCATCAAGCATTTCACGGAGTTCCTGCAGGAACAACTTGTCGGTATAAATCAATCCGTCACTGTTAACGTCCCAAACAGTAGTATCAAAGTATACACGGAGTTCACCAAACGTACCCTCATCGTTTACATAACTGAGATCCAATCCAGTAACGGGCACGTTTTCACGAACGTTTGACCAGTAGCCCGAACCATCTGTATGAAGAATTTTTGAAACTAGCAACATTTTTCGCTCCGTTAGTTAACTGTCTATGTAATGATTATATACCCAAACCCAATTAATGTCAAGCCTTTTTAGCCAAAATTTAGCCAAAAAAACAGCGACCTAGGGTTAGTAAGTCGCTGTTTTACAACAAGTTTTTGTTGTTTTTATGCTACATCAATACCATTTGCGGGCTGTACACCTGCCTTGATAGTCTTGACAAGAGCGGCCAGTGCCTTAAGGTCTTCGTCAGTAAGAACACTTGCTTCCTTAGTAGCAGTTGCCTGGACAGTCTTAGCAAAGGCCTCGTCAGCCTTTTCCTTGTCAATCTCGTCAACTACTTCATAACGGCATGCACGACCCTTGCTGTTATCGTAGTCAGTTGGAATTGAAACTACGTCACGTGGATTGATCTTAACGATCACAATACGCTCACCACCAAAGTGACCTAGGTATTCACGTGAACAGAAGTGTAGACCAGTACTGCAAGTACGATTCTGATCATCATCTACTTCGTTACGTTCCATTTCAACTACCTTACCAACACTATTATCCATAGTGCCTGTATGACAGTCCTTATAGTCAAACTTGACCTTCTTGTAAGCAAGGAAGTGACCGTCAGGGGTAATTGGCAGACTGTTCTTTTCCAAGAAGCCATACAGTTCGTTAACTGCCCGCTTGCTTGGGTTGTCCATAAGATTATCCATGAAAGCAATCAATGGTTCAACTGGGAAGCCATCCTGAATCATTGCAACCATACGCTTGGTTAGCGCATTGTGCATTTCACGATCCTTCCAGAAAACCTGATCACCCTGGACACTTACGTTGCCCTTACCAAATTCGATGACGACCTTCTTAGGCTCAATGATATCCTTGACCACTTCCCAATCGCCTGCCTTAATCGCATTAAGTACACGCTCATAAGTAATGTGGCTCTTGTTAATGGTATGCGGGGTGCTACCAATGACAACAGTGATATTTGAACCCTGAACAATATATGGATAACTCATTTTACTTTGCCTTTACAATATCGATGGCGTTGATATATTCTGCTACAGCCTTGCCATCAACTCGGCTATAACTACTCAGTGAATTAAGAAGCGGATAACGATTCTTAATATCTTCAACATCCGACTTATACTTAGTAATCAATGCAGAGGGGTCAACCTTTTGCTTAGTCTCTACACTATATACCTTGCACAAGAATTCAATAGCGCCCTGTACATTAGCATTCTTGGCTTCAACATCCTTGAATACATTGTACAATTCTAAATAAGGACTGTTACTATCTACATGTTGAATAGCATTGTACTTGTAAATCTCGTTAAAGTCAATAGCCTGCTTGACCATTCCCATTACATCGTTAGTACCGAGATCGGACAGAACCTTGCTAATGTAAGTATCGAGGTTAACCCAGTTCTTACGCTTCTTAATGTCCTCAATGTCACCCTTACGAACACCGTAGACATTACCCTTGAACAATCCAGAACGTTCCAAATAATTGTTCAACGTCTTAACGTCACTGATAACACCAAGGTTGTTGTAACCACTTAGTGGCAGATAGTAGTAAGTTTCAGTCTTATCAAAACTGTCAGCCTTACCGGCATCACGCCATACCATGTCATCACGGCGATTCCAACCACCGTTGTTACGGCGCTCAAGTCGCATGATAGATACGTTACGACCAATACCATTTGCACGTTGACGCTCAAGCAGACTAGAAGCCTTCATGATATGCTCGACCTTAGGGCTAGCAATATCCTTGAAGAAACTATCAGTGTCAACGCTCTTAGTCTTGTCGGCGGCTTCGATTACAAACACTGTTTCACTGTATGAATTGCCTGTGGGCTTAGTGTTCTTCCAGTGAAACTTAGCACGTTCTGTGCAACCAACCTTAGCATCGTTGATGACAAAGAATACGTTGTTATACACACCAATACCCCAAACCTTTTCGTAGGCCTTGGTATCATTGTTGTAATAACTTTCAGTATTCTTAGTCTTGCAAACACCTTCGCTACGTGCCTTAGTAAAGCCACGCAACAGAATGTTGTACTTAGATGCAAGCACCTCAGGAGTAAACTGAAAGGTCTTAGTGCGAACATAATGACCACTAGTAACATCAACTATGTCAAACTTTGTAGCATTGACATATTCGATAATAGCACTACGCCACAGATTTTCGCTAGAAGTATCAACCAAATAGACAGCACGTTCCCACAGATTTTCAATCTTGTCGGCACGTTCGGCAATATGAGTTGCCAACTGGCTATTCAATGCTTCCAACTTAGCCTTGATTGCGGCAATCGTTTCAGGAATGTAACTCAGACCTTCACGTGAAGCCTGAAAGTCAAGTTCACCGATATCAAATTCCATAACCAGACCACAGCCAAGCATGTGATGCAGATCACCAAGTGCCTTATCAGCATTAGGAACATCGATAGGGTATGCAATGTTACCCATGATAGCAACACTATTGAAAGTACCGCTTTGTGTATGCACACCTGGAATGATATCACGTTCCTTGTATTCAACATCACGGAACTTGAATTCACTGTAACCACTAACTACTGGACGCAGTTTGAAGTGAGTATACACACGTGAAGCCTCGTCACGGAACTTGTAAAAGTCATTGTTACTTTCAACAGCAAAACGAACTTCGACACCATTAGGGTCGGTAGTTTCTTCTTCTGCCATCAATGCAATGCTAGGAACACCTGCTTCGTTAATGAAAGCAGTGTACACACCCTTACGACCATCCTTTACCGTAGTAACCGTAAAGTTGTCAGTGTAAGAAAACGGACTCTTAGAACCCAGACCCAATGCACCAATGAAATCATTACTGCCGGTCTTAGTGGATTCAAAGTAAGTGGTGTAGATGTTAGTAACCTGATCGTGATTCAGACCAGTACCATAGTCACGAATGCTGAACCAAGGTTCAATCGCATTAGGAAGATGAACATCAAAAGGAGTATCAGTGTTACCTGCGGCAGTGTGACTATCAACTGCATTACAAGAAAGTTCACGCACAATGGCACGAATCTTGTTAGCATACAGACCGCTAGACAAAATGTTAAATGCCTTCGCACTGTTACGAATGCGGAACTCACCGATCTCACCTACGTTAGAGAGAATGGCTTCGTTCTGTAGAGTATTATGCAGTTTCATGCTCTTACTTTCTTAGTTTCGATATAAGCAGTATATGCCCAAATTAATTAAATGTCAAGAACTTTTTCACGAATTTCGTCAAGAATAATGTCACGGACACGTTCGCGGTCAACGCTGTCACCGCAAAAATCATCTTCAACTTGTGCCCAATGCATGCCGGTAGCAAGAATCACCTCTGAGCGGGTTGCATTAATTTCCGGATACAATTCACTGTCACTGCCATAAAAGGACATAACGTAATCGTAAAACTTTTCCATTTCAACAATGTTCATTTTAATCTCCGTTTTCTCAGTTTATAATTTACTATATACCCAAAAAGATTAAATGTCAACCATTATTATCCATGCAGTAGGTAGAAATAATCCACTTAGCACGATTGATAGTCTGACGGGCATCCTCAGCCCGCATATAGTCAACCTCACCATATTCGGTGCTAATCATTTCCTGTGCGTCACTGAGCATGCTCATAGCCATCATACCGGCCCCACTGAAACGGAAAGTAATGCTACGCTCAACTGCCTCACGCATCTGTGCTTCGGTGCAACCATAGCAACGAACTTCACGCTTTTCAGTTTCGGTCAATGCTTCGTAAATTGCTGTAGCCATTTCGTTTCTCCGTTTTCTCAGTGTCAATACATGTATTGTATCAGATTTGGGTATTAATGTCAAGCCTTTTATTTTACTTTGCAAAGGTCTTTTCAGTCAATGAGTCACACAAAATCCGAATGGTATCTTTCATCAATGTTTCGCTACGTGCATAACCCATTTGATCCAGTCTGACAGCGGCAGCCAACCTCGCTTCACGTGAATATTTGCAATCAGCATTAAATTGGGCACGTTCGTTTGACACTGCAACAGTAGCAGGGTTTACCTTACTATTCTGATAGGAAATAAACATAGACATACCACTAACACCAATCACCGCCCCAATAATAGCCAATACAAGCAAACCCTTATAATTGTTGGGTTGCATTGCAATAGATTCGGCATTTGCCAAATTTTCAAGTGCGGTAGAATGCTTCATTTCGTATCTCCGTTTTCTCAGTGTCAATACATGTATTGTACGCCCAAAACGATTAAATGTCAAGCCTTTTTTCCCGGAATTATCCGGAATTTTTTAGGAAATTTCATTATTTTTGCACTACGTAAGTTGTTGATTTCCTTAGACAAATTGCCCAACAGTTCCCTTACGTATTCCTTACGCTCATCGGATTGATCTAGGTACCAAGTTTTTAGTCCGTCTACTCCGGATTCTTGTATGATTCCTGCAAGAACCTTGTAGTTGGCACTGTCTCTGTCGTTATCGTTCATAGCAATACTTTAATAGATTTTGGATTATTTGTCAAGTACCCGTAAACCAGTACTTGACAATCTTTTCAGCAGGCTTTCCACGAATGCTCTGTGATAGATTGGGGAATCCCTCGTAACTAGGTGCAAGTGTATTACTATGCCAAAATGAACTGTGAAAGTTCACACCCTTAACTGTAAAGTCACGTTGTGATACCACTGCCCTAAGCATACCTTCAATGCCAATTGCCTGTACTGCAAAGTCAGCAATATAGGTATCTTGAATACATGCTGTCTTTGTTCCAGCAGGGGTGATGCCTTCCACACAGAACCCATCTTCTACCCAACCATGAGTCCAATACTTGTCTCTACTTTGTACACTGATTTCAAAAAATACAGGTACTTGACGATTGTTTGTGTGTAGGCAGTTGCTAGGTGAAATACAGTTATATGATTTGTACATACCGTAAATTTGTTTCTCAATTGCCATCTTAACAATCTCTGGTGATAGATTAACATTCTCTATGTCAGACAAAATAGGTCCACCCAAACTTAGATGTACTGCATCAATCTTATCTAAAATTCGAGGGTCATTTTCTATATAACCAATTTGCCCCCAAGTAATATTGCCTGAATAGTTCTTGCGTATGTCATCAATGATCTTATTAAATCTAGCAATATAAATTTCTTTGATTGCAGGATCATGTAGATTGCCAATGTTCATGGCATTCCAATCAGCGGCAATCCCCTTCATGCCAGTACGTTGCGCAAACTTAGCCATTTCAATAACTTGAGTGTGGTGCGCATCTAGGATTTTATTAAGTTTATCGGTAGATACTGTTTCACCTAAGGTTACTAGTTCAGCACGTGCCGTATTGTGTGTACTGAATTGCCATGCATAATAAACATCGATGTTTCTTTTCTTGGCTTCTGCAACAATAAACTCTACCATGTATTCCGGAATATGATAGTCTGACTTGTCTACGACCCAAGTTGCACCTGTGCTATTCCACATTCCAAAGTTATATAACCATGTCATGGTAACACCATTAGCCTTCATCTGGTCTAATGATTGCGTATACATCAACTTGACATATTCATCTTTAGTGCAATTCTTAATAGAACCTCTTGCACTATCGTATATCCATCCTGGATAATAATCTTTAAAACTAATACCACGCTGATAACTGTAAGGTAGTTGTTGTGTTGGCTTAGGGATAGGGCGCCAACCATTGTATGTTTGCGGATAATCAGATTTATGCGGGTCAGTGCATGTGATTACACTTGCTGTAGGTTGTACTGTGGGACTGATTGTTACTAATGGTGTAGGGTTACTACTGTCCCCACCTCCTCCGCAACCTACTAGAAACAATGCTAGTAACAAACTGTACTTTTTCATGGATCACCCATAGTTACAATAACAGTTTAAATAGTAGCATATTTAATTTTAAAAGTCAAATAGGAAATGCCCGATTTCTCGGGCATCTCTGTAAGTCTTAATTGCTTACTTTTTGATTTGGCTTTGATTTACGAAACCGTATAATTTTTCAGCAGTTTCTAAAATCTTGTCTAGTCCGGGAAATTCAGGCATGTTGACAGTGCCGACCATTTGACCGGTCTTTTCGTCACGCTTAGAACTCATTTCCCAACCTGCCCATTTATATTGAAACTCTTGTCCAACTAAATCCTTAGCCATTGCTAGGATATCGGTGCGTAGTTCGTATCCGTTCTTATTAAACTTGACTTCTGGAAGTCCTGGTAATTTATTATCGCTCATAGTGTCTCCTTTGATCTGATTATATTATTTTGCCTGTTCATTGTCAACAGGTTTTTGAGGTTTATTGAATCGTTCTGGGTAATTTAATTGCTCCCATTCCTCATCAGTATATGGCCACCAATAAGTCATCATTTCACCTCCGTTATAGTACGCTTTGCATTTTCGTATTGACCGAATTTAGCAAAAGCAACTGCGGCACGAATGCGTTTTAAATTTTCAATAAAGTTAGTTAGAAATTTCATAATCCATTCCTAACATAGTTTTGTTGATATTCAAAAGCATATCTTTCCACATCACCGTTGTTCTGTGGATTACGTGCCACTATATAGCGTTCAAGAGCATGCCCGTAGGAGTATGACTTGAATAGTTTTTTAATAATTGATTTTAACATAGATTCCCTAAAGTAATTAAATTGTTACGATGCTGTATAGTAAGCCGAATGAGAATATTAACAATAAAATATGCCCGATACGGCTTGCCGCTAACGCTTTTTCGTTACCTGACAAATTACTTTCCTTTCTTTGGCAACCAAAAGTTAATTTGGTCTTGTGCTGATGCAGTGATATCCTTAAAGAACTTAGGATCAGAGAATACAGACATTACTGACTTAGCGGTATTGAAACCGTTCTCTACTGCTTTCTTTGTGTATTCAGTTTGGGAATCTACGAAACTATTGAGTGATTTTGCCAAATCGTCATGCTTGACGAAAGTTTCTACGGCGATCTTTTTTGTTGATTGAATAGTATCAATCGCAGTGTTTGCGAATGTTGTGAACATAATTTTCTCCTGTGTAAGTGTGTTCTGTAGAATGAATCTACATGATTATTTATGCCTACAACTAACTTAAAATTTTTAAACGGGTTTATCCGCCACGCCCACTGCGTCTTACCATACTAGGACCACCAAAACCTTTACTGGGCTTTGGAATCTTTCCGCCCTTACTATTTTGAGGTGAATTGTGATTTAATTGTTTTGCTTTTTTAGCGGCTAAGATTGCGGCTAATGGGTTGGGTTTCTTTTCGTCAGACATATTATATCCTATTGTCAAGTGAATCTAGATAATCACGTAATGTACCATACAATGTCATCATAGTGGCAATCTTGTGATCATAGATTCGTATATAAGGCGGTTCCTTCTTTTCTTTATTTACACCGATGTAATAAGGACAATGTATTTTTCTAGATAATTCTAAAATGAACTGTTCGGGTTTTTTGATTTTATTATCTTTGGCTAAGCCCAATGGAAACTGATAATATTCTATGTTGGCTTGCGTGAATGCGGCAGCACCTGCATCATTTAATCGCATGGCAGATGATAGTCTTCCTGTCATCCACCACCTAGACATGACTTCATCAAGTGGCATTTCATGCCACACGGTATGTGGCATTTCTAAAAGTACTGCTTCTGTGATTTCTGATTTAGTCTTTGGATACGTCATCGGGATAGACGGTTCTTCCCGAATTCATAAAGACAACCGTAAACTTGTCTGTCTTAAATTGCGCATTCAATTTCCTGCACAAATTTCTAGCATGTCCGGGATTACTGAAACTAGTCTTTTTATATTTAGGAGCAGAGTCGTTTGTTAGATAATGTGAGGATTTGAGGTTGATAGGCTGGTCCTCGTAGAATACTGCCCAAATGCCACTGGCTTCTACGATTTGATCGCATTTGTATGTATTCTTATCTACATACTCTAGCAATACTTTTGGTTGTGTTCTGCTCATTTAAATCCTGCGCCTTTAATCTGTACCTCAATTACTTGATTTTCTTTCTCATCAATCTTCTTATTTGCAAACTCATACAAGTCAGAAAGTAATTTAGCAATATCATCCCTAAGTCCACGGGCATCCGTCATAGGTAAAACAACATCTTTGCTTTGTTTAGCCTCCATAACAGACATTTTGTCCATAAACTTCTTAATATGAATCATAGACTATTTATCTGTATATTTGCTTCATTTTCAGTTTTAAATGGACCTAGATAGGGATATCGCTGAACGAAAATATACTTAGGGCAAAACTGAACTGAGTTGACACCATTTTGTTCAATGACAAAGTAACCTGCGGCATGAAAACACTTACTTTTTCTAGTCTTAGTGTATAAATGTAATCCACGCTTTACATCAAACATACTGTTATATGTTTTAGCAGTAGTGGGATATTCAGGATAAGGCATTGATACCTTAGTGTTATTAGACTTGATTGGTTCAAACCTAATCTTAGCGTTCTTTTTAATGTCTGCGGTGTTCTTAAATTGTAGAACAGTACCGTTGAGTTGTACACCATATCCTGAGTTATTGGCAGTGATATTTCCTACCTTTTTCTCACCATCAGTAACAACCCAAAACTGATCCTTTACAATTTGTTTTGCGATTAACTCTGTCATATATTTCCTTATTTTTCTGTAAGCATAAGAAACAAATCTTTCTTATGTTTGGGTTCCCATAGACTACCGTTGGGACCGCAAACACCACTGCGTAGTCGTGTTGCGGCACAATTTTCATAATGTCGTTTTACTTTAGTAGGCCCATCTACTATATGAAATTCTTCACCATCAGTTTTATATGACTTTCGACACATGTATGCATATCTGTTTGGTTTAAGACTAAAATTAAAAAATGCTAAAATACGATCACTGATAGGAACAAAGGAATGTTTGCAATCTTTACAAATTAGTTTACTGTTTTCACTCATTGTTTTGTTCCTTTGTTAGTTCACATACTAACATAAAATGGTCGTATGCTTTTTTGACTGACGGGTTTGATAATAGTTTACCTGCTTCTTCCATCATAGCCTTGATGCCAGCGTCTGCAAGGTCTCTTGCACTAGAATATTGAATGCTATAAAAGTCATCACCAAATGCTTCTTTCATTTCATTCCATGCTTTACGCTGACGCTCAGTGATAGGGCGTTCTTTAGGCTTTGCTTCGCTTGCCTTATAAATTGCTGTGCAAATAGCATCCTCTGCTACACGACCTGCGGCAATCATGGGTCCATACATAGGATTAATATTATAACGAGTGGATTGTCCTCCGGGGTAACTCATAATAATATGAGCACCTTTAGGAAATGCATCCATCAAAGTTTGATCATACTCATAAACAGGCTTGTACCTGCGACCAATTTTTTCGTAGAAAATCTTTTTCATTTTATAATTTTGCTTAGTAAGTGGTTAGCCAAACTCAAATCTTTTTCGGCTTCACGGTCATGGATTTCAAGGAGAATCATTTCACGCAAAACCAATGCATCGAATGCAGTATTCTCATCCAAGGTGTCGAACCAATCGTCCCAATCTTCCGCACTATCTAATGACCACATCATGTCTAGGATATCTACCTGACGCTTGTTTAGTCCTGTTAGTGTAACTTTATATTCATTGTAACTCATTGTTCAAACTCCTCCCAAAACTTTTCATGGTCTTTTATGTTTGCTACCGGTCGTAGCCATCCCATATTAATACACTCTGCGATGATTAGTTTATACTCCCTTGGGCAATGATTGTCAATCTCAAACCCTGCTCTAGGTGCAACATAAAGTTCATCCTGTAACATAAAATCATCATCTGTTGATTTTATAGTACGAATGCGTGAAGGTTTAGAAACAATAATCACTTCTTTAACTCTTTGATGATCAATTCTTTGGCTCTAATATCTAATTCGATATCTTGCTTTTTCAACATCAATGGGGCAAACGTTTCAATGAAGTCCATGATAGCCTCTTTGCCACCATCATTGAAATGATTATACTCGCCCTTCTTACCTATCGTAGATTGATAGTAAGAACTACGATCATTTAAGACAGCGAGAATGCCCGCATATAATTGTTTTTCAAGTACGTTGCTCATGAATTTTGCCTTGATACGGAGTATTAAGCCACTTAGCATAAGTGTCAGCACTTTGGGAAATTTTTTCCAATTCATATTTGCCACAGAATTTCATAAAATGAACACCTACTTGCGGTGTGGTTACAGTGCGTACCTCACTTTTGATACGCTCGTCAACCTTAGACTTGATATCATCGGGTTGTGCTGAAAGGTCGATAAGAATGCGATTGCGTTCATAGTCGTCCTTAACACGATGCTCAACGCCGTCATGATCAACCCAACGCTGTAGCATCATATTATTCCAATTAAAGCCTTGCTTGGTACGATCAGCATATGCTTCAATAAGCCCAACCTTATTCTTGCTACCCTTAGTGCGTACACCAGGATATGCACTGAATACGTTGTCAGTACTGTCACCGCGCATGCACTTCTCAAATAGAATGAATGCGGGGTCACCTAACAGTTTAGGTTCCTTAGTTTTCTTGTCAATGATAAGACGATTCTTATCATCATAGTAGCCATCAAGTTTGATTAGTTGATTGCTAACGCCATTATACTGATGCACATTCTCACTAATCAACTGTGCGAAATCGGTGTCGCTTGAAATGATGTAATGGGTGTCATCGGGATGCATGTGAATGAAACGTGCGATAAGATCATCTGCCTCAGCATTCTCATGACGCAACACACTGCAATTGGTCTTCTCACGTAGAAATGTAGTGAACACTTCATACGTTTCCCAAAACATCTTGTTTTCTTCTTCCTCTGCCTCAGTCAATGACTGATTAGCAACTGCACGATTAGCCTTGTATGGCTTGTAATATTCTTTACGCCAACTGCGTCCCTCAAGACAGAATACAACGTGATCGATGCCATACTTGCGTACAACTTGATTCACACTTGCTAGTGTAAGATGAAGTGCCATGCCGATCTTTTCCCATGTGTCACTGTTACGTGAAGCCACATGTCGGGCACGGAAGAAAGTGTTTGCTGTGTCAATAAGTGCGTAGTTCATGTGTTAAGTATACTACTATTTAGAGTTGTTGTCAAGCTATATCTTCCAAGTATTTGTCTGGATTTTCCCTGACTTTGTTAACGAAATCTTTATCCATTTGTACTGAAGGTAAGTAAACAGATTTAAGACGCTTAATTTTTAGATTATGAGTTTTAATTAAATCCTCCACTACACCTTGCATATAAGTTATGTCAATCTGCGTATGTTTTGGGTCCACATATTCTAAAACTTTATTTGGGTTTTTTTCAGACCTAATCAAATAGTCAAATAGTTCTCGCTTGACTAGTTTTTCCAAATAACTAGTATGACCTGAATATCCCTCATTGTTGAAATAAAGTATACCAACAGTGTTACCAAAACCACCTGCATTGTATTGGCTAGTACCAAATCGATTATGACTGTTACCTGTTATACCAAACTTAAAACGGTTATGATATTTGGTAAGATAAAACTGATCACGAATTTTCTTCATTTGAATTTACCTTGATCATCTTTGTTCAAGCAAGAAAACAGTGACATATTATTACCAAACTCGTACTTCTTATACCAACCTTGATCAAAGCCGGGAAAAGTATATCCTGCCTTTTGCACTAGTTGTAACAACAATGCCATTGATAAATCAGCAGGCACACTTTCCTTTACATGTCGCTTTTTACAACGCACATTCCAAACTTGTTCAGCAATACTTTGGAAATTGCCCCAATCACCAAATTCATGTACTACGGCGTTCATGTATCGAAATAACTTTTCTGTTTCTTTTACCTTACTTACATCTTGATCATCATACCAACCATATTCTTCAATCTCGTCACGCAGTTTGATGATAGGTAATACTTCGATATCTGCAACAGGTTCATGGCGTGTGTGATCATAGTGATGATTGATTAGCGTTTCCAATTGCTTGAATGTGATAGGCTTTTTACCACGCAAATAACGAACAGCAGTAAAAGCGCCTGGCTTACTGGAATTACCCTCATCAGTAGAATGTACTGGAGTAATCCCTTTCTTCTTCATAGCATTATAATAACGTGCCGCACGTTCATATTCGGGTTTAGTTTCTGTAGTAGGGCTGTCAATAATTTTACCTGCAACTTCATTCATGAACTTATCCATTTCGGATACTTTCTTAGTGTATCCGCCGTTTTCTCCCAAGAATTGTTCACGTGCTGGACTATAATCTACTACTTGGTCCTTAACTTCAAGGTCAGTGACTTCTAATGGAATCAGTACTGACTTCCAATCTTCCGCTTTAATTTCGGGAAACTTCCCCATACGAATTCTATCACGGTATGCGATTACACGATGTTGACCATCAGTGATTCCATAACGCTTTAGTACAGGATCGTATGATCCTTTGGGTGTTCGCCAGTTGCGACTATCCCAGTTAACGATAATATCAACAACGTGATTTTCGTCTAATGGACGCTGTACATCTACTACAAACATACATTCACCCAATGGCACATATACAATTTTAGGCAAATCTTTTGTAGAAGTCTTATTGTTTTTATTTGCTTCTGCCGTTTCTTTAAATCTCTTGTTGATAAAATCTTTTCGGCGATCTATCAAATCAGAACAACGATCTTCGATATTAACAAATCGTTCGGATGTGGGCAACGGAGAACACACATCTACTGGTAGTTTTGATTTTGGAACTTTATTAGTATTGGGTTTCCAACTATCAAATTTAAAAGTTGCTTTAGACATGTTAATCTCCGAGTTACAGAATATACGTATATTATGCACCCAAACGGGTTAAATGTCAAGCCTTTTTATCCTATATAAAT
>JACCEB011576982.1_pt1 | contig 13741 bp, 13 predicted proteins | sample 7454761 | NCBI WGS metagenome assembly JACCEB01 (sample SAMN15323454, study PRJNA562643) | freshwater metagenome | isolation source: river surface water | place: USA:Blue River Watershed | collected 2017-08-18 | reverse complement strand
CCAATACCCCAGTCCAAACGGCCGCCCGAAATGACATCGAGCGTGCTGGTGATTTTTGCGAGCAATGCTGGCGGGCGATACAAGTTGCAGCCCACCATTTGACCCAATCGAATTCGCTTTGTCAGCTGACTTATTGCTGCCATCACCGTCCAACACTCAAAGACCGTTTCATGGGCAGGGCGCGGAACATTATGAAAGTGGTCGTAAACCCAAATGGAATCAAATCCGAGTTCTTCGGCAGTTACTGCAATATCTACGGCCGCATTCCATTTTTCAACCGGGTTTTCAATACCAACGAGCTCCATTTTCCAGCCCTGTGGCATGAACACGCCAAAAGTGATATCACGCTTGTTCATAATGGCAAGTCTCCTGTCGCCTTCTTCGTTGTACCGAAATCTTTGTATGCAGAAATTGTGCGTTGCGCAATTCGCATTTGATGTATTTCATCTGCTCCATCGGCGAAACGACTCCACCTGGCCTGCTGCAACATACCTGCAAGCGGCGTGTCCGTGCTATATCCCAATGCGCCGTGAACTTGAATTGCACGATCAATAATTCTCCACAAACTGTTTGCCACAAAGTGCTTGGTCATACTTACTTCACTCGTGAAATCCATACCATGCTCAATCTTGTATGCAGCGTGCAAAATCATCAGTTTTCCCTGGTACATCTCCATTGCTGAATCTGCAATGAGCCACTGAATGCCTTGCTTTTCTGCCAGTAGCGAACCGTGCGAGTATCGCTCGAGTGCACGAGCGACCATCATGTCGAGAGCGGTTTCTGCTTGGGCGATCCAACGCATGCAATGTGCCAAGCGCGCTGGGCCAAGACGATACTGGCCGAGAAGATGGCCTTGTCCGCGACCACCCAACATGTTCTCGTTCGGAACTCGCAAATCCTTAATTTCGATTTCGCAATGATTGTGACCGCCAGACATGGTTTCAACATCTCTTACGATGTTCCAACCCTCACTTGGTATGTCAACGATGAAACACGAGTTTGCTGCTTGTGGAAGATCTGGATCTTCTTCGGTACGAGCAACTAGCAGCGCAAAATGAGCGCCGCGTGCACCTGAGATAAACCACTTATGTCCATTTATTACCCACTCATCCCCGTCTTTGTAGGCAAACGTTTTGATGAGTGTTGGATCACTGCCGGCAACCTCTGGCTCCGTCATGGCAAAACATGAACGCTTTTTACCCTCACAGAGCGGCCGCAAGTATTTCTCTTTTTGTTCTGGCGTAGCCCAATGCAACAACGTGTGCTGATTGCCTTCATCAGGGGCCTGAGCATTCAACACATATGGACCGATACTCACTTTGGCAGCCTCGGCCGATACCGCTGCCATTGCTGTTGGTCCAAGACCCATGCCACCCCATTCAGCAGGCATATGTGGCAACCACAGTTTCCAATCTTCTTGCGCAAGTTTGCGTAGTTCAACGATGGTCTTGACTACAGCTGAACGATCGTTCTGATCAATTGAATCCCATTTTGGACGAACCTGTTCATCCATAAACGCACGTACTTTGAGACGTACTTCCTCAATTTCTGGTGAAAACGAAAAATCAATCATGAGTCCCCCAACTACAGGCTTGACAACAAAGCAACAAGCTCAACCGTTAAGTATTGCCGAGATTGACGTAACCTGACGAGGTGAGCAATTCTGAAAAGGCAACATGGGACACCACAGATCTGCCTCAAGGTGAGGCAAAGGCCAAGGTCGTGCAGAACATGTTTGACGCGATTGCACCTCGCTACGACCTAGTAAATCGCATCATGACTTTTCGCCTAGATACGCGCTGGCGCAAGATTGCGGTGCGAAAACTGGCATTAAGCCGCGGCGCACGAGTTCTCGACCTCGCAAGTGGAACTGGAGACCTCTGTATCGATCTGAGAAAGGCCGGACTTCTGCCACTTTCTTTTGACATGTCCTTTGGCATGCTGGCAGCCGATCACAGCAATGCTCCGCGTGTTCAAGCCGACATTTTGCGTCTTCCTATTGCTACTGCATCGGTAGACGGAGTCACATGCGGATTCGCCCTTCGCAACCTTGTTGATATTGGAGTCTTTTTTCATGAAATCAGCCGAGTCGTCAAACAAGGTGGCCGAATTGCGTTGCTCGACGTAAGTACGCCAACAAACCCAATCATTCGCTGGGGTAACTCGATCTACTTTGGAAAAGTAGTTCCCCGCATAGGTGGCTTGCTCTCCAACCGTGCTGCATACAACTATCTACCAAAAAGTGTTGCCTACCTGCCAGAGCCTGCAGCACTTGTTCGCATGTTGGAAGAAGCAGGCTTTGAACACGTTCGTCACGAGCAATTGTCCGGCGGACTCACTCAATTGATGCACGCTACGAAAAAGTAGGGCTACTCGTGAAAGCCCGGTCGTTTCCACTTTCTCAAATCACTGATCAAACAGTTGATCTCAACGACTTTGCGCGTGGCGATGGTCTACTTTTTGTTCGTGACGGTGTTGGTTTTGCTGCTCGAGGAGTAAGCGCCCGCGGCGATGCAAGGCATATCCGAGAAATGCTTGCCAACATTGACCATGAAACCTTGGACTGCCCAATTGGTGTGGGCCCAATCATGTTTGGTGCGATCCCGTTTGATTCTTCACATGAATCCGATTTTGTTATCCCATCAGTAACCATTTGCAAAACCCAAAGCGGTGAAACCTGGGTGACGCTGATTGATGATGCTCAGGTTCCCGATTTGTCCTCAAACCCTCCGAAACCGTCACATGCCTCGTTCAATGTTCACGAAGGCGTTTCAGTCGACACATACTTAAGCGCAGTAGACGCTGCACGCAAGGCCGTACAGCAAGGAGATATCACCAAAGCGGTAATAGCCCGCGACGTGATCGTTGAATCAAATAAATCGATCGATGTTCACGCCGTGCTACTTCGACTTCGTGCCTCGTTTGGGTCTAGTTATCGCTTTTCATTTGACGGATTCATTGGGGCTTCGCCTGAACTTCTGGTCTCGATCTATGGCGATGAAATTTCAAGCCACCCGCTAGCCGGTACTACTCCGCGCACTGGAGATCCAGAGACCGATGCGTCACTCGCCAAGAAACTTTTGGCAAGTACAAAAAACCAAGTTGAACATCGAGTGGTAATTGACATGGTGCACGACACATTGCTTCCCCACTGTTCTTACTTGGATTGGGAAGCGCAGCCTTCAATAGTGCAAGTTGCAAATGTTCAGCATTTAGGCACTCGATTGATCGGGAAACTTTCTCAGCCGCATATTCATGTACTTGATGCTGCAATGGCACTCTCGCCAACACCGGCTCTTGGCGGATTCCCACCTGGCAAAGCACTTGCCCTCATCGCCAAAAACGAAGGTATGAGTCGAGATAAATATGGTGGCGCAATCGGTTGGTGCGATCAACAAGGCAATGGAGTTTTCGCCGTAGCAATTCGGTGCGCTCAACTAAATGAGACTCGAACTATTGCACGGCTCTTTGCAGGTGGTGGAATTGTTGCCGACAGCGAACCATTGGATGAATTAACGGAAACACAAGCGAAGCTGCAAGCAATGTTGGCAGCGATTGTTCGCCCGTAAGCACTATTTCGCTAAAGCCTGCGAAACAGCGTCATACAGATAATTGTGATCAACAACATTTTGGGTGCGATTTGTACGAACACCAATGATTCCCGTGCCTGCCCGGTTCAGTAGATCGCGAAGTTCAGACGCAGTAGATGCCCACGCAAATGGCACCCCGTGCGCCGTTGCCAACGCCTGGAAATCGACCTCGTGAGGTGTTCCAAACAACAATTCAAATTGCGATTGCTCTAGCAACTGCGATTGTGGGAGGAATGAGAATATTCCTCCCCCTTCATTATCAACGACCACAATCTTCATATCAATATTTCGCTTCATAATGTTGAGAAGTCCGTTGCTGTCGTGCAACATGGCAACGTCTCCAATGATGAGAGCAGTCTTTACTGAAGATGCAATCGCAATACCTACTGCGGTTGAAACCACACCGTCGATTCCATTTACTCCACGGTTGCTATACACCCTTATTCCATTTCTCGGGGGCGAAAACCACTCAAGGTCTCGAACAGGCATTGACGATGAAACGACAAGCCGCGAACCCGATGGAAGTGCATCCAACACCGTGACTGCCGTTAACGGTTCGGTCAACGGAGATGATTCCGATATCTGTTTCGCAAATACTGAATCTATGGCATTGCGAGATTTTTCTTCGGCGCTGGACCATTGAGCCAACCAAGACGAACGACTTTGCGCGGCGTCGTGATTCTGTCTAACAAGTTGGTTTAACTCCATGAACAATTCATTAAAAGATCCGACAATATGAGTTGTCACTACTTTGTCGGGATCGATTAATGAAGGCTGGTTAGTAACAGCAATTTGCTCAGCCTTACAAGCAGCAAGCCATTGATTGGCAACTTTGCTTACCGGAGGATCTCCAATGCGCAAAACAATTTCAGGTATCAACTCTTGAGCGATGCCTGAATTGCGAAGAATGACATCGGCGCAACTAACGATTACTGCTCCGTGTGACTCATTTTCGGCAACTCGACACAAACTTCGCGGGTCTGCAAGTACTGGCCAACCCAGGCGCGACGCCAGCTCAAGAATGAATCGCGGCTGATCAATTCCGTTGCCAGCAACAATGATTCCTTTTTCAGCCCTCAATGCAAGATTAAGTTTTTTTCGCTCACTCGAAGATGCGATTTCTGCACCCACACGCACTGGAGAATGACTATCGACTGGAGGAATGTCTCCCACTTCGCCAACAAGTGGTTCACGAAATGGCAAATTCACCTGACATGCGCCGCGATTCACCCCGACTGTTGACGAAAACGTTTCACGTGCAAACGATCTCCATTTTGAACGATTCGAGTCATCTGCGACGCCTGCATCAAAAAACTTTCTTACATACTTGCCATACAACTGTGTTTGGTCAATGGTCTGCGGAGCACCAACACCCTGCAACTCTGGAGGACGATCTGCCGTGCAGACAATCATGGGTATATGTGCGTAATTGGCTTCGATTACTGCGGCGAAAAAATGTGCTGCTGCAGTTCCCGATGTGCACAGCAGGATTGCTGGAACGTGCGACTCAAGCCCAATGCCGAGAGCTGCAAACGCTGCAGATCGTTCATCGTGAAACACATTGATTGAAATCTGCGGATGGTTGGCGAGAGCTATTGCCATTGGCGTACTTCGTGACCCAGGCGACACAACAGCGTGTTTCACACCCAGCCGCACCCACTCGTCCACGAGAGTCGCGCAAAAGGTTGCCGTAGTTGCGGGAGACGAAGCCATCCCCTCTATCGTGGCATCTATGCGCATCGAAATCTTCTCCGACGTCATATGTCCTTGGTGTTTTATTGGAAAACGTCGATTTGAGACCGCAATTTCTCGCCTTCAGGCTCGTGGAATCGATATTCAGGTGGATTACAGCTTTAAGCCATTCCAGCTGGACCCAACCGCATCGAGCACCGAGACGACCTACGCCAAAGATGCCTACGCCAAGAAATTTGGTGGCGAGCAACGTGCGGCAGAGATTTTGCAACATGTAACTAACGTTGCAGCCCAAGACAATATTGATTTCAACATGGATGTTGCCTTACGCGCAAACACCTTTACAGCGCACCGCTTACTTGCCTTTGCGCTAATCAATCATGGAAGCGCCACACAAATACTGTTGAAAGAGCGTTTGATGAGAGCATATTTCACGGATGGACAAAATATCGCCGACACCGCAGTGCTCGTTTCTTGTGCAGTTGAAACCGGCATTGACGAAACCGTTGCGCGACAATTTCTTGAAAGCGATGAACTCGTGACTGAAGTGCAAAACGAAATCGCACAAGCAACCGAATACGGCGTAACCGCAGTCCCAACTTTCATCATTAATGGACAATGGTCTGTCCCAGGCGCTCAAGATGTAGAGATGTTTGAGCGCATTCTTGAGCGAATGCACGCAAATTCATGAAGTTGCAGTTCACAAGCCAAGGATCAGGAAACCCTCGTTTATGTTTCGTCCATGGATTCACTCAAACTGGCAATTCTTGGAAGAAACCCGCGTCCGGCATTCATGTTGGAACCAAAATATTTATCGACGCTCCTGACCATGGTGCATCTCAGGGAGTATCACTCAATCTTGTTGAAGCAGGTAATGCTGTAGCTGAAATATCTGCAGGCAGCACCGTAATTGGATACAGCATGGGAGCCCGCATCGCACTTCATGCTGTATTGCAACACCCTGACGCTTTTACCGGCGCAGTGCTGGTGAGTGGAACTGCTGGAATCTCTGATGACCAAGAGCGAATTGATCGCAAATTGCAAGATGAGGCACTCGCTTGCTCAATAGAAAACAAAGGGAGCGAGTCGTTTATTCGCGAATGGGTACAACAACCCCTATTTGCGAACTCATTGTTCAGTGAGGAAGAAATCGCAGACCGCATGCGTAACACTGCCACCTCGCTTGCCAGCAGTCTTCGCCTTTGCGGAACAGGAAGTCAACAACCGTTGTGGGGACAGCTAAAGAATATTCGTATTCCTGTATTAATAGTTGCAGGCGAGCTCGATAAGAAATTTGTAGGTCTAGCCAAGCAAATGCACAGTCTGATCCCTAACTCCAAGATTGCAGTTGTGCCTAAAACAGGTCATGCCGTGCACACAGAAACTCCAACAAGTTTTTGCGAAATCGTTAATGAGTGGCTAGATAGCCAAACCAACAGCAAGCAGTAGACCAACTATCAATTGCGCCTTTCCTGTTGCGCCGAGCACAGGGATGAGGTCTCTTCCCTTTGCGCCAGAAAGCACGGCTTTAATAGCTGGAATTGCGGCCAACAAGCCAAACAATGAGATCAAAACCGAGGCATCGGTTACTGATAAACCAATGAGCAATATCGCAACCACTAAAAACATAGAAACATACATTTGGCGAGTCTTGGCATCTCCTATGCGAACTGCCAAAGTTTTCTTATTTGCTTGCGTGTCTCCAGGAATATCGCGAAGATTGTTCACTACTAGGAGCGCACACGACAATAGGCCTACAACACAAGCAGCCATCCATGTAACTCCATCAATGGTTTGAGTTATGGCATACACCGAACCACACGTTGCAACGAGACCGAAAAATACAAATACAAATAATTCACCGAACCCTAAATATCCATATGGTTTAGGGCCACCGGTGTACAACCAACCTGCGGCAATACACAAAATGCCAACTGGTATCAATGCAAGAGTTGTTGCCAAGGCAATAAATAGGCCGAACACCGCGGCGACACCAAATGCGATGAAGGCTGCAATCTTCACATTTCTTGCTGGAACCAGTCCCGATCCAACTAATCGCAGCGGACCTACTCGCTGATTATCTGTGCCCTTAATTCCATCTGAATAATCGTTTGCATAGTTCACCCCAACTTGCAAAGCAACACTGACGACCAAAGCACAAAACGCCCCTAACCACATCTTTGTCTCTGCAACGTCTTGCGATATTGCGCGACCAACCGCAACAAACACTGGAACAAATGCGGCGGGCAATGTTCGAGGTCGCGCACCCAAAATCCACAGTTGTACTCCACTTGGCTGTTTTTGCATCTCACTAGTGTCGCACCTTTCAACGCCTACGCTGATGACCGTGAATCGGCTTATTGCACTCGACTTGCCAGCAGGAGAGGCATTTGTTGAACGGGTGCAAGCAGCATGGGAAAGCGGAGATGCAGTTTTCCCTATTGATCAGCGTCTGCCACAGGCAGCCAAGCAGCGCCTCATTGGCCAGTTCAAACCTGCTGAGCTTGTCGATTCTGATGGAGTCCAACACCTCTTTTCTGAATCATCGCCAACGAAATCGGGCGACGCATTGGTAATTGCAACGAGTGGTTCAACAGGGACGCCAAAAGGAGTCATTCACACTCACGGCTCGATTGATGCCTACCTAGCAATGACCGCCAGTCGCCTTGGTATCGACAGTTCATCTCATTGGTTGCTGTGCCTCCCAGTTTCTCACGTTGCCGGATTCAGCATTGTTGCAAGGTCAATCAAGATTGGTAACCCAATTACCATCCAACCAAAATTCGAATCGGCTCTTGTAGAACAAGCCGCGAAAAATGGAGCGACTCACACTTCGCTAGTTCCCACTGCATTTAAACGCATTGACCCGTCAAAGTTTTCTTGCATATTGCTTGGCGGGTCTGCTGCTCCTCCAGATTTACCGAAGAACGTAATTACAACGTACGGAATGACAGAAACCCTTGGAGGAATTGCTTATAACGGAATTCCACTCGACCGCGTAGAAATTCAAATCGTTTCGCAGCAGATTCTGTTACGAAGTCCATCGCTATTTCGCAGATACCTCGACTCGCCATCCAAAATTGATGAACAAGGTTGGTATCACACTGGTGACAGCGGAACATTTGAAAACGAAAATCTGCATGTGTTCGGGCGCAGCGACGACATGATCATTACCGGCGGTGAAAATGTATGGCCTCTTGCAGTCGAAGAAATCATTTCAAAAATGCCAGGAATTTCACAGGTGGTTGTAAGAGGAATTCCAGATGACGAATGGGGTCAACGTGTTATTGCCTGGGCGACAACTGACTCAAACGAGGTAACACTTGACGTCGTTCGCACATTTGTTAAAGACCAACTGCCTGCATATTGCGCGCCCACCGAATTACGCATCGTAGAAAACTTCCCGCTCACATCTCTAGGAAAAATTGACATTCAGGCATTGAAAGGTCTCAAATGAACCAAGATCCAACCCGATTGCCTTCGAATTACTGGCGTCAATTTGTTGCAAGTGGAGTTTCAAACATCGGTGACGGCATGGTTCATGCCGCAGCCCCACTGCTCACCCTGTCCCTTACGTCTGACGAACGACTGATTGCGGGTGTGAGTTTTAGCTCAATGATTCCATGGTTGGTTCTGTCGCTACCTGCTGGCGTGTACATCGACCGCTTTGATCGAAGAAAGCTCATGGTGGTAGCAAACATTATTCGGGCAATTCTCTTTGGCATCATCGCAATTTCTGCTGCGGTCGGCTCCCTTTCCATCTGGACATTTATGGTGATTCTGATTGGCGTTGGGTGTTGCGAAGTGATCTTTGATATGTCGGCACAAGCCTTTCTCCCCCAAATCGTCCCAGAACGTCTTCTAGAAAAAGCCAACGGCAGGCTGTCAAGCCTTGAGCTCATTACAAACACCTTCATCGGGTTACCTCTTGGAGCATGGGCCTTTGTTGTTGCCGTTGGGGTTCCTTTCGGAGTTGATGCTGCATCTTTTGCACTTGCCGCAGTGCTGGTTGCCAGCATTCGCTTGCCCGAAAAAGATGCCCCAGATGCATCCACCAACATTCAACAACCGACTTTTTTGGCAGACCTAAAGGAAGGACTTGCATGGCTGTGGAACAACCGACTGATTCGCACCTTGGCCATCATGCTTGGTATCACCAATATGACTGCGATGTTCGGTGATGCAATCTTCGTGAAATATGCAGCAGAAGAACTGGGCGTAACCGGAAGGGCATACGGCTTCTTGCTTGCACTCACTGCGATTGGTTCTATACTTGGCGGCTTACTAGGTGATCGCATTGCGAAGAAACTGGGTGTCGCGCAATCAATCATTTACTCGTACTTTGTTTTTGGATTTGTCGGAATTATCTATTTTTTCTTTCCATATGTTTGGGCTATTGCAATTGCTGCATCACTCATGGGGCTTGCAGGAACAACGTGGAATGTGGTTACGGTCTCGCTTCGTCAGCGAGTAATTCCCTCTGAGTTGTTCGGCCGTGTGAATAGCGTGTATCGATTTATCGGAACCGGTTCAATTGGAATTGGCGCGTTAATTGGCGGTCAAATCGCTTATGCAACAAATTTAAGGATGCCGTTTATCGTTGCAGCAGTAATCTGTCTAAGCGCACTTGCTATTGGTGGTCCAACACTGTTTCGCGAAGTTCGAAATCACATTGCACCAGAAGCAACCCCAGCTCCACCGTCAATTACATAAGTCTCACCAGTAATCCAGCTTGCGGCATCAGAGGCAAGGAAAGTTGCAAGATTCGCAATGTCTTGTGGCTCTCCGAGCCGTTTACGAGGCAGACGCTTTGCGAGCGATTCTCCATAATTATCAACAAGCATCTGAGCAAAGCCGGTTTTAACTAATCCTGGTGCAATACCAACCACGCGGGTGAGACCAAGTTCTCCCGCAAGTTGTCGCGTGAGATGAATGAGGGCTGCTTTAGTCAAGTTGTACACACCAAGACTGCCCTCGGCACGCAATCCACCAACCGAAGCAATATTGATCATGACACCGGGGTTTTCACGCATCCATTGACTCCACACTTGTGAACACCAAAACAGCGGTCCACGTAGGTTCACTTGAAATGTCTTATCAAACTGCCCTTCGCTTACATCCAGCGTTGGACCCGCATACGGATTTGTTGCGGCGTTATTTACAAAAATGTCAATTTTTCCGAATCGCTCAATCGTTGATTGAACACAATCCTTTGCAAAAACTGTGTCACCAGCATTGCCAGCAATGAATTCGGTTTCTCCGCCAATTTCTGCTTTAGCTTTTGCCAGGGCGTCTTCCTTGCGCGATGTGATCATTACTTTTGCACCAGATTCTGCAAATGATTTGGCAATTGCCAAACCAATTCCTCGAGATCCGCCAGTGATCAACGCAACTTTTCCGTTAAGCGAAATGTCCATTCGCCCGACGATAGTCGTTATGCGGTAATGGCGCTGATGCGAACTTGTTGGATGCGACGACCATCAAGTTGCTCGGTGCTGATTCTCCAACCGTCGTAGTCCACCGACTCACCTTGCACTGGCACGTGCCCAAGCATGCCGAAAATGAACCCGCCGATGGTGTCATATTCGGTTTCCGGGACTTTCATTTCCAGCTCGTCATTTAGTCGAGATATCGGCATTGAACCGATGACCAAGTAATCACCGTTTGGCAGCGTTTGCAGCGAAAGGTCCTCATCGTCGTGTTCGTCAACAATCTCACCGACCAATTCCTCTAAGCAGTCTTCAAGCGTTGCTAGACCCACAATGATTCCGTATTCATCAGCGACCATCACCATGTGGAATTTGTTCGCCTGCATGCTGCGCATGAGATCTGCAACAAGCTTGTTTTCAGGCACCACTTCAACCTCGCGAATGAGCGGAGTTATTGGAGAAGCTCCATCTCCCTTTCGTTCTGCGATAACTAAATCTTTTACGTAAACGATTCCGATCACGTCATCTACATCGTCGTCATCTTTACGCAGAACGGGCAGTCGACTAAAACCGTCTTCCACTGCTTTGTCTAAAGCTTGCGTGATAGTGAGATCGCTATCAATGAACACCGCATCAGGGCGGGGCACCATGATCTCTCGCACTACGGTGTCGCCAAATTCAATAATTGACTCAATGAGTTCGCGCTCTTCATGTTCGATGACACTGTCCTGTGCGGCAGCCTCAACTATGCCAAGGAATTCCTGTTCACCAATAAATGGGCCTTGCTTTAATCCTTCGCCCTTCACAATGACATTGGTCAACTTGATCAACACCGTTGAAGCAGCTCGCAATGGCCAAAAGCGAACCAACAAAGAAACGGGTCGAGCAGTTGTGGTTGCCCCTCGCACTGGGTTTAACAGTGCATAAGTTTTTGGAACAGCTTCAGCAAGTACGAAAAACAGCATCACGTTGATGACCACACCTACCGCAACACCAGCAGGGCCAAATAGTCGGCCAGAAACTATTCCCATAAGTGTTGCTTGCACCGTTTGACAAACATTGACCGTGAGCAATAGCGGGTTCACCCACATCGTTGGCTCAGCAGCTAATCGAACTAGAGCCTTGCCAGACTTCGCACCCTTTTCTGCCAAAGCTGCGGCACGTGGTTTAGTGAGTTGAGAGAGACTCATTTCTGCAAGCGACAAGAAAATGAGCACCACCAAGATGGCTGCAATTGCAATGAGCATCCAATAATCAATTGCTGTTGGTGTTTTCGCAAAGATCATGAATTCTCTACTTCTTGAATGTGTCGAAAGCCGACGGGAGTTTCATGGCCCCAGTGAAAGGCCTCAAGATGCTTACGTTCCAGCGCATGCATTGCTGCTTCGGCTTCAGGGGTGTCGTGATCGTTCCCAAGAACGTGAAGTATTCCATGTACAAGTAACAATGCTATTTCATCATCAACGTTGCCTGCATGACGGGGGGCCTGAGCAATTGCAACACTTGGGCAAATCACTACATCGCCAAGAAGCAAGGGGAGATCTGACACATCAAGCGGAGAAGGCTCTGGACTTTTTGACATGGCTCCAGGCCCGGGAGTGCGAGTTGCCTCTACAGCATCGAGCGGAAACGACAACACATCGGTTGCGTATGACTTCCCCATGTATTGCTTATTCATCTCGGCCATCGTGCTTTCATCGATGAACATCACCGTAAGTTCGCTGGCACCTTTGACACCTTCTGCACGAAGCACCTGCTGTGCAAGTGTTTGCCATCTTGATAGGTCGAGCAATACATCTGTTTGCTCATCTGCCATGAACACTTCTATTTCGCCATCGCCACCAATGCGTCTTGGTTTGGAACTACCCGGTCGAGAATCAGCCATGTGATGGCACTTGCTTTTCATAGGCGGCAACAATGTCGGCAACGATTCTGTGCCTGACCACGTCATTTGCATCTAGATGCACAAACGTAAGGTCCTTGATTCCAGTCAACACGCGCTCTACGCCAAGCAACCCACTGCGACCATCTGGAACGTCAACCTGAGTGGTATCACCGGTAACAACAACCTTTGAACCAAAACCAATGCGTGTGAGGAACATTTTCATTTGCTCTGGAGTGGTGTTTTGAGCTTCGTCCAAAATGACGAAACTGTTGTTTAAGGTGCGACCACGCATGAAGGCAAGTGGAGCAACTTCAACAATTTGCTTTTCCAAATATATTTTTGCAGTTTCGGCACCAACCATGTCGTGAAGCGCGTCATACAACGGGCGCAAATACGGATCAATCTTCGCCGTCAAGTCTCCTGGGAGAAACCCCAACCTCTCGCCTGCTTCAACTGCTGGTCTAGTCAAAATTATTCTCTGCACACGCTTTTGATTAAGCGCAAGCACTGCCATGGCAACTGCCAACCAACTCTTTCCAGTTCCAGCAGGTCCGATACCAAACGTGATCACATTGTCGCGAATTGCCTCTACATATTTGCGCTGGCCCGATGTCTTGGCGCGTACATTTTTGCCACTGCTCGTGCGCAAAATATCTGCAGTCAAAATTTGGCTTGGCTTTTCGTTTGCTTGAACCATCACGATGGAACGTGAAAGCACTGACCTATCCAGTGATTCTCCGCGCTGCAATAACGAAGTCAACTCTTCGAACAGTCTCGCAACTACATCGGCCTGAGGGCCAGAAATGGAGACTTCATTGCCACGAACACGAATGGCTACATCTTCAAATTCATTTTCAATGAAACGCAGGTGCTCATCACGCTCACCAAGAAGCCCGCTCATGAGATGTGCGCCAGGCACAACAAACGTGACTCCCATACCGCTGACAAATCTAGCGGGATTTATTGGTGTTTAAGCCAGTTCTGATACTGATTGCGCCGTTGATTCGGCCGTATTTTGTGTTTCAACTTTTGACTGCGAAAAGTCAAGTGCGTAATAGCGTTGCACAGTTAACGGAAGCAGACTTGCCCCTCCAACTTGTCGAGCCATGCGATGCATCAGTTCAGCCGCGCCACCTTCAGCGTGT
>JACCEB010824762.1_pt1 | contig 13745 bp, 8 predicted proteins | sample 7454761 | NCBI WGS metagenome assembly JACCEB01 (sample SAMN15323454, study PRJNA562643) | freshwater metagenome | isolation source: river surface water | place: USA:Blue River Watershed | collected 2017-08-18 | reverse complement strand
GGCGCCGGGCGCGCCGGACTCCGCCGACGTGGCGGGCGCCAGGGCCGCCACCAGCCGCTCCTGCTCCGCGACCTGGGCGACGAGACGCTCGCGCAGCAGGCGCGCGTTGTCGTAGGCCTCCTCGGTCGCGACGGAACGGGCGCGCAACGAGGTCTGGCGCGCGAAATCGGTCTCCGCCTGCAACAACTCCACGCGAAGCGCGGCCAGCGCGGTGCGCTCGCGCATCCACTCGAGGCGCAGACGTTCGGCGTCGAGCGCGAGACGTCGGCCGGCTATCACCGGCTCGCGGCCGACCCGCAGCGCGTCGAGTTCGGCGCGCAGCGCCGCGAGCTCGGCCGCGACGACGGACGGCGACTCGGCCCGCACCCGGCCGAGCACCTCGCCGGCGCGCACCTCGCGCATCGGCTCGGCGTCGAGCTCGAGCACCGTCCCGCCGCGCGCGGAACGGAGCTCCGCCTGGGCCAGCTCCGCCTCCGCGGTGAGCGCGGGCGCGACGGCCGACCCGCGCCAGAGCAAGGCGACCGCGGCGATGCAGGCCGCGAAGGCGAGCGGAGGCAGGAACTCGATGCGAAACACCCGCCAGCGTTGGCCCGGAGGCGTCGGGATGGGCGGAAGAGGCTGAAGCGATGAGTCGGACACGGCGAAAAGGAGACGAACGGCGGGCGGGGCTCAGACCTCGGATTCCTGCGCGGCCTCGACGCCGTGAAGATCGGCCACGCCGCCCAGCGCGCCGAGCTCGCGCAAGAGTTCACCGGCGCGGGACGAGTCGCGCAGGAGGAGGTGATAGGAAAGATCGGAGGCGGCGCCGTCCTCCAGGACGCGTTGACGGGCCAGACGCACCCGCCGTCCGTGGCGCGCGAGCAGGCGATCCAGCTCGGCGATCTCGGCCGCGGACCGGGTCCAGCGCAGGCGGAGGATGAAATCGTAGCGCCAGCGGCTGCCGAAGTGGACCATCCGGGCGTAGATCATGATGGCCGCGACGATCAGGCCGCCGAGCACCGCGGTGGCGAATTTCTGCGTGCCGCAGGCCATCCCGGCGACGAGGCCGGCGAGCACGTGCGCGGTGTCGAGCGTGTCGCGGAGCACGTTGCGAAAACGCACGATCGCGAAGACCGCCATGAGCCCGAAGGCGGCCACGAGGTTGTGCGCCAGCACGAGCATGACGAGCGCGACGATGACCGGCAGGAGCAGCAAGGAGACGACGAAGGAGCGCGAGTAGGACAGGCTGTCGTGCGTCGCCATGTAGACCCAGGCCAGGAGCTGGCCGAGCGCGAACGCGAGGAGCAGCGCGAGCGCGATGGTGCCGAGGGGCGTGGGGGCGAGCGCGTGGTCGCCGCGGAAAAAGCTGTCGAGCATGGCGAAGGGATCGAAAAGGGAGCGGCGTCAGGCGCCGAGAAACCCGGCGAAATCGCCGAGGGCGGCGCGCGCGGACGCGCTGCGCGGCGGATGCCGGGAGGGAACCGCGCCGCTCAACGCGAGGCCGTCGGCGTATTTGGCGGCGCTTTCCTGCCGCAGGGAAAAACGGCCGACGAGGTCGTGCATCCAGCCGGGAAACCGGTCGGTGAATTTGATCTCGAGGACCACGGTCTCCGGAAAAACCCGGGCGGCGTCGCGAAACGCGGTCTGGAGCCGGGCGCTGGAAACGGGTTCGCAGCGAATCGCGCGATCGAAGGTGACACGCAGCGAGTCGTCGCCCGCGTTGATCCAGGCCTCGCGCTCGTAGGCGATATGCGCGGCGGGCCGGGCGGCGAGGCGGCGCGCAAGCTCGCAGAACGCGACGAGATCGTCGAGCGCGCGGGGCGAGGGGCTGGCGAGGTGATCCGACCGCGGGTGCTCGCCCGAAAACAAAGCGGCGACGGCGTCGCGACGGACGAAGGCGCGGCGCTTGCGGATGCAGCGGTCCTCGCGGCGTTTGATCTCGAGGGAGACGGGCGCGAGCGGACTGTCGTCGTAGTAGCGGACGCGCAGTTTGAAGCGATTGCGCTCGCCGTGGAGCGTGGCGCGACAGAGCGCGTAGTCGGACGAGTCCAGATACAGGCTGTGCACCGGATAGACCGGGAGCTCGGGGCTGGCGCCATGATCGTCGGGTTCGAGATGCATGCGCAGCACGCGGCGGATGGCGTGCGCGGCGCGCTCGTCGACGTGATACTTCAGCTCGAAGCGGCGGGTCTGGAGGCGGTCGTTGAACATGGCTCGGCCCGGACGGCTTCAGGGAACGAGGACGACGCGGGCGAAGAAGCGCTCGGCGCCGGCGGTGGGAAGCTCGACGGATTTCGCGCCGTCGGCGGTGGCAAGGACGTAGGTGGCGGTGGTCCAGGTGACGAGATCGGGACTGGTGCGAACCTCGTAGTAATGGCCGGCGACGCCGGACCACGCGACGGTGAGCGCGGGCGAACCGGAGGCGGTGGAAAGCGCGGTCGTGGTGATGGCGAAGACGGAGGCGCTGCTCTGCGGATCGGTGCCGGCGAGGAACTCGGCCTGGTTGCTCTGGCCGTCGCCGTCGCTGTCGAGCGTGGCGTCGTTGGTCGAAGAGCCGACCGTGAGACCGTGGGCGGTTTCCCAGGCGTCGGGGATGCCGTCGGCGTCGGTGTCGGTCGCGCTCAGGATGTCGATCGCGGCGGAGTTGCCGACGTAGGTGGTCGCGTAGGTCGAGGTCAGGATGGCGTCGTCGGCCGCGGTGGCGACGGCGAGGTAGCCGAGGAATTCTCCGGCGGCGAAAGACGCGGTGGTCGGCGTGGTGGTGAGCGCGACGGAGGTGGCGAAGGGCAGCGTGAGGCCGGTGTTGGCGGTGCCGAAGGAGGCGGCGTTGTAGGACCAGGTCCAGTTGGCGGAGGTGTTGCCATCGCTCGCGCCGGTGCGGCGCCAGGAGTCGGGCGTGTTGGCGACCGTGCCGCGCGTGCCGGCAACGAGGCCTGCGCCGGACCACTGGCCGAGCGAGAGCGGGGCGACGGTGGTGGAGTTGACCGTGAGGGAGAGCGAGGCGAGCTCGGTGGCGGTCCAGCCGAAGGCGACGAAGTCGCGCAGGGTGTTGGTGGAGTCGAAAAGCATGACCCAGCCGCGCGGGGTGGTGTTGGTCCAGGCGATGGCGTTGCCGAAATAGACGCGGCCGGTGCTGGCGGATTCGGAGACGCGGAGGAGCGCGCCGGAAGCCATGCTGGCGGGGAGCGAGTAGGTGGCGGTGTTGCGCGAGGCGACGGCCGTGGTGCTGTCCCCGATGATGGCGAACCAGCCGGTGGTGTTGACCGTGGAGCCGGAGACGTTTTGCAGCTCGAACTGGTCTTCGCCCTCGTCGGTGAGCTCGGTGATGAGGACGGGCGAGACGGCGGAGTTTACACGCGCGGCGGAGATGGCGGAGGTGCCGGCGAAGGTCTGCACGAGGCGGCCGCCGGCGTCGCGGGCGGAGACGAGGACGGGGAAATTTTTCCCGGCGTAGGCCGAGGCGGGGAGGTATTCCCAGGTGAAGTGGTCGAGCGAACCGTGGGCGGCGACGGTGAGGGTCAGCGTGGCGGTGGAGGACGCGGTGGCGTTGGCCGCGCCGATGGTCACGGAGCTCGTGCCGGCGGCGGTGGGCGTGCCGGAGATGAGGCCGGTGGCGGTGTCGATCAAGAGGCCTGCGGGCAGGCCGGCGGCGGAGTAGCTCGTGGGGGATTTGGTCGCGACGATCTTGTAGGAGAACGCGTCGCCGACGATGCCGGTGGCGGCGAGGGCGGAGGTGATCGAGGGCGGGTCTCCCGCGCCGGGGGAACCGTATTGGACGGCGGAGGGCGCCCAGTTGACGCTGTCGCCCCAGGAGCGGGCGGCGGTTGTGACGGCGTCGCGGATGGTGAGCGAGTAGCCGGTGCTCGCGCTCGCGGTGGTGGGATACCAGTCGGGCGAGTAGGTGAAGCGAAGGACGTTGATCAGATACGGAAACGGCAGCGTGAGGGCGATCTCCTCGCCGGAGTTGTCGAGCGCGCCGGAGAAGGAGCCGGCGGCGAGGGCGTTGACCGCGGCGGTGGAGGTGTAGCGCGCGAGGTAGGTGGAGCGTTTTTTGCAGACGACGACGTAGGCGCCGGGCGCGAGGGTGGCGCCGCTCGCGAAAGTGTAGTCGATGCCGGAGGTGAAGCGGACGCCGGAGAGATCGAGCGTGACGGTCGAGCTGATGTTCTGGAGCTCGACATACTCGTAGTCGCCGCCGCCGGTGGGCGCATACATGACCTCGGTGATGCGGAGGTAGTCGCGGAGGTTGGTGTAGGCCGTGGGCGCGGCGGTGGCGTTGGAAAGGCCGGGGGTGGGCAGGGCGAAGTTGGCCCAGGTGGTGCCGCCATCGGTGGCGCGGCCGGTGGAGTAGTCGGCGAACTGGGCGGAGATGTCGGCGCGATCGATGACGGCGGCGTTGGCGCCGACGAGCCAGAGGTCGTCGGAGTAGGCGTTGAGCCCGAAGCCGAGGAGATCCGACTCGACGGCGGTAAAGCCGGAGGCGGCGATGTAGCTGAGCGCGGGGAAGGTGTAGCGCGTCGGGTAGGTCGCGATGTTGTCGGTGATGACGAGGCCGCCGAGCGGGACGATGACGGCGGAGGGATTGTAGATCTCGACGAAGTCGGCGGTGAGGCGGAAATCGATGTTGCCGGCCCACTCGTTGAGACGGAGCGCGGAGGCGTAGGTGGTGCTGGTGCCGAGAGTGAGGGCGGCGCCGTTGGCGGCGGCGGGCGTGGGCGTGGTGAGGCCCCAGGTGTTGGCCGAGGTGGAGAGGCGCGAGATGGATTTGTCGGCGAGCTGCGGGCCGAAGGTCACGGTGTCGAGCACGGCAGCCGAGGCGTCGGCGAGGGTGACGGTGTCCCCGTCGGTATCGAGGGCAAAGCCGAGGGTGTCGGAGGTGAGGAGGAGGTAGGCGCCGGCGGCGAGCGTGGTGCCGGAGGGGAAGGTGTAGGTGTGCGCCTCGCCGTCGTAGAGGGTGTAGCCGGCGAGCGAGACGGCGGTGGCGCCGGAGTTGTAGAGCTCGACGAGGTCGGGGTAGGCGGAGCTGACGGCGTAGGCGCTGGTGTTGAGCGCGAGGATCTCGTTGAGGCGAACGGTGCCGGAGGGCGCCGAGGTGAGCGTGCCCGCGCCGGTGGTGGCGGCGGTGGGCGTGATCTTCGCGGAACCGATGAGGCCGAGGAGGTAGGCCTGGCGGTTGGTCATGAAGGTCTTGATCGCGGTGCGGGCGGCGAGCGCGGTGGAGTTGGTCGCGGGCATCCAGTCGGCGAGGTGGTTGTCCACGAACTGGTAGAAGGGCGGGTAGCTGTTGGAGCTGGTGTCGGCGTCGCAGAAGGAGCCGAAGAGCTCGCGGATGGCGGTGAGGTATTTGGCGCGGAAGGCGGCGTTGCCGGCCTGCGAGGTGGTGCCGAGGAGGGGCTGGAGGGGCTCCATGGCCACGGCGCCGGTCATGCCGGCGGAACCGGCCTCGGAGGCGTCGTAGAGGGTGATGAAGTTGTAGGCCTTGGTGGACTCGCCGGAGCCGAAGGTGGTGTCCATGTCATGGGGAACCAGATACATCCTCGTGTTCGTGCCGTTGTTGACGAAGACGGCGGCGTAGTCGTCGTCCTCGCCGTTGGAGATGTTTTCCTCGGCGTTGGGCATGATCGTCATGACCGCGAGCCAGCGGGCGAGGTAGTCGAGGTCCACGACGGTGGAGAGCGTGGCGAGCTCGGCGTCGGTGAAGGCCACGCCGTTCCACGTGCCGGAGGCGACGTTGCCGGCGGTGGCGCCGGTGAAGTGCGAGGCGCTGAGGTTTTGCCAGACGGTGGTGAAGTTGACGACGTCGGACCAGTCGTTGGCGGCGGAGTCGGTTTGTTTGTCCCAGCCGGAGTAGGTGCCGTCTGGCGTGGTGGGCGCGGTGTAGAGCGAGGACCAGTTGGTGATGGAGATCTTGCGGTAGATCTGCGCGGAGACGGCCTCGGGGAAGTGGTTGCTGGCGTAGTCGGAGTTGAAATCCTCGACGCGGCAGAGGCGGCCGTAGTCGGCGGTGGAGCCGGAGGTGACCGCGTATTCCACACCCTGGCGGCGGACCTCGATCGGCATGGCGTCGGCGGCGACGAGGCCGGCGGCGCGCTGGAGCTTGTGGGCGAGGAACTGGAGCGGGGCGCCGCGCGGGCCGATGAGGAAGGAGGAGACGCCGTCCCAGCGGTCGTCGTGCGGCATGTTCACGCGCAGGGGCTTGATGGTGTAGTTGCGCGAGGAGTTGCCGCGCATGCGCATCTCGGAGCGGTAGCGGATCGTCGTGTCGTCGCCGTGGGTGGCGACAAGGGTGAGCGCGAAGGTGCGGTCGCTGGAGGTGCTGGCCGAGGTGAAGGCGGCGTTTTCGGCGGCGGTAAGGATAAGCCGATACGCGGGCGCGGTGCCGGTGATGACCTCGTTGTCCACCTGGTAGGCGCAGTTGGTGGTCTGGCCCTCGGAGTTGGGCGCGGGCCAGGTGCGGGTGAGCGAGCCGTCGCTCGCGGAGACGTAGAACTCGACGATGGCGAGGGCGGTCTTGGCGGCGAGGGTGGCGGAGAAGCGGCCGGTGCCCTCGTTGGTCATCGCGACGGATTGGAAGGCGCCGGGCGAGGTCGAGGTGGCGTCGCGCCACCAGAGCGTGGCGGAAAGCGAGGAGACGGCTGACTCGTCGGCGAGCTGGCAGGAGATGGTGACGACCTCGGTGCTCTTCGGCACGGCGGGCGAGTGCTTCACCGAGGAGATGAGCGGGGCGACATTGGAGACGCGGAGGGTGTTAGCCGCGCCGGGCGTGCCGCCGACGGCGGTGGAGGCGCCCCAGTTCTGGCCGGAATCGACGGCGAGGAGGGGATTGCGACGTTCGAGCGAGCAGCCGCCGCCATTGGACTGGGTGATCCAGGACCAGCCGCCGAGGGAGTCGCGCGTGCGGGTGGCCCAGTCGCCCTCGTCGGCGTAGGTGACGCGGTCCACGCGGTCGAAGCCACCGGCGCCGTCGGGCGAGGAGAGCGTCACGTCCTCGCCGTTGTTCGAGAGCTTGTCGCCGGTTTCCCAAGGGCCGACGACGAGCGAGGAGGAGAGCCCGGAATGCGCGGCGACGAGGGCGGTGGGGTTGGCCGCCACGACGAGGTAGCCGCCGGCGGCGAGCGTCGTGCCGGAGGGTAAAACGTAATCGACGCCGGTCCGGAGCGCCCAACCGGAGAGGTCGACGGCGGTGGCGTCGGGGTTGTGGATCTCGATGAACTCGAGCGAAGTGTCCTCGGGGTAACCGGTGCCCGGGCGATACATGATCTCGTTGATCACCGGGGCGGCGGACGCGGAGCCCGCGGCGGCGAAGGCGACGGCGGACAACAGGGCGGGCACCGCAATACGGCGCAAAAACAGCGGGGTAGGCATGGCTGGAAGGCCGTTTTCTGGCCCCGGTCGCGACGCCGCCTCCACCCCTCAGGGATGAAAACGGGGAAAAATGTGACGAAAACGGCACAAACGTCACCGGCGCTTTTCCGTTCGCTTTCAGCCCTTTCGCCGCCGTCATTACGCGTTTTCCGTCCGCCGTGCTCTCCGCCCTTGGCCAAGCCACTCTCCGCAGCATCGCCGAAACCGGCGACTTCGCCCGCTTCACCGCGCGGGGCTTCGCCTCGGCCGTGGGCTCCCGCCGTCTTGGCCGCCGCCTGGTTCGCTCCGTCTACGAGCAAGGGGTGCGATGCCTGCCCGTGATCCTGATCGTGGGTCTGTTCACCGGGTTGGTCCTCGGCCTTCAGGGCTACCACACGCTGCGTGATTTCAGCGCGGCGGCCATGCTCGGGCCGCTCGTCGCCAACAGCCTCGTCCGCGAACTCGCGCCGGTCCTCGCCGCGCTGATGCTTGTCGGCCAGGCCGGCTCCGCGCTCGTCGCCGAACTCGGCATCCAGCGCAACTCCGAGCAGATCGACGCGCTCGAGACGATGGGCATCGACCCCTACGGTTTCCTCGTCGCGCCCCGCCTGCTCGGCGCGCTGATCGTCTACCCGATCATGACGGCGTTCTTCGCGCTGGTCGGGCTCGTCGGAGGCTGGTTGTCCGGCTCGGTGCTGCTTCCCCTGCCCTCCGGCGTCTACTGGGCCTCGGTGGATCGTTCGATCGACCTCGGTGACGTGGGCCAATCGCTGGTGAAGGCGCTCGTCTTCGGGGCGCTCACGGTCGCGCTCTGCTGCCACAACGGCTTCAACGCCCACCGCCGTTCCGGCTCCACAGGCGCGCGCGCCGTCTCCGCCTCCACCACCCGCGCGGTCGTGTTCTCCAGCATCGGCGTGCTCGCCGCGGACTACCTGATCACCTCGCTGCTGGTCTGAGCCCCGCTTCGCCCCCCGAGCCCACGCGCCACGATGTCCGCCCTGACCGATTCCTCCGCCCCGCTGCTCGCCACCCGTTCGCTGCAAAAGCGTTTCGGCGAACGCGTCGTGCTCGCCGACGTCACGTTCGAGGTCCCGCGAGGCCGCGTGCTCGCCATCGTGGGCAAATCCGGCACCGGCAAATCCGTGCTGCTCAAGTGCCTCGCGGGCGTCCTCCCGCCGGACGACGGCTCGGTGCTTTTCGACGGCCAGCCGCTCTCCCGCGACGACGACGCGGCCCTCGCCGCCTTCCGCAAACGCTGCTCCTACCTGTTTCAGGGCAACGCCCTCCTCGACTCGCTCACCGCCTGGGAAAACGTCGCGCTGCCGCTCGAGCAAACCACCCTGCTCCCCAAGCCCGAGATCCGCGTCCGCGTGGCCGACGCGCTCCGCCGCCTCGAGCTGGAGAGCGACGCCCGCCGCTACCCCTCGCAGCTTTCCGGCGGCATGCAAAAACGCCTCGCCCTGGCCCGCGCCCTCGTGACGCGCCCCGAGCTCGTGCTCTTCGACGAGCCGACCGCCGGTCTCGACCCGCTGCGCCGCAACGCCGTCTTCACGCTCATCGCCCACGCGCGGCGCGAGTTCGGCTTCACCGCCGTCGTCGTCACCCACGACCTGCCCGAGGCGCTCGCGGCCTGCGACCAGCTCGCGTTCCTCGACCAAGGGCGTATCCACTTTTCCGGCACGCCGGCCGATTTCGAGGCCACCACCGATCCCGTAGTCGCGGCGTTCCGCGACAGCACCGAGGCCCTCGCCCGCTCCGTCGCGCAGCTTCGCGCGGGAGGCCCCCTGGAAACCGACACCGACCTCGGCTGAGGTCGACCGACCGCCTTTCAAAACCGCAAACGTCCGATCCGCCCGCCGCCATGCAGCCCGCCCCCGTCAAATACACCCGCCTCGACCTCGCGGTCGGCTCCTTCGTCCTCGCCGGACTCGTCGCGCTCGCCTGGCTCGCGCTCAAGATCGGCGGCGGCGCCTTCGTGGGCCGTGACACCACCACGGTGCGCGCGCGCTTCGCCAATCTCGGCGGCCTCGCCCCCGGCGCGAGCGTGATGGTTTCCGGCGTTGCGGTCGGCAAGGTGGAGAAGGTCGAACTCGACGAACGCTACGCCGCCATCGCCACGCTCCGGGTCCGCAAGGACCTGAAACTGCCCTCCGACACCATGGCCGCGATCCGCAGCAGCGGCCTGATCGGCGACAAGTTTGTCGCGTTGAACCCCGGCGCGGACGACGCGCTCCTCCAGCCCGGCGAGCTCATCACCGACACCGAGAGCGCGGTCGACCTGGAGTCGCTCATCAGCCGCTTCGCCTTCGGCGGGGTGAAGTCGGAGGAGAAAAAGCCGCAGTAGCCGCCGCCCCCGCCTGAGAGCCGCGGGCGCTCACCGCGCCGGCTCTTCGGCAAGCTCCACGCTCACCTCGGTGTTGAGCGTGCCATCGGCCGCCGGCGCCTCCGGAAGCAGGCCGACGCTGACGCCGACGAACTCGCCGTCCTGGTTAGCCTCGCCGATCGACACGGTGGCCTCCGTGCCGGATAGGACCGTGACGCGGGGCGCGGATAAAACATCCGTCCCCTTCATCGAGGAAAGGCGGCTCAGGACGCGCTCCACTTCGCTCGGCGCCCAGACCTCGCCATGCTGGAGCGTGTGGGCCGCGCCCGAAACGAGATGATCGAGCCCCAGCTCCGCCACCGCCTCTTCCGGCAGGGCGACCAGCTTCGATTTATAGTCGAGCTGATGCGGTCCCTTTTGCGTGGGCCCGAGATTCTCCGGCGTCACAAACGCGAACAAACGCTTCCCGTCTTTGGTGAGCGAGCCGCCGGTCACGATCACCTCGCCCGGCTTGGTCTCGGCGCGCAGCCGTGAACTCACCGCGTCGAGCTTGTGCGGCATCATGGGCCGGCGGAGGTCGGCCAAACGCCGCGCGGCTTTCTCCAGCTCCTTTGCGCGCGTCTCCAAATCGGCCTCGGCCTTGGCCAGACGATCGCGCAGCTCCGCGTTCTCCGCCCGCAAGGCGGCCGTCCCGGCCTCGCGCGCCGGCTCCGCCGCGATGATCGGCGCGGCCGCCGGCACGCTCGGGCTCGCCGCCTTTTCCGGCTCGTCCGACCGCATCAGCTGATAGGTCGCGAGCCCGGCCAGACCGGCGACGACCAGAGGCAGGGCGACGGTTTTGAGGTTGGTCATAAAAAACAGCCCGGACAGGAAACCGCCGTGCGCGGCGGCGCCCGCCGCGGTCACGCCCGCGAGCACCGCCGAAGGCACGCCGGAAGGCGCGGCCGCCACGCCATGCGCGCCGAGCGCCACGCCCAACGCCTCGGCGGTCGAACGCACCCCTCGTCGCGAAAGCACGGCGCGAAGCTTTTCCAAGGCGCGCTCGGTGCGCATGCGCGCGGCGTTTTCGCCCACGCCCAGGGCGAGGCCGACCTCCGCGTAGCCGCGTTGCTGAAAGAAACGCAAGACCACCGCGATCCGGTCCCGCTCCCGCAGCGCGGCCAGGGCCTGGTCGAGACACGGCGAGACGCGCGCCCACTCGTCCCCGGCCGGTCCCGCCGCGGCCTCGTCCGCCTCCGCGACGCGCGCCAGACGATCCTCCCTCGCCCGGCGCCGAAAATCCGCCTCGCGCAGTTTGGCCGACGAGAGCCGCGTGCTGCGGAAAAGCCAGGCCGCCAGCGCCGGGTGATCCGCCAGCGCCCCGGCCTTTCGGGCGAGCGCGAGGAAAACGCTCTGCGTCACCTCCTGCGCCCGATGATGGTCGCCGACCTGGCGCAGCGCCGCGGAGTAGACCAGATCCGCGTGGCGGCGCACCAGGTCCGAGAACGCCGCTTGATCGCGGTTCAAAACATAACGGCGGAGCAGGGTTCGGTCGTCCATGGCGGGCGGGTTCACAGGCTTACACCCGCCCAACGCCCGAATCGCACAAAAATCCGCCCGCACCGTCATCCAGCGCCGGCCGTCGCGAACGGCCGCGAAAAAGCCCGCTCCCCGATCACGGGAAAGCGGGCTTGTTTTCGCGGACGCTCCGCCCGGGGAAACGACGGTCAGATCACCGTCTCGCCGGTCTGACCGCCCTGCGTGGCGGGCTTGGACGCGGTGTCGGCGTTGGGCTTCACCATCTCGCCGCTGAGGTCGCGATGGATGGCCGGGCCCTCGGCCTTCTTGGGCAGCTCGCTGTGCGCGGCGGTCGCGGTGGCCACGGCGATGGCGGCGGCCGCGGGCAGAACGGTGCGCAACGGGGACGCGGCGGCGACCTCCTCGGCGGCGCGCTCGGCGGAACGCTCCGCGGCGGCGATGGACTTGTGGTGATCGGCATGCATGCCCTCCTCGAGGATCGACTGCGGCACATCCTTCAAACCCCAGATGAGGCCGGTGTAGGAGAGCAGCTTGAGGCCGTAGTAGGTCGGGTCGATTTCCCACCAGTAGAAGCCGTTGCGCGTGCAGCTTTGGTAGCGGTGGTGGTTGTTATGCCAGCCCTCGCCGAGGCAGATGATCGCGAGGATAAAACTGTTGCGCGAATCGTCCTCGGTCTTGAAGCGGCGTTTGCCCATGAGGTGCGCCATCGAGTTGATGCAAGCGGTGCCGTGGAAGAGCGCGGTGGTGCTCACGAAGAAGCCCCAGACCAGCATCTGCCAGCCGTTGGTGCCGAGGCCGGGCGCCCAGCGCTCGAGCGCCGCGCCGAGACCGAACATCGCGAACGCGTAGAGGATCGGCACCACGAGGTCGAAGCGGTTGAGCCAGACGAGCTCGGGGAACTTGGCCAAATCCTTCACCTTCGAGTAGTCGGTGGGGAAGTTGCGGCGCGAGGTGATCCAGCCGATGTGCGACCAGAGGAAACCATGCACGTGCGGGGAGTGCGCGTCCTCCGGATCGTCCGAGTGCTGGTGGTGGTGGCGGTGATGGTAGGCCCACCAGAGGCCGCCGCGCTGGACCGTGGTGCCGCCCCAAAGCGCGAGCAGGAACTGGCCGAAGCGCGAGGTGGAGTAGGTCTTGTGCGAGAAGTAGCGGTGATAGATGCCCGTCACCGCGAACATGCGGAGGAAGTAGAGGGCGACCGCCGACCACGCGGCAAAGGCGCTGACGCCCACCCAAAGGATGCCGAAGCAACCCAGATGCAGGATCACGAAGGGCATGACGCGCACCCAGTCGACCCTGTCGGGCTCGTTGCGCATTTTCTCTGCACCTTCCGGGCAGTAATCGGAATCCACCCACTGCACGACGGCGGTCTGAAGGCGGCGGAACACTGAAGGACGAACTGAATTATCGGACACGGGACAATAGGGACGAAGTTATTTAACGCTCTGAAAACTGAACAGGGGGCCCAGTTTTCTCCTCTCCACCGAGCATGCAAGCGGTGTTTCTCGGGCCAAAGTTCGGCACGTGGATATACCCAGCCGCTCCACCGCGCATAGCCCCACACGGATTGACGCCACCAAGACAGGCCGTGCCGTAATAGGCCTATTCATACTGAGAAACATACCTTCGTTGTGAACACCTTAATACCTGATACAGTGATAAATCATATACGCGAAACGAAGAGTTCCCTCGTCCGATAAAAAATCGCGGCTCGTCGTTCCCCCGCCCCCCCGGCCGCGCGCAGGCGTCGTTTTGGGCGCTTTCCCTGGTCCCTCGGCGGGGGCTTTGCTGCTCCTCGCCGCGCTGGGGCAGATCCCTCCGCTCTCCGCCGCCACCTTCGTCTGGGACGGCGGCCACCCCGCGCAAGAACGTCTGTCCGACAACCAAAACTGGAACCCCAACGGCGCCCCGCCCAACGACGGCACGGCCGATCTGGTTTTCACCGGCGCGGTGCGGCTCAACCCGATCGTGGACACCGCCTGGTCGGTAAACTCGATCACGTTTAATTACCTCGCGGGCGCATTCAACCTGAACGGCGGCTTCAGCCTCACGATCCAAGGCAACGCCGTCGCCGCCGCGATCGCCAACGTCGACGCCGACACGCAGACGATTTCCGCGCCCTTGATCACCGGCGCCAGCCAGACCTGGAGCGCCAACGCCGGCTCGCTCCTCATCTCCGGCGCCGTCGCCAATAATTACGCGCTCACCGTCGCAGGCGTCGCCCACACCACGATCTCCGGCGCGATCTCCGGCTCCGGCTCTCTCACCAAGACCGGCGCCGGCACCCTCATCCTCTCCGGCGCCAACACCTACTCCGGCGGCACCACCGTTTCCTCCGGCATCCTCAAAGGCTCCACGTCCTCCCTCCAGGGCAACATCTCCACCGCCTCCGGCTCTTCCCTCGTCTTCGACCAGTCCTCCAACGGCACCTTCTCCGGCGTCCTCTCCGGCTCGGGCTCCTTGACCAAATCCGGCTCCGGCGTCGTCACCCTCTCCGGCTCCAACACCTTCTCCGGCGGCGCCATCATCTCCGCCGGCACGCTTCGCCTTTCCGGCGGCTCCGCCCTTTCCGACACCGGCG
>JACCEB010150827.1_pt1 | contig 13752 bp, 11 predicted proteins | sample 7454761 | NCBI WGS metagenome assembly JACCEB01 (sample SAMN15323454, study PRJNA562643) | freshwater metagenome | isolation source: river surface water | place: USA:Blue River Watershed | collected 2017-08-18 | reverse complement strand
GGTCAGTGCGTTTTTGAGCGCCAAGATCGACAAGATCCTGGCGCTCGAGCCAGACTGTGTCTTTGGCTTTTCCGATCTGCAGGCGGACATCGCGGCGGCGCTGATTCGTGCTGGTGTGCAGGTCACGGTGTTCAACCAGCGCAGCGTGGCCGAGATTTTTTCCATGCTCTACCAAGTTGGCGCGATGGTGGGACAGGCCGAACAAGCGATCGAGCGCATCGCGCAGATGCAGGGGCAGCTGGACGCCATCCGACAGGCCGCGTCAGGCTTCAAACGCCGGCCTCGGGTCTTCTTTGAGGAGTGGGACGAGCCCCATATCAGCGGCATCCGCTGGGTGTCCGAGCTGATGGGCATCGCCGGTGGCGACGATGTCTTTCCCGAACTGGCCATTCAGCCCATGGGCAAGGACCGCATCATTGCCGACGGGCAGACCATCGTTCACCGAGCACCGGACATCGTGATCGGATCCTGGTGCGGCAAGAAATTCCGTCCCGAAAAAGTCGCAGCACGCCCAGGTTGGCAGGACGTACCCGCAGTGCGCGACGCACAGCTCTTCGAGATCAAGTCGGCCGACATCCTGCAGCCGGGCCCGGCGGCCTTGACCGATGGTGTGGCGCAACTGCACCGTATTTTTTCTGAATGGGCGCAGCGCCATGCTTGAACGCCTGTTCTGTTTCCTGGCTTTGTGCGTGCTGTGTGGCGCGGCCCAGGCTGTGACCGTGCTGGACGATGCCCGGCAAAAAATCGAGATCACCCGAGCACCCCAACGCATTGTGAGCCTGTTGCCCTCGCTCACCGAAACCGTCTGCGCGCTGGGGCAGTGCCAGCGTCTGGTGGGGGTGGACCGTTATTCCAACTGGCCCGAAGGCATCCAGGCCTTACCGCGCATGGGTGGAGGCATCGACCCGAACATCGAAAGCATCGTGGCGCAAAAGCCCAATCTGGTGTTGCTGGCCGGCTCTACGCGCGGGGTGGAGCGCCTGCAGTCGCTGGGCATCACGGTGCTGCGGCTGGAGCCGCGCACGCATGCCGATGTGCAGCGTGTGCTGCGCACCGTGGCCGAGGCGATCGGCGTTCCTCGCAGCGAGGCGGACCGTGTCTGGCGCGAGATCGATGCCGGTGTTCAGGCGGCCGTGCAATCGCTCAAGCCCCAGGCCCGCAGCCTGCGGGTGTACTTCGAAGTCAGCCCCACCCCTTACGGGGCCAGTGAATCGTCTTTCATCGGTGAAACGCTGCTGCGCATGGGTGTGCGCAACATCCTGCCCGCCGCGTTGGGGCCGTTTCCCCAGATCAATCCGGAATTTGTCGTGCGTGCCCAGCCGGATGTGATCATGGCAGGGGACAGTTCGCGTGCCAGCATGCTGCAGCGCCCGGGCTGGGCGCAGATGCGCGCGGTGCGCGAAGACCGCATCTGTGTATTTCAGCCAGAACAGGCGGACATCGTGGTGCGTGCCGGACCGCGCATGGCCGAAGGCGCCAGGCTCATGGCCGAGTGCCTGAACCGGACCGCTGGAGGCGCCAGATGATGCGCACCCGTCCGGCCCCGTTCTGGGCGCTGGTCTTGCTGATGCTGGGCGGTGCAGGCCTGGTGCTGGGCACGGCGGTCGGCAGTCAGGGCTGGGAGGTCTGGTGGACGGCTGCTCAGGACCCGGTCATGCAGCAGATCGTCCGGGACATCCGCCTGCCGCGAAGCCTGGGCGCCTGGCTGGGCGGTGCCTTGCTGGGCCTTGCTGGTGCCGTTGCGCAAGGCCTGTTTCGCAACCCGCTGGCCGATCCGTATCTGCTGGGCAGTGCCTCGGGGGCTTCGCTGGGCGTGAGCCTGTACCTGAGCCTCTTTGGTGGGTCCATTCTGGCCACAGCCTGGCTGCCTAGGCTGGGCATGACCGGGGCCGCATTCATCGGATCGGTGCTGGCCGTGGTGCTGACTTTGACGCTGGCACGCGGCGTGCAGCAGACCCTGCGGCTCTTGCTCGCGGGGGTCGTGGTCGGGGTGGTTCTGGGCGCGCTGGCCTCGCTGGTGGCCCTGTTCGAGCCGCAGGTGCTGCAGGCCATGCAGGGCTTCATGCTGGGGTCTACTTCGTTTGTGGGGTGGACATCGTGTGCCCTGATGGCCGTGGCGCTGTCGCTGTCGTTGATCGTGGCGGTGGCTCTGGCGCGCGTGCTGGATGCACTCACCTTGGGCGAAGCCACGGCCCAGAGCCTGGGCATGCCTTTGCGTCAGGCGCGCTTGCTGCTGGTGGCGGCCATGTCGCTGACCACGGCAGCGGCTGTCGCGCAAATGGGGCTGATCGCTTTTGTGGGTCTGGCCGCGCCGCACGCGGTGCGTTCCCTGGTGCGCTGCAAGCACTCGGGGGTGCTGCTGCTTTCGACCTTGATGGGCGGTGCCTTGCTGTTGCTGGCCGATGTGCTGGCGCGTGGACTGCTGGCGCCGCAGGATCTGCCGGTCGGTGTACTGACGGCGGTGCTGGGCGGGGTGTACCTGCTCTGGCGCATGAAGCCTGCCAGCGAAGGCCGATCATGAGCATCGCATTGCAGACCCGAGGTCTGAAGGTGGCGCTGGGCGGCCACGAGGTGTTGCATGGCATGGATCTGGATGTGACCGCCGGGCACTGGACCTGCGTGGTCGGTCCCAACGGGGCTGGCAAGTCCACCTTGCTCAAGGCGTTGGCCGGTTTGTTGCCTTTTCAGGGACAAGTGCTTTGGCAGGGCCGTTCCTTGCTGGAGATGGCGCGTCGTGAGCGGGCACTGGCGCTGTCCTGGCTGGGGCAGGGCGAAGCCACCTCGCTGGATCTTCGGGTGCTCGATGTGGTCATGCTCGGCCGCTTGCCGCACCAGGACTGGTGGTCTGTGCCCAGCCCCGCAGACCATGCCATGGTTGAGGCTGCACTCAAAGCCACGCAGGCCTGGGACTGGCGCGAGCGCAGCCTGGGCGAGTTGTCTGGCGGCGAGCGCCAGCGTGTGCTGCTGGCCCGCGCCATGGCGGGCAATGCGCCCATCATGCTGATGGACGAACCGCTGGCCAACCTGGACCCGCCGCACCAGGTGGACTGGCTGGAGCAGGTGCAATGCCTCAAGGCCCAGGGCACCACGGTGGTCAGTGTGCTGCACGAGATCGGCATGGCCCTGCATGCCGACGATGTGGTGGTGATGGACAAGGGCCAGGTGGTGCATCACGGGCCTTGTGACCATGAGGCCACACGCCGTGCCATGGAGGCCGTCTTTGAACACCGCATCCGCATCCTGCTGGCGGACGGTCAATGGGTCGTCGTGCCCCGCAGCGCATGAGCGCCCGGTGCGTCATGGTGCTGGGTACCTCCAGCGGGGCGGGCAAGAGCTGGCTGGCCACGGCGCTGTGCCGCCATTACGCCCGACAAGGCCTGAAGGTCGCGCCTTTCAAGGCGCAGAACATGAGCAACAACGCCAGGGTGGTTGAACACGGCGAGATCGGCAGTGCCCAATATTTCCAGGCCTTGGCCGCCAAGGCCGAGCCCGATGTGCGCATGAACCCGTTGCTGCTCAAGCCCGAGGCCGATACACGCAGCCAGGTGGTGCTGCTCGGTCAGGTCAGCCAGACCTTGAGCGAGACACCCTGGCACGAGCGCAGCGAAAAAGTCTGGCCGCAGATCGCGGCCGCGCTCGACGAGCTGATCGAAGCAAACGATGTGGTGGTGATCGAAGGCGCAGGCTCGCCCGCCGAGATCAACCTGATGGACAGCGACATCGTCAACCTGCGCGTGGCACGGCATGCCAATGCCCGCTGCCTGCTGGTCACCGACATCGACCGGGGCGGTGCCTTTGCGCATCTGTACGGCACCTGGGCGCTGTTGCCGCTTGAGGACCGTCATCGTATTCGGGGTTTTGTGCTCAACAAGTTTCGCGGTGACGCCAGTCTGCTCGCCCCTGCGCCCGAGATGCTGGAACAACTCACCGGTGTGCCCACGGTGGCCACGCTGCCCATGTGGTGGCAGCATGGCCTGCCCGAAGAGGATGGCGTCTTTGATGATCGATCACGCACGGCAGGTCCGGTGACCCGAACCGTGGCCGTGGTGGCTTATCCGCGCATCAGCAATCTGGATGAGTTTCAGCCGCTGCGCAATGTGCCGGGTGTGCGCTTGCGCTGGGCGCGCACGCCTGCTGATCTGACCACGCTCGGCTCCGATGACTGGATCATCCTGCCCGGCAGCAAACACACCAGCAGTGATCTGGCCTGGCTGCGCCAGCAGGGGCTCGACGCTGCCATTACCAGCCATACCCGAGGCGGCGGGGCCGTGCTGGGCATTTGTGGAGGACTGCAGATGCTGGGCGAAGCGCTGATCGACCCCCATGGCATTGACGGCAACGCACCGGGATTGGGCTTGCTGCCCTTGGTCACCCAGTTTGTGCCGGACAAAAAGGTCACCAAGACCGAGGCGGCATTCGCCCAGATGCACGGCCCTTGGTCGGCTCTGAGCGGGGTCACTGTGCAAGGCTACGAAATCCACCATGGCCAGACACAAGCCCATCCGGCCATGCTGGCCGCTGGCACGCTCGTGCACGAGGTGATTCCCGGGTTGTGCTGGCAAAGCGGGGACGGCTTGGTGCTGGGCACTTACCTGCACGGTCTGCTGGAAAATCCGGCGGTGCTGCAGGCCTTGTTCGGCGCGCAAGTGCCAACGCTTGAGTCGGTGTTCGATGGACTGGCCGATTACATCGAACAGCACTTTTCCCCAAGTACGCTGGACGAACTCGTCAGGTAATGAGCTGATCAAGAATCGCCCGTTAAAGATGAGGTTGCCGGTAGGGTCTAGCCGGGCTGGCTTGCCCTTGTCGGGTCTCAGGCGCAACATGTCGCAGTGGCATGTCTGCCAATGTTCGCTGGCAGACGGCAGGGCTTGAAAGACGGAGGAATCATTTCCGGATTGCTGCGCTCTGCAGCGCGAAGCCACCCGCGGTGGAACCGGTGGCGCTTTTCAAGGAGTTGCCATGTCCAAAGTTCTGGTGCTGTATTACTCCACCTACGGTCATATCGAAACCATGGCGCAGGCTGTGGCCGAGGGCGCCCGGTCTGCCGGGGCCAGCGTGGACCTCAAGCGGGTGCCTGAAACCGTACCGGCCGAGATCGCCAAATCCGCGCATTTCAAGCTGGACCAGGCCGCCCCGGTGGCCACGGTGGCGGAGCTGGAACACTACGACGCGATCATTTTCGGTGCGCCTACCCGCTTTGGCCGCATGCCCGGCCAGATGGCCAGTTTCCTTGACCAGGCTGGTGGCTTGTGGGCGCGCGGCGCGCTGCACGGCAAGGTCGGTGGCGCTTTCACCTCGACCGCCACGCAGCACGGTGGGCAGGAGGTCACGCTGTTTTCCATCCTCACCAACCTGCTGCATTTCGGCATGGTGATCGTGGGCCTGCCCTACAGCCACCAAGGCCAAATGACTCTGGACGAGATTGTGGGGGGCAGCCCTTACGGCGCGACCACGATCGCCGGCGGTCAGGGGCAGCGGGTACCCAGTGCCATTGAGCTCGAAGGCGCAAGGCATCAGGGACGACTGATCGCCACCACGGCCAACCGCCTGTTTGACAGGCCGGCCTGACGGACCGGGGCGGGCCAGCATGGCCTCGGCGACGCATCGTCAGGAGCGGGATTCACTGGGCACGGTGGATGTCCCGGCCGGGTGTCTTTGGGGTGCACAGACCCAGCGCGCACTGCTGCATTTCCACATCTCGAGCGAGCGCATGCCGCCGGTGCTGATCCACGCGCTGGCATCGGTCAAGCGGGCGTGCGCCCTGGTCAATGCCGAGCTGGGTCTGTTGTCTGCAGACAAAGCGCAGGCCATTGTCACGGCCGCGCAGGAGGTCGTGTCGGGTGTGCATGACGAGGCGTTTCCGCTGATGGTCTGGCAGACCGGCTCGGGCACGCAGACAAACATGAACATGAACGAGGTGCTGGCCAACCGGGCTTCGGAATTGCTGGGCGGTGGGCGAGGAGCGCAGCGCTTGTTGCACCCCAACGACGACATCAACCTGGGACAGTCGTCGAATGATGTGTTCCCCACGGCCATGCATGTGGCCGCCGCGCTGGCGATCCGTGCCAACGTGCTGCCCGCGCTGGAGGCCTTGCGCTTTACCCTGCAGGCCAAAGCCCAGGCCTTTGCTGGGCTCGTCAAGCTGGGTCGTACCCATTTGCAGGACGCCACGCCGATCACGCTGGGGCAGGAGCTGTCGGGCCATGTGGCCCAGCTCGAGCAAGCCGGACAATTGCTGACCGACGCCATGGTCTGGCTGTATCCGCTGGCCATCGGCGGCACGGCGGTGGGCACGGGTCTGAACACGCACGCTGAGTTTGGTGCGCGCGTGTCGGCTGAGCTGGCGCGGATGCATGGCCTGCCGTTTGTCAGCGCCGACAACAAGTTCGCGGCCCTGGCCGGGCACGAGCCACTGGTGGCTGTGCACGGCGCCCTCAAGACACTGGCCGTGGCCCTGACCAAGATCGCCAACGACCTGCGCTGGCTGGCGTCTGGGCCCCGTTCGGGTTTGGGGGAAATCCGACTGCCCGAGAACGAGCCGGGCAGCTCCATCATGCCCGGCAAGGTCAACCCCACCCAGTGCGAGGCACTCACCATGCTCTGCGCGCAGGTAATGGGCAACGATGTGGCCATTGCCATCGGCGCGGCTTCGGGCCATTTCGAACTCAATGTCTACAAGCCACTGATTGCCCACAACCTGCTGCAGAGCATCCGCCTGCTGGGCGACGGCATGCGCAGCTTCGACGTGCATTGTGCGCAGGGCATCGAAGCCAACCCGGAGCGCATGCGCGAACACCTGGAGCGCTCGCTCATGCTGGTCACCGCGCTGGTGCCGCACATCGGCTACGACCGCGCGGCCCGCATCGCCCGGCTGGCTTTTGAAAGCGGTACTTCGCTGCGTGAGGCGGCACTCTCACTGGGCGATGCCACGCCTGCGCAGCTGGACGAGTGGCTGCAGGCTGGAGCCATGCTGGGGCCGCACAACACCACCCCGCAGCACAAGGCCTGAATGCGCTGGTCGCTCAGTGTGCCAATGCGAAGTCGATGAAGCCGCGCTCCACCGAGGTGGAGACCAGTCGCACCTTCACCAACTGTCCCACCTTGAGTAAAGGGAATTCGCCCGTCAGCCGACCCTCGGTCGGCGGCTGGAAGATGCGCACCCAGGTGCCCTTGTCGCTGGCGCCGGTGACCACGCCATCGAAGCGCTGGCCGATGCGATCGTGCAGCAGCAAGGCGGCTTCGGATTTGCGGACCTGACGCTCCACCTTTTGCGCTGCATCTTCCTGCTGCGTACAGTGGCTGGCCAGCGCCTCGAGTTCGTCGTTGGAGTAGGGCGGTTTGTCCCCCGCCAGCGCCGCCTTGATCAGACGCAGCGTGATCAGATCGGGGTAGCGCCGGTTGGGAGCGGTTGAGTGCATGTAGTCGCGCACCGCCAGACCAAAGTGGCCGATGGGCTGTTTGCCGGGGCGTTCCACCACGTATTCGCCCGAACCCATGAGCTTGATGATGACCAGCGACAGGTCGGGAAAACGCAAGGGATCAAGCTTGTGCTGCTGTGCCAGGAAGGTTTCCAGTGCTTTGCCGTCAGGCTGTCGGGGCAGGGTCGCGCCATGCTCGAGTGCCACCTCCACAATCCGCTGCCAGCGTTCGGGCGAGCGCACCACCCGCCGCAGCGACGCGCGACCGTGGCGCGCCAGAAAGTGGGCGGTGCAACCGTTGGTGGCGATCATGAATTCCTCGATCAATTGGCGCGCGCGGTTTTGCTCTTGCTGCCTGATCTCGCTGATCCGGTCACCTTTGAACTGTGCTCGGGGTTGAAAGGTTTCGAATTCCAGCGAGCCTTCGGCACGCCGCAGCACGCGCAGTTTCTGGGCCAGCTCGTCCTGCAGGCGCAGTTGGGTGGCCATGCCCGGCACTCGCCGTGCCGGCTCGGGCAGGTCGCCTTCGCCGACGATCCAGGCCGATACCGCGTCGTAGGCCAACTGCGCCTTGTTGCGCACCAGCGCCCGGTAGCTCAGGGCATGCACCAGCATGCCGTCGCCGCTGAAGACCATTTCCGTGACCAGGGCCAGCCGGTCTTCATCCGGATTGAGAGAGGTCAGGTCGGTGCACAGCCGCTCGGGCAGCATCGGGAACACACGCGCCGAGGTGTAGACCGATGTCGTGTTCATGCGGGCATGCCGGTCAACCGGAGAGTCCTTTTTGACCAGAGCGTCCACATCGGCCACGGCCACATACAGGCGCGCCTCGCCGTGGTGCAGCGGCTCGATTGCCGTCAACTGGTCCAGATCGCGCGAATCGTCGTTGTCGATCGAGCACCAGGGCAGAGCGGTCAGGTCACGGATGTCGCTGCCGGACTCGCTGGCTGCCTGTTTGAGCCGAGCCACCTGCTGCTGCACGGCAGTCGGGAACTCGGGCTCGAGCCCGCGGCTGAACATGGCCCAGGTGGCAATGGTGTTGAGGCTGGTGCGGTGGTTGGACAGGGCGCGGCGCATGCGCTCTCCGTGGTACGGCACAGCACTTATACGCCAAACCCTCACGGCTGTGTCGCTGCCGGCCTTCGGTGTGTTGGCTACACCACCACAGCAAGGCCTTTCAGGTCGCCTTCTTTTTCTTGCCGGCTCGGGAGACTGGGGGAGCGGCCTTTTTGGGCGACAGTTGCTGACGTGCGGCTTCGTCGAGACACAGCAGCGTGTCGACGTGGTTCATGAAACGGTTCAGGTAGTCCGGAGAGATGTCGCGCATCAGGCCGAGTGCGCGAAGCACCAGCATGTGCGAGTTGATGGGGCCCGCATTCTGGGGAGCCTGCGCCATGGCCTGCGAGACCTGCTTTTGCACACTGATCTTGCGCAGTTGTTTCCGGAACTGCTGCACACGGGGGCTCTCGCCACGCCAGCCTGCGTTCTGCAGCTTCTGCACGGGCGAAGTCCCCGTGCTCGGCGGCTTCATGTCCCGCAGCAAGAGGGCCAGTGGCGAGGGCGGTGCAGACTCCGTGGGGGCGAGGGCCTTGCTGGATGCAGCAGCCATGCGCGATCTGAAATCCTGCAATGCCTGGTTCAACCGAGTCTGGAGCAATGCTTGAGCCGGACCGTTGTGGCTGCGGATGCGTTCGGCCAGCACTTCGATGTAGTGCCAACCTACGGGATCCATGCGTGCAGCGCCCGCTTCGCGCAGCGCGAGCAGTGGGTCGCAGGTGGGCGAAAGCTCGGTCATCGGCGGGAGTTTGCAATGTCGTTTGTGGTCTTGGGTACCGGTGCCATTTCCACACGGCGGTTCTGGGCGCGGGCTTTCTCGCTGGTGTTGGGCACCAGGGGCTGTTCCTGGCCGAACGCGGCAGCAAACAGCATGGACGAAGGTATGCCTTCTTCAATCAGGGTGCGGGTCACCGTCAGGGCACGCTGGGCCGAGAGTTCCCAGTTGTCTTCGAACTTCTTGTTGCGGCTGCGGATGCTCTGGTCATCGGTGAAACCGCTGACCATGAGGATTTCCTCGCGCGAAGCCAGGTAACTTTTGAGTGGCCCGACCAGACTTTTGAGCAGTTTGCGGCCTTCAGGCTGCAGCTGATCGGAATTGAGTTCAAACAGCAGCTTGCCGCTGATGCCAATGCGACCGTTGCTGAGCGTGATGCGGCCAGTGGCCAGCGGGATGGCCAGGGCCTGTTCCAGCGTCTGGCGCTTTTGCTCCTCGATCTGGCGTTTCTGGACTTCGGCTTCGAGGTTGGAGGCCATTTCCAGTTGGGTGGCCATGACGCCCACCAGCAGCAGCACAAAGGCGCCCAGCAGGCCGGTCATCAGGTCGGCGAACGAAATCCACGTCGGGGTGGTGGCTTCGCTTTCGGCTTCCATCTCCAGCATCAGACGGCTCCTGCGGTCTGGCGTTGCTGCAGGGCTTCGAGCACGTCTTTCTGGCTGCTGATGCTTAGGTCGATGATTTCGCGGGCCTGGGCCACGTAGTAGGCCAGTTGCTCGTCGCTGCGCGTCATCGATTGGCCAATCGCCGCCTCAATGCGCTGCAGGTTGGCGATCAGTTTTTCGTTGGTCTCGTTGAAACTGCGCACGGCAAAGCCGAAGGTCTCGCCCAGGCTGGCCACGTCCACCGCGCTGGCCGTCAGTTGCGCGGCCACATCGCCCAGCTTGCCGGTCTCAGCAGCCACATGGGCATGGAACTGCTCGCTGGCCTCGGCCAGCGAGGCCTGGCTGGCGCTGACCAGTGCGTCGATCACGCCGCGCTGTTCGGTAGAGGCGTGGTTGATCGCGTCCAGCAGGGTGCTGAGCGTGCCCAGGATGCGGGTGCGCTCTTCGAGCAGGGCGTTGTCGCGCGCCACGCTGACCGAGATTTCCTGGCGCAGCTGGCCAATCACTTCGGCTGCGGCTTTGGGCGCTTCGGAGGCCGTCTCGATCAGGCGGGTGATCGGGTCTTCCAGTGCTGTGCCCAGCGAGGTCAGGTGCTGCGTCACGGCGGTCTGTAGCTCGGCCAGGCGGGCCACGGCGGCTTCGCCGCGCTGGGCTTCCTGCTCGCGCAGGGCAGACAGTTCAGTGCGCAGCAGGCTGGCCAGTTCTTCGGAGCGGCGGGTGTGCTGGGCGGCGGCCTCGGCTTCGGAGGCGATGCGCGCACGCACCAGCTCTTCGCTGCTGGCCAGCAGGCGGGTGATCTCGGCCACGGTTCGGGTGCTGTGGTGTTCGCTGTCGCTGCGGATCTGCGCGGCGGTCTGGCTCAGGGCGTCAACCACCTGCTGCTGTTGGGCCAGGGTCTGCTCGCCGGAGGCCTGCCAGCGGGCCTGAAGGCCGCTGGCCATGGTGTCGAGCGCCGTCTGCCAGGCGGCCAGGCGCTGTTCGTCGCTGGCTGCGTGCAGGTCCTGTACGCGCTGGATGTCGGCCAGTGTTTGCTGTGCCTGGGTCTGCACCTGGGTGGTGATGGCTTGCGCGGTCCGGGTGAGGGTGTCGCAAATCGCCTGCTGCTGCGCCAGTGTCTGGCTGCCGGTGCTTTGCCACTGGGTTTGCAGGCCGGTGGCCATTTCCTGCAGCGAGGCTTTCCAGCCGTCCAGGCGTTGCTGGTCGGCGCTGTTTTGCTGCGTTTGCTGTTCGGCCCACGCGCTGCGCACGGCGGTCACCAGATCCTGAGCACGGGTGTCGAAGGTCTGGCCAAACTGCTGCAGCGTGCGGTCCACACCGGCCAGCAGCCCGGCGCTGGCCTGTTCGTGTTGGGCCAGCGCGGCGCTCCAGGTCTGGGCCACGGCTTTTGCGCTGCTGCTGAACTGCTGGTTGAGGGTGTCCAGCTGCGTTTGGGTACTGCCCACCATGCGTTCGTGCATGGTTTGCGCTTGCTGCGCCATCTCGGCCATGGTGGCCTGCACCACCGGGCGGATGCTGTCGCTGGCCAGCTGCATGCTTTCGCTCAGGCTGCTGCGCATGGACTGGTCCACCGAGCGGGCGAGATCGCTGTAGACGGCTTTCACCTCGCGGTGAAAGCCTTCCTGATTCGCGAGCAGGCGGTCGCTCAGTTGCTGGCTGTGGCGCTCCATCTGCGCCATAAGCGACTGCAGCTGCTCCACCGCCAGCGGCAGGGCCTGGGACTGCTGTTGCAGGGCGCGGAAGGTTTCCTGGCGCTGGTGCGCAAGCGAGAAATGGCGCAGGCCGGTGCCGATCAGCACATCGAGCACCTGCGCCGCCTGCGCACGTTCGCGGCGCGAGAGGCTGGACATCAGGCCCAGCATGGCCGAGGTGGCCACACCCGCCACCGAGGTGCCGAAGGCCAGACCCAGGCCTTTGATCGGCTCGGAAAACGCGGCGCGCATGCCCTGCACGCTGCTGGTGCCTTCGAGCGCGAACACCGCGCCGTTGAGCGTGACCACCATACCCAAAAAGGTGCCCAGCATGCCCAGCATGACCAGCAGGCCCACCAGATAGGGCGTGAGCGCCGGGCCGGGCAGGGCAGCTCGCTCGGCCTCGATGCGTTGGCGTACGGCGTTTTGCAGCGGGGCCGGCACGCGAACGAGCCAGTCCCCCAGCTGCTGCAGTTCGGACGGCACTTCGGTCAGGGCCTGTTGCAGGCGGGCTGTGTCGCTGCGGTAGCGGTGCAGTTCCAGCGCGCCAAAGACGTACACGGCACCGATCACGGCGGTCATGACCAGCACCAGCAGGTGGGTACTGGCCACAGCTGCGGCGACCCACACAACGGCCAAAGCACCCAGGACAAAAGCGATGTGGAAAGGGTATTTCTTCATTGTTGTTGTAGCGTGTTGGCGGAAAGGGCTTCGATCAGGCCCAGCAGGGGTTGCAGGCGCAGGTCCAGTTCGGCCAGGAGGGCGGTGCGCATGTCATCGCACAGCGGGCCCAGCCAGGTCTCTGAGCGAGGTGCAGGCTCGTCGGCCTGAGCCGCCTCGGTCAGTTGCTTCATGTGTTGTTTGAGTGCCTTGGCGAAGCGCTTTTCAAAATCCGACGGAATGTGACCGAGCAGTCGGGCCTCGCGTTCGATCAGTACGTTCTCGAAGATGGCGTCCAGTGTGGCCAGCTGTTTGTGCGGCGTGGTGCCTTTGTCGAGCATGCCGCGCAGTTGCCCCCGCAGTGAGCGGATGATGCTGTCCATTTGCCGCTGATGACCGACGCAAAAGCGTCGAAATGGGTCAAACGCCGTTTTCGGGTCGATCGGTTGCTCCAGCTCCGGCGAGGGCATTTCAATGCGAGGCATGCCCGGGGCGGGCACAGTGCCCTGCACGATCGATTGTTCGAGTGCCACACGCACCTGCCCGAAGCGCTGGCGCAGCACGGTGGCGTCCACCCGTGCTTTGGCCTGTGCGGGTGGGGCTTCTGGATCGTCAACTGTCCCGATGAATGCCTGCAAGGCGATCGCATGGCGGAAGTCCAGCCAGTCGGCGAGCTGCTGCCCCACTTCACCCGGCGCCACGGCAGCATCAACCAGGCCTTTCTCGGAGAGAAAGCGCAACAGTGCAGAGCTGTGGAGGCGGGCACGCGGCTGGACTCGCGTCATGGGCAAGGTGGCTTGAAAAAGTGAAAGGCCGGGACGAGCAGACAAGACGGGTGCAAGGGCAGCCGTCAAGGGACGTCTCCGGCGGAAAGAAGGTCCTGAATTTTATCCGCGAGGGGGCATGCACCCGCTTGTGAATTGGAGTTCTAAAGGATTCAAAAACAGAAGGTGTTGCAGGCCGGATTCAGGGGGTCTTGGGCTTGAAGTCGCAGTAGCGGGACACCGCGCATTGCCCGCACAAGGGTTTGCGTGCCTGACAGATGTAGCGCCCGTGCAGGATCAGCCAGTGGTGGGCATCCACCAGATAGGCGGCGGGCACCCGCTTGAGCAGCTGCATTTCCACTTCGTAAGGCGTCTTGCCCGGTGCCAGGCCGGTGCGGTTGCCCACGCGAAAGATGTGCGTGTCCACCGCCATGGTGGGTTCGCCAAAGGCCACATTCAGCACCACATTGGCGGTCTTGCGGCCCACGCCGGGCAGAGCCTCAAGTGCCTCGCGGGTGCGAGGCACTTCCCCGCCGTGTTGCTCGACCAGAATGCGGCAGGTCTCCATCAGGTGCTTGGCCTTGCTGCGGTACAGGCCGATGGTCTTGATGTGAGCCTCCAGTCCATCGAGTCCGAGCGCGAGGATTTTCTGCGGCGTGTTGGCCACCGGAAACAGGCGCCGCGTGGCCTTGATTACCCCTACATCGGTGGCCTGCGCCGAGCGCAGACCGGCCGAGAGCAGCTCGAACACGCTCGTATACTCCAGCCCGGTAATGGGCTGCG
>JACCEB011134733.1_pt1 | contig 13755 bp, 23 predicted proteins | sample 7454761 | NCBI WGS metagenome assembly JACCEB01 (sample SAMN15323454, study PRJNA562643) | freshwater metagenome | isolation source: river surface water | place: USA:Blue River Watershed | collected 2017-08-18 | reverse complement strand
CATAATCATAATTTTTATCACATATTACTAACATATTCTATTAGTGTTTGTATTCATTATAGGTGCACAATGTTTTAATTTAGCCCATCTAACTAACTTAAATGTTTTCGTACAGATTAATTGTCCTTGCTCATATCCATTATAAGATACTGTATGATAATAAACCTTACCCCAATGATAAACTAATACAACGTGTCCAAGATATTCTTTACCTTCTATAACGTGATAAGGAACACTATTATGATTTCCTTTCTTACCACCTAAGATATAATTAGATGAAAGACAACTATTTTCATCTTCGAAGTTATCAAGCTTCCTATAAGTGCTATAATCGAATTTCCATTTGTGTTTAACATTTTTGTAGAAAACATTCATAAGTCTTGAAAACTCTTGTTTTTTAACAACAACACAATTAAGATTTAAAACTTCCTCCTCCGTTAATCGTGTATCAATATGCTTGATTGCATTTCTAATCTTATAAACACCAGTTTCATGATTATATTGTATAAGCTTACCACATTCAGATTTAAAATATTTCATCATTGGTTTATTTCGTCTCAATTCTTTATCTCTTCTCATTACATTAATTTTTTACAAAGATATTAATTATTTAAGATATATGCAAGCAAAAACCCACTTTAAAGTGGGTTTATTTATTTAAGTAGTCACATATAGCTTGATAATACTTAGGATCAACTAAATAATATTTATCACACGAAAATGTTATTTCTTGATCATCACTTTTTTCTAATTGATCATCTATATAATTAGATGCTATTTCTTCAACAAAGCTATATATATGCTCCTCAATATCATCATCATCAATATCATCACTAAGATTCTCATCAACATATGTGTATAAATCATCAACATCTGGATTCCAAAAATATCTATAATTCCCAATTGGGAAAAACATTTTAGTTGTTCCATAAGTTTGTGTTACATAAGGCGATTTAGTTGCAAAAACACCTTGGCTTCTAATTGGTACACCAAATATTGCTCTAAAACAATCATTAAAAGTATTAGAAATACTCATATCTAAATCTTTAGGTATTCTAAATTTATCAGTTTTAACTTCTTCTATATCCTTAATAGACTTATGAGTTCCTCTAAATAATGGAGTTATGTGTTTATTTTTTAATTCATTTAAAAATTCTGGGCAATCTCGTTCTAATAAAGAGATAACTCTTTCTATGTCCTCTGTTTGTAATTCGGTTGCACTATCTATATAACCTTTAATAATGTTATCATCCTTAACAGCTTTTGGGCTAAAGTTCTCGTATAATTTAATATATTTCATAACTTATATATTATTTTTCAATGATTAAAACATGCAACATCATGATATTATATGCCTATATTATTTAATTTCTCTGCCCTAATATCATCTAATTTTCTGAAACAAATAGTACTCATTTCCCAATCAGCACCACTATCATCTGCAACATTTATCCAGGAAAAATATTTCTTATCACCAATATGCATTTCACCAAATTCCTTTATGATATATTTTTTATTAATTGTAAAAAATCCATTAAATTTAATATCAGTATCAATAAAAACTATAATATCTCCTTCTTTCATATACCTAATAAATTTAATTTATCTTCTCTTGCATCTTCAACATTCTTAAAATTTTTATAATCAAGTTCGGTTTCAAATCCATCATCATCATCAACAACTATCCAAGAATATGTTTTAATGGTACCAAAATCTTTAACAACATAACTATTACCAATAGTAAGCCCAGTTATTAACTTATTTCTTAATACCTGATTTATAAACATTAAAGACATACCTTTTTTCATATTACAAATATACAATTTTAATATATATTATATGAAGAAATATTTAGATTTTATAAACGAAAGTAAATTGCAACTATTATTAGAAGCAAAAATGTTCTATACACTTAATTTTATGGACATTCTGGACCGAATAGATCACCCAATAGCTAAAGAAATTAAGAAGTTAAGAGGTGAAGATGTTGATGTTAAAACCAATATGATTGATATAGATTATGATAAAAATGACTTTATAACATTTATACCAGATGATAAATTTGAAAATATGGAATATACTATAACTGATCCTAGTCATTCTAATTATACATTATCTCATGCATTGAATTATGAAGGATATAATATGGGTCGTATAAATACACCAGGTGAAGGTGAGATTGTAACTGTTATTAAAAATTTCACAATTGATGAACTTAATAAGTTACTAAATGGTAATTACTTTGTTGAAAAAAAATACAGCCATATAAAATGGAAATCAAAATTATTTAGCATTGATAATGAATGTCTTTATGAGACAGATCATTTAACAAAGAATAAAGATAATGTAAAACCTAGTCCTTTTAAAATAGGAAGATTTGTTAATGCTCTGCTTACAAAAGCAGGTGTTGAATTTTCTCCAAAAGATATAGAAGCTTTTGTTGATAAGTTCAAAGCGGAAATGATGAAGAGAAAAAATATATTCGAAACTAATTTTGAAATTGTTAAAGGTGAGGATATTAGAGAATATTATTTAGAAGATAAATATTATGATAATGAAGAAGGGACATTAGCAGGATCTTGTATGAAAGGTAATGAATGTCAAGAATATCTAAACATATATGTTGAAAATGATGATGTAGTTTCTTTAATTATATTTAGAAGTGAACATGATAGAGAACTTATAACTGGACGAGCACTTTTATGGGATGCTACATTAGAATCAACGAATGAGAAAATTAAATTTATGGATAGGGTTTATGTTAATAAAAGTAATGATATAGAGCTATTCAAACAATTTGCAATTAAGAATGGTTATTATTATAAACATAAGCAAGATTATTCAGAAACACCATTGATGTTTGATAATAAAGTATTGAGTGTAGAAGATAGTAAAATTCATGTAGATATTAATCCTGGTAATTATGAATTGTATCCTTATATAGACACTGTTAAATATCATATTATGAGTAAAGGTATTCTAAAAAACTATGAACCGGGTGTTGTAAGAAATTCAACAGAGGGTAGTTGTGATTATTGTAATTCGACTGGAGAAGCACAATGTGATGATTGTTATGGAGAAGGTGAAGTAGAATGTGGTGATTGTGATGGCTCAGGCAAAAATTATTGTGATAATTGTAATGGAGATGGTTATACATATTGTAGAACTTGTGATGGAGAAGGTAACTATGATTGTTATAAGTGTGACGGTGATGGTGAAGTAGAATGTAGTGATTGTGATGGTAGTGGTGAGGACGGTGATGATAATTGCTCAACCTGTGATGGTGAGGGTAAAGTAGAATGTAGTGATTGTGATGGTGATAGTACAGTAAAGTGTGATGAATGTGATGAGGGTAGAATAGAATGTGGATACTGTTATGGAGAAGGTAGTAGTGAATGTGATAATTGTGAAGGAGAGGGTAATGTAAAATGTGATACCTGTGGAGGAAAAGGAGAAAAAAAATGTAGTGAATGTCAATAAATAAAAATCCCTCTGAGAGGGATTTTTTATATAACAGTAGTCCTGCCTTGACTAATCTATCAACAGATTACATCATTGCTTTTCGTTTACCATACTCGAACTCTTCGTATTTTCCAAATTTATATGTTGCTATTGTTTTTATTTTGAATTAATTTATGCCAAAATTTTGCTGGTAGATGAATGTTAGCAACATCAACAGAATCCTTGAATAGTAATGCTACATCTTTAGGTTTTAAACCAGCAAGTCCACAACCGATTTCAGTTACTAGAAATGTTAAGTGAGTATTATCTTTTGCGAATAATATAAACACATCAACGAATCTTTTAATTTCATTTAATGTTAATGTCTTTCTTATAGAAGCATCTTTAGTAGGTATTCCATAAGTTCTGCCTTGTAAACCAGATGCTTGTCCGTATATTGCACCCCATTTCATTGCTGTTTTGGCTGCTCCTAATCCATGGCGGCCACTGGCATTAGAACCGAACACGAATATTTGATTATCCGAAAGTTTCTTTATATTTTCAGGTGTTATTCTATTATTATACATTTTTCTAAAATTTTATTTATATTATTTTTTTCGGTGTAAGGTATTCTAATTAATTTTATATTATTTTTTTTTTTCTATACTTTCATTAATTAAAATAATAAATGTTTTTTCTTTGTCATAAAATTTATTTTATTTCAAAATATAATAATGTTCCGTAATAAATACTTAAAAAGTCATTTAATGTATCAAGTGTTAGTTTCTTTGTTGGTTTAATAATTTCATCATTTATTTTTAAAATATTATTTTTAAAAACAATTGAATCACTACCATACTTCTCTTTGAATTTTACATACGTATTTGATTCTTCAAAAGAACTTTTTGTCCAATTAATTTGTATTCCATTTTCATAAGATATTACTTTGAATTGGGTCCAAGTAAGACACCAAACTTCCCAAAGCTTAATTTTATATTTGGTATTATCTGATTTCGTAGTAGATATTTTCATCTTTATTTTTATTTAGTATTCTATGATAAGTTTAATCTTTTCAAAAGTAATTCTCGCCATCCAGATTTTTTAACAACTGGATTATCGTTAGCATACCATTTATTAAATAAGATATCTAATTTATTTGAATCTTCAACCGTAAGAGTTAAGTTAATATTAAACTTATCCCTATTTTAATTGGGTTATTCTTAAACCGTACGCTTGGTGTCTGTTCTTTTATGTATGACTTCAATTCAGCTAACCGATTTTCCTTCATGTAAAATGATATTTCCATATTTTTTATTTTATACAAATGTAATATAAAAAAATTAACTAATCAATTATATTTTAATATAAAAAATGTATATCTTTGTATAATGAAAATTAGGAAAAATTATAACGAGAAAATTACAACTAACCTAGTAGATTATAATCATTTATATTTAGGCTTTTATGTTCAATCATATGGTAATAGTCCATCCTTATATGATTTTTCTTGGAGGACTATTATCATTCATTGCTGGTTATAATTTAACAATGGTTATTCTTAAAAAATTCTAAATAAAAAATATATGAACGGTAAATTATTGACCAGATTGTTACAATTGGGTAACACACCATTTAAAATTAATCAAATGATTAGTGGACAGAAAGATCCAACATTAGTACTCAGAAAATGTTTATGTACTCAGCTCGTAACACAAGGAGATTGTGTTTTAAAAGATGTTGTTAGACAAGTAAGATTAGGATAAAAAAAAGCGTGTATTTTATACACGCTTTTTTTTATCTTAACCACCAATCGCCACATTCAATCTCTTTGAAGTTAGTGACATCATATTTATATTTATACACCCAGCATTCTATGTCTGTTTCAGTGAAAACTTTTACACGATCATATTCTTCTCCCTCATACTCATCAAGAGTAGGTAGTATAGCTGGATCTATTAAATATACATCTCCTAATACTTTCCCATCACCATCTACATATCCAGGATAAGCTGTATTAACTTGGTAGATTTTACCATTGATTGATGTTTTACCACATAGAATAGGTTGCTGAAGTAGATTTTTAGCCAAATCTCTAAATTGACCATATACAAATATATACTCTTCTTTCATTATAAAATTTAATTTTATGTATATATTAAAATAATGAGCCGATTTTAAATAATAAAGAGCGTTATCTGATGATAAAGCTATCTATATCTCCTCTTAATATCTTATCTATTTGTCTTTCTCTAAACTCATTTTGTAGTCTGAATACATATTCTGGTATATATGTTTGTAGTCCAGAATCATCCTCTATTAAAATTTTTCGAATACCACCATGATTATATGTATTTAGAACTTCATAAGTTTTATAAATAGTTAATTTACCGTCTGCTCCACACATACAAATTATTTTATCTCCCTCTTTCATTTTTGTATTTCTGATTAATTACAAGCTCATCAACTGATGCCGGAATATCACTAACTTTAATTCTAATTTCAGTGAAGTTAAGGTTGTTGTGTCTCATAGGAACTTCGACACCATCTTTTATCATCTCCAATAAATATTCTCTTTCATAATCATCTAAATCACCACAGTCAATTTTTCCTTTAAAGAAATTGACTGTTTCTATCGGAAATGATAATTCATTTTCAATACAGAATTTAACTGACTTATAATGCTTTTGAAACTCACTTGATTCCTTACCGGAATATGCTTTAAATGATAATGATACGCCCATTTTTTTTAATTTTTTTGTGAGTTGAGGAGGATTCGAACCTCCGTACACAGTCTAAGATGCATCCGCACTGCGTTCTCCAATGAACTACCAACCCGTTTTTTTTTAAACCAATGTGGATTTTAACCACACCAAGATTAGATGCTTTAGAAATCATAAACTGCCGTGTAAAGCTTCTACAAACTCATATCATGATTTGTTTTTATATACTACAAATGTAGATAAATTATTCTACCTCTCCTAGTAATTTATTCAATTTATCTTCTCTAAAATCACTCAATAGAATAAACCTATTTTTCAAATAATAAGTTTTTGTTCCTACATCTGATATAACTTCTATTAATCCATCGCTTGCAATAGATAATATTTCATATTTCTTACCTACTGTCATAGGTACCTTATCACCTATTCCTTTTAAATCAACACAGATTATACTATCACCTACTAGCATTTTAGTAACTATCAAGATGTTGTCATTTATTAATTATTAAATCGTGAATATCTAAAATATTCTTAATATTACTTGCTTCATCGTCTGTAATTGTGATATTAAAATGTCTCTCAATTTCCATTACCAATTCAATTTTATCTATTGAATCGATTTCTAAAGTATCACTATCTTCCGGAAATAAATCATATTCAGAAATCTTTTCTCTAACCCAATCTTTTTCTTCTTGTGTAATTCTTCTCATTATATATACTTATTTTGCTTTTAATTTCTCACCTAAATCAATAAGTGTTTCTGAATGAGTACCATTTAATATAATTTCATCCCAGTGACCGTATTTACATTTGTATCCAAAAATATATTTAATCCCATATAATAGACGTTTAAAAAATCTACGCTCTCTTAAAAAGATATGAAGATATGCATTATTATCATCATCATCATACATTATAACAACCTGATGTTCTGTGCTATGACAAGAGCATATTAATATTTTATTTTCCATAATATTTATATTATATTAGTTGTTAAATGTTTATAAAACATCTAAAAAGTAATTTATTTTTTTATTTCTAATAAATTCTCTTACTCCAGCGATAACATACATAAAAATGTTCATTATTATATTTCTTTGGATCCATATAAACATCAGTATATTTAAATTCAGTATCTACATATACCATTTCACATTCAGTAGTGAATTTTCTATGCCAACCTTTATATTTTAATTGCTTTTTACTTCCGGTAATTGATCTAGTTCGAGTGTTTCAAATTCACTAACATCTAATATGACACCAGTGAAGCTTAAATCATCTTTTTCATATATCACTTTATAAATCATATTACACTTCGATAACGTTTACCGCTACATCTGAATTATAAAGCATTTCAATTAAGTCTTCTAAGTTACCAGGGTAGTCTTCCGATGCTTGCCAATCAATTTCATCTTGTTTATATTCTTCTTTACCAGCAGCCTCAACCATAGCTTTCTTAACAGCTTCATATTCAGAGTCTGCTTGAATTTTAAACATTTTTAATTCATTTTCAAAAAAGGTTAAATAACCAACAGCATAATTTTTCATAGTATTATTTTTTTACAAAGATAAAAATAAAATTAATATGTACATTATGAAATATATTAAAAGATATGAAATATTTGAAAATATCTCTTCTGTAACCGAAAAAGAACTTTTTAATCTATGTGATTATGCACTTGCATTATTTTGGATAATGGCTTTGATTATATTATCGACGATGATTTTATAGTAATAAGCTGTTTAATTTATAATCTCTCATAAGTGATGCAAGAGTACTTGGTGTAAACTCAACCGTTTCACCTGCTTCTAAGTTTTTCCAAACAAAGGTATATTCACTTTTACTAACCTTAGATTTAATATTATTAGATTTAATATTAGATTTAAATTTCATATATGGTTTATCACCTAAGTGTTTTAAGAGAGCCTCTTTACAACTTACGATTATACCACTTTCGATTTTCTTAAACTCTTTAGCTGCTTGTGGTACATTAAGATTTTCCTCACCGTAACCACCTACTAAAAAAACTTTAGTTTTCGGATATGCTTTAACTAAAACGTCATACACATCATTTATATTGTGTGCACTTACATTGACTAAATTAAACATATTCTCCCTTATACCTAAGTAATCATGCCTTTTATTACCTAAAATATACATTTTCTCTACCATTTTAGATATTTTTAACCAATCTGGGTTATCATTATCTAATTCAATTTGTATTAACTCTTTCATTACTTATTATTTAAAATTGAAACTTCTCTAATTATTCGGTTTAGCATTCCAAATAAGAAACTCACCATCAATGATGCACAAGCATGTTTAGCCCATTCACCACCAAAAAAAGGTGTTAGAAATATAACACAGAAGATAAAATAAACACACCAATCCATTAAATTATCTTTTAACGTAACTTGTTTAGTAGTCATTTCTTCTATAAAATTGGTGTTGGTATAACCGTCTCTATAAGATTTATCTTTCTTCATTATTTTTTTAATATTTAAAAAATTTAACATATTGTTCTATTTGCTTTATTTTAACAGAGCTGAAATTTTTTTTCTGTGTTTTTCTTTGACGGTTAATATAAATCATCAGTCTTCCTCATAGTGCAAAGATATATGATATCTATGTTACTACCAAATTATAATAAAAAAAATTATTTGAAAATTCAAAAACCGTCTTATTAGATTAATCTTAAGGAACTAACTCCCAATCATCAGGTAATAGTCCGTAGATAGTTTTACCATTAGAATCTAATTCAGATTTAGTTAAAGGATCATATTTGTGAAAAACATTCAACAACTAATTTATTCTGTGAAATGGTACTAGTCACGGATAGTCATATTTTTTTATATCAATTATCTAATAAATTTCTGATTCTCCTATAATAATCAGGTAATTCAGATTTTACTAGATTTATATATGATTCACCTACATTTTTATCTGATTTATTAGACATTAAATGAATATATCCACCTTCGTTGACCATTTGATTTGATTATAAACTACTCCAAGCCATGTTTCTTCAATTTAAATTCTAGTTCAGCTACTTTCGCTACAAGTACTTGTATATAATTTACAGACATCATCCCATTATCATCTACGGATACAGCATTAGGCATAACTTTTTGTACCTCCTGAGCGGAGTATCCTACTTGAGGAGACTCTCTTTTTTTAGGGTCTTTCCATAAATACGTTATAGGGGCTATGTTTTCTACAGATATGTGTTGATGAGGTATTACAGTCTTTAGTCTCATGTCTGAAGTCTGATAAAAAGCAGATGCACTGATATATCCACTAGAAGTTACATTACCATTATTAGAATTAAATGTAAACTGCCAATCAGTCTGGTTAGCTGTTGTAGCTGCTAAGTAACCATAGAAACCCCATGAATCACCTAAACCTCCTAAGTTAACTACGTTACCACTAGCTGTATTTTGTCTTATAACTGGATGGTAACTACCTGCACTCAAAGGAAAAGCTACTATGGTATTGGTTGCTGTTTTACCTGAAATCCAAGTTGAGCCATTAGAGGGTAGAATTAGTACTGTTGCTGAACCTGCACTATTAGCATATTCAACCTTTACTTCTGCATGAAAGTCGTCATTATAATATCCTCTTAAAAGCCAGTGTGTTCCTGTCCAATTATGTTGTAAATTGTATGGGTCGTCAGAATCTCTTCTATAAAGTCTGGTCACTCCCGGCCTGTTTCCGGATGTTTTACCTACGTAGTTAGTAAGCTCATTAGACCCTACTGCCCTTTGCCATGCTTGAAATGTACCATTACCCATATAACTTCTGTACCATAAATTGTTGTCATAATAACTCATTGCAACTTGGAATCCATGATAGTTGTTTGGATTTGAATGTCTTACATTTATAGAATTATACCAAGTGCCGTTAGTAGGCCAATTAGCTCCTGCTCCTCCATTTTCGTAGAAGCCTGAATTTCTCCACTCATTAGCATTTGCATGAGAACCTATAAGTGCTGCTGAGTTTAGCCAATCAGCTGGCTTGTTAGACACACCACTCCAAGCAACGGAACTTGCACTATTAGCTGACTGTGCAAAACTAACAGACTGTTGTCCAATATTTCCTGAATGAATTACTGATAACCAGTTACCGTATGTTCCTCCTGTTAATTTTCTGATGTATAAATCATCGTTATTTGCAAATGCTATTTGTTTACCAAACTGAGGGCCGTGGTTCATAAGAAAACTAATAACACCGTTTGCATTGTCAACTGAAATAGGCTTGTTAGCTGCATATGTGTTAAATGTATCAAACCTAACAGCATGGTCAACAACAGATAAATTTAAATCTGTTATTGATGCCTCTGTCCCTATGTTTATAACTCTAGCTTTATTGGAATTTCCTGATATGTTTATTCCCCATGTTCCTGAGACATTACTCCCGTCATTAAAAGCTAGATTCTTTGTCCATTGTATGCTATCTCCATTACCTCCTCCTACTACAACGGCTGGATCATGGTAATCAACTGTTACAAATGCATGAGTATCTGAGCCACTCCACGCCAACATTGTTCCAAAGTACCCGATTTTAGAACTTAGTAACGGAGGGATGTTATTCCATCTAGCCGTGGATATGTTATATCCTTCTGTACTAGTGCCAAATAACTTTGTTCTAAAATTACTAGTGGTTACATCATCAATAAGATTTGGTGCATGAAGATTATATTTAAGTAAACCGTGGGAATGGCCTCCATCCGCTTTAGTATCTAACTGACTTTTCACAACTACTTGGTTATCAGCTGTGGCTGGTGATGCTACAATGGAATTATTAGCTGTAATATTACCAACTTGGTCTATAACAAGTCTTGTAACCCCTCCTGTTCTAAATTCCATAGGTCTTGCACTTCCTCCATAACCACTATACCAATCCGTAGTTATTACTGCAATATCTCCTTCCATACCTATTCTTAAATACTGATTCTTTGCATCTACTGACATTAAAGAGCCTTCTACATTAAGTTTAGTTACAGATACTAGAGGGTTTCCTATTTTTATATTACCTCCAAGCGGATTAAGCGCTAAATCAAACACAGCAGAAGATATCAAACTTCTTGCTTGGATATAAGATATACTTGCTGAAGTATCTACGCCTAATTCTAGAGCTCTAACTGTATTTATATCATCAGATATTACTAAAGCTCCTGTAGCTGTTGCTGAATTAATAATTTGAGAAGTTTTACTAACAGTTAATCTACCAAAAGAAGTTGCTGTACCTATACCTACACTACCATTTGATAAAATTTTAATAGCGTCTAAAGCTACACCTGAATTTGATACCCCTAATATTAAATCAGTACTTAAATTACTAGAGTAATCATAATTAGTTTTAATATAACTACCGTAAAGACCATTAGCAGCGTAAGTACCTATTTTAATAGAGTTTGACCCAACACTAGTTGCACCAATTAATTCTATATTATCTATAGTTGTTACTTTAGAATAAGGAGTAGTTGTTCCTATACCAACACTGCCTAATGGTGTAATTCTCATTTTTTCCTCAGCTATAGTGCTAACTACTCCTGATTTTGTAAAGAATCTTAATGAAGAAGCTTCATTATTATTAGCAATACTTTCAGCAATCATTTGTATGCTAGCCATTTCATCAGGAGAGCCCAAGTGGTTTTTATAACCAAAAGCTAACTTGCTTCCGTTTGATACAGACGCAAAGCCATTAGTATAAGTTCCATTAGAAACAGCAAATTTTAAATTAGATGTTATACCTCCGCCAAAACTACCAAAACCAAATAAATCAAAAGTGGTTTCATTTACACCTACATTAGTACCATTATCAAAAATCAGACTATTACCAAACTCACTACCGTTCCATTTAGGTAAAAAGTTTGTGGTTAGTCCTGTTATTGCAGGTTGTTTATTATTAAAAGTATTCCAATCTGTGCCACTTAATGCTCCTGTAATACCGTTACTAGCTAAGCCTAAACTAAGCTGTTGAGTAGATAAGCTAAGACCGTTAGCTGTTCCTAATGTTACTGGGGCGTGAACAGCAGGAAATGGTTGCCAAGTTTTATCACCCCTCCAATATTGAGAGGTAGTACCTGAGGAAATAGCAGGCTCTTTGTCATTCCAAGTTGATTTCTCCGTGTCAGTAACAAATCTATTGCTAGCATCTTGGGTAATTATACTAGCTGGATGGTTAGCTGGGTGTACATAATTAACACCTGAGCTTCCATTTGCTCCGTTAATACCTGAGCTTCCTGATGTACCATTTATTCCTGATGTCCCATTTGCTCCGTTAATACCTGAGCTTCCTGATGTACCATTTATTCCTGATGTACCATTTGCTCCGTTAATACCTGAGCTTCCTGATGTACCATTTATTCCTGATGTACCATTTGCTCCATTAACACCTGAGCTTCCTGATGTACCATTTGCTCCGTTAATACCATTTATTCCTGATGTACCATTTGCTCCGTTAATACCATTTATTCCTGATGTCCCATTTGCTCCGTTAATACCTGAGCTTCCTGATGTACCATTTATTCCTGATGTACCATTTGCTCCATTAACACCTGAGCTTCCTGATGTACCATTTGCTCCGTTAATACCTGAGCTTCCTGATGTACCATTTATTCCTGATGTACCATTTATTCCTGATGTACCATTTATTCCTGATGTACCATTTGCTCCGTTAATACCTGAGCTTCCTGATGTACCATTTATTCCTGATGTCCCATTTGCTCCATTAACACCTGAGCTTCCTGATGTACCACTCGTACCAGAATTGCCTGAGCCAGTAGCACCTGGTTTAGAAGAAAACTCAACAGGATTTCCAAACCCATCAAAGAAATATCCATCAACAACTTGAACTAGTCTGCCATACTTATCATTTGCTAATTCATCATAAAAATCATTCATAAGGTATATATAAAAATTTAGTTTGCTAAATTGATAATTGTTTACTATCTTTGTAGAAAATTAAAATATATGGAATATAATACATCAACATTCTTTAAAGAAGGTAAAGTTTATACTTTCTTAAGTCCATTTGGTAGTCTATTCGAAAGTGAAGTAGAAAATTATAATGGTGCTTGGTTCACAACAAATAAGTCATTTAGTGCATATAAAGCAACAAGTATTAAATCTAAACTAAATGAAAATAATTAAACCAAACTCTCCAATTCAAGTCATTGATGGTATATCAATATTCCTAGCAGGGACAATTGATAATGGAAAATCTATCAATTGGCAATTAGAAATGGAAGATATATTAAAAGATTATAATGTAACACTTCTAAATCCAAGAAGAGATAATTGGAATCCAAATTCTAGCAGAGCTGAAATGGTTAAACAAATCAATTGGGAAATGGATAATTTAGATAAATGTGATGTTATATTTATGAATATTTTAGAAGAATCATTAAGCCCTATAACCTTATTAGAATTAGGCTTATATGCAAATTCCGGAAAAATGATTGTATCTTGTCACGAAGAGTTTTGGCGAAAAATTAATGTGGATGTTGTATGTGATAGATTTAATATTCCAAGATATGATAACTTTGATGATGCTATTACAAAGTTAAAATCACAATATAACTTTCTATAT